>JABAOH010078107.1_pt4 | contig 13046 bp, 10 predicted proteins | sample 7062181 | NCBI WGS metagenome assembly JABAOH01 (sample SAMN14538630, study PRJNA623070) | marine sediment metagenome | biome: marine biome [ENVO:00000428]; feature: marine pelagic biome [ENVO:01000023]; material: deep marine sediment [ENVO:00002113]; isolation source: pool of 5 deep marine... | reverse complement strand
GCCGACACGACCAACGAGCCGGGCGCCTTCACGGTCTCGTCGCCGCCCCTCCCGTCGGGGGCGTGGGCCGCCATGGAGATCGAGTCCTTGCCGCCGTCGATCGCAACACCGAGCTGGATGAGAATCTCCCGCAACGCGGCGGCGGCATCGTACAGGGCCGCACCCTCTCCCGGGAGCTTTGCCGCCCACATCCAGTTGCCCGAGCACTTCACGTCCTCCAGCGCGCTCACCCGCGCCCACACCAGGTTGGTGAGCGCCTCGCCCACGCACATGCGGGCCATGGCAGCGGGGTCGACCAGCCCCTTGATCGGCTGCTCCCCGATGGCGGTGGCCGCACCGGTCGTGCCGAAGTGGCTCTGCGCGATCACCGCCACGTCGGCCACCGTGAGCTGCAGCGGGCCGGTGCACTGCTGCTGGGCGATCAGGCCCGTGACGCTGCGATCCACCTTGGTCGTGAGGAACCGCTTGGAGCCGACCGAGAGGAGACGCAGCACCCGGTCGAGCGCACCGCGCACGGTGAGACCGTCGGGGAGATCGAGTGGCTCGAGCTTCGGCGGAACGCGCTCCAGCTCGAACGTCTTCTGCGGCATGTCACCCAACACGGCCTCGAGCTCGAGGTCCACGGGCGTGGAGTCGTCCGCCGAGTCGTGCACCACGATTCGGCCGTCCCCGGTGATCCGGCCGACGTAGGCGAACGTGACCTTCTCGCGCTCGCACAGCGCGCTGAATTGAGCAGCGTGCTCGGTCTTGAGCAGCAGTGCGTTGTTCTCCTGATACTCCGCCCCCCAGATCTCCACCACCGAGAGCGTCGCATCACCGAGGGGAACCTCGCGGATCTCGATCTGCGCCCCCGCCGGGTCCACGATCTCCTTCAGCACGTTGCAGTTCCCGCCGGCGCCCTGGTCGTGGATCGAGACGATGGGGTTGCGCTCGCCCAGCTCGATGCACGCGCGGATGACGCGGTTCACCTTCTGCTCCATCTCGGCGTCGCCGCGCTGTACCGCGTTGAAATCGAGCTCCTCCACGTTCTCGCCCTGCACCATGCTGGAGGCCGCGCCTCCACCCATCCCGATGCGGTAGGCCGGGCCGCCCAGCTTGACAACCAGCATATCCGGCTCCGGCCCACCCTTCTCGGTGTGCCGGGCGTCCATCTGGCCGATGCCGCCCGAGAACATGATGGGCTTGAGCCACTCGCGGCGCTCGCCGCTGGGGAGCCGCATCCCGAAGGAGCGCGTGTATCCCGCGATCACCGGCTCACCGAACTTGTTGCCGTAGTCGGAGGCGCCGTTCGATGCCTCGATCTCGATCTCCAGCGGAGAGGCGAGGTTGCCGGGGTAGGCGAAGCCGCAGTCCTCCCAGGGGAGCTCATAGCCCGGGATCCCGAGGTTGCCGACGCAGTAGGCGGCCGTCCCCGCCACGACCAGCGCCCCCCTGCCCGTGGCGTGCACGTCGCGGATGCGCCCGCCGGTGCCGGTCTCCGCACCGGGGAACGGCGCCACACCCGATGGGAAGTTGTGGGTTTCGGCGGTGAAAATGACGTTGTAGTCCCCATCCGAGAGGACGAACGGCGAGGGCTCGCCGGGCCGCGCCGGTACGATGGTGCGGATCGCGTAGCCCTTGATCGCGCTCGAGTTGTCCCTGAATGCAATCGTGCTGTTGTTGGGGTTCGCCTCCAGCGGGTCCTTGATCAGCGCGATGAGGTGTTTGGGAACCTCCCTACCCTCGACCACCAGCCGGCCCTTGAAGAACCAGTGGCGCGAGTGCTCGCTGTTGGACTGGGCGATGTCGAAGCACTCGACGTTGGTCGGATTGCGGCCGACTCGCTGCACGAACAGGTCGGTGTAGTAGTCCAGGTCCCACTCGTCGAACGCCAGGCCCATCTCGCGGTTAGCCCGCTCCAGGGCCGCCCTACCCTCCTCCAGGACCGGGATCTCCGACACGGGCTCCGGCGTGAGTCCCGTCTCGAAGCTCTGCAGCGGCTCCGGATAGGGAGTCTCGGTCATCCGGTCGTGCACCAGCCCCAGGAACGCCGCCCGGGCCGGCTCGGTGAGAGCAGTGCTGGCCCGCAGCAGGTAGCGCCGCGACCGCTCGATACGCCGCACCCTGGTGAGCCCGCAGGCGTGGCACACGGACACCGCGTTGGTGGACCACGCGGTCGTGAAGTTCATCCGTGGGCCGACCTCCAGAACGTCGCCGGCACCGTCCAGCATGCTCTCCGGCCCCAGGCCCTCCGGCTCGAACGTCTCCCGCAAGAGCCACGTCAGCGCCTCCAGCTCAGATGCTGCGAGCCTGCCGTCCGCCTCGATGTTGAAGCAGAACTCGGTATCGATGTCCTTGATGTCGTGGGAGATCCGCTGCCGGGCAGTCAACAGGAGCGCGTTCTTGCGCGCGGGTGAGAGCCCTGGAGCGCGGTACAGGTGAAGGAGGGGCATGGATCCTTGCCTCTATTGTAACGAGGGGGGCAAGTCCGGGCCGCCCCGTCTCTCCAGCGCCACCGCCGCGTCGGCCGCTACGCGTCAGCCGGGGTCCGGCAACGGCCTCACAACAGAACGCGCCGGCCATTCGGCCGGCGCGCTGCACTACCCCAGGAGGAATCCCACTAGCTGGAGGTTACCGCCCCCAATCACGCTTCAGCAGGAGCGTGGGAGCGTTGCGGCCCAAGGTCGGCCTGACGAGCGCCGTAGGAATGGTGCCCAGCCGTCTTCCTCGCTCGTCCAACAGGCAGTAGTCCTTGCCCGCCGGCGCCGGCTGCGTGCGCGCACGCCGCCTCACCCCGGTAGCGGCGGGGCACTTGCCAGACACGAACACGGCATCGAATGCAAGGTTTACTGCGGTCATCTCAACGCTCCCACGCGTTCCTGCGTTTCTACCTGGTTAGACTCCTGAACCACGCGGACCGTTGCATGCCGCTCCCCACGCCGAGGGCCCTGACATGTGCTCCTGGCGTAACACATTGCAAAACAATATCTTGGCGCGATCTTCACAGCCACCGAGACGCCGGGAGGAACGCCATCGGCCCGACCCTCGTCATCCTCGCCGCCGGCCTCTCCACCCGCTACGGCGGCGCGAAGCAGCTCGAGCCCGTCGGCCCGAGCGGCGAGGCGCTGTTGGACTACGGGGTCTGTGACGCGCTGCGCGCCGGCTTCTCGGACGTGGTACTCGTGATCCGGCGCGATCAGGAGGCATCGTTCCGGGAGCACGTCGAGCGGGTCCTGGGCGGCGGCGTGTCGTTGCGCTACGCCTTCCAGAATCTGGAGTACCTGCCTGCGGGCCGCACCAAGCCGTGGGGCACCGGACACGCGGTCATGGCGGCCGCGGGGCAGGTCGACCGTCCGTTCGCCGTGATGAACGCAGATGATTTCTACGGTGCCGGGTCGTTAGCGGCGTTGGGCGACTACCTGCGCGGCCTGGACGCCACCGATCGCGGCTTCGCGCTGGTGGGGTTTCGTGTGGGCGACACTCTCTCCGACGCCGGCGGCGTGTCCCGCGGGGTGTGCGTGTGTGACGCCGAGGGGCGCCTGGAGTCCGTCACCGAGGTGCGGCACATCCGCCGTGGCGCGACCGGCATAACCGGAGTGACAGCGGCAGGGGAGGCGCATCCCCTGACGGGCGACGAGATCGCCTCGATGAACCTGTGGGGATGCACGCCCGCAGCGTTCCCGCTGGTGGAACAGCACTTCGCGCGCTTTCAGGAGACGTGGGGCATGGATCCCGAGGCGGAGTTCCTCCTGGCCGGCGTGGTTAGCTCCGAGCTGGCGCAGGGCACCATCACCGTTCAGGTGCTCGAGTCACGCGACGCCTGGTTCGGCATGACGTTCCCGGCCGACCGGGAGCGGGTCGCGGCCGAGCTCGCAGGCCTCGTGTCGCGGGGCCGCTATCCCGCTGATCTGTCGGCCTGGTTCCACACACACCGAGGCACGCACTAGCCGATGCAGCTCACGAACCTCGATTGGTTGGTCGTCTCGCTCTACGGCGTCGTCGCGCTCGCCGTTGGGCTGCTGTTCGCCCGGCGCGCCGGGACCGGCACGACCGAGTTCTTCCTATCCGGCCGCAAGCTGCCGTGGTGGCTCCTGGGTACCTCCATGGTCGCCACCACGTTCTCCACCGACACGCCCAACCTGGTGACGGACCTCGTGCGCAACGGCGGGGTGGCCCAGAACTGGCTGTGGTGGGCGTTCCTGATCACCGGCATGTGCACGGTGTTCTTCTATGCCAAGCTGTGGCGCCGCTCCGGTGTGTTCACGGACATGGGGTTCTACGAGCTGCGCTACTCGGGCAGACCTGCCGCTTTCCTGCGCGGATTCCGCGCCGTCTACCTCGGCGTGTTCTTCAACGTGATGATCATGGCCACGGTCACGCTCGCGGCCATCAAGATCGCCGGCGTGCTGCTGGGCGTCGACAAGTACACAACCGTGGTCGTAGCCGGGGCCGTAACTGTGCTCTACTCCGCCACGTCGGGGCTGTGGGGCGTCGTGGTGACCGACCTGCTGCTCTTCACCATCGCGATGATCGGCTCGCTGGCGGCGGCGTTCTACGCCCTGCAGCAGCCGGAAGTTGGGGGGCTCACCGGCCTGATTGCCAACCCCGCCCTGGCCGACAAGCTCTCGCTGCTCCCGGACTTCACCGACTGGCGCACGGCGCTGCCCATCTTCGTCGTCCCGGTGGCGGTGCAGTGGTGGAGTACCTGGTATCCCGGCGCGGAGCCGGGCGGGGGCGGCTATGTCGCGCAGCGCATGCTCGCCGCGCGGGACGAGAATCAGTCGATGCTCTCGACCCTGTGGTTCAATGTCGCCCACTACGCGTTGCGACCGTGGCCGTGGATCATCGTGGCACTCGCCTCGCTGGCGGTCTACCCGAGCCTCGACGCGATCGTGGTGCGGTTCCCCGACCTCGATCCGTCGATCGTGCGGCACGACCTGGCCTATCCCGCCATGCTGGTGTTCCTGCCGCACGGGCTGCTCGGCCTCGTGGTGGCCTCGCTCGCCGCCGCGTACATGTCCACCATCAGCACGCACCTCAACTGGGGCGCCTCCTACGTGGTGGACGACGTCTACCGCCGCTTCATCGCGCCCGGCCGCGACGAGCATCACTACGTGCGGGTGGGGCGGCTCTCGACGGTGGCGCTCATCGTGCTGTCGGCGATCGTGGCGCTCTGGCTCGAGAACGCCATGCAGGCCTTCCAGATCCTGCTGCAGATCGGGGCGGGCACCGGGCTCATCTTCTTGCTGCGCTGGTACTGGTGGCGCGTGAACGCGTGGAGCGAGCTGTCCGGGATGGTCATCTCGTTCACGGTGGCGATCTACTTCCAGTTCGCGCACGAGGCGCTGGGGTTCGCCCCGCTGCACCCCTCCCTCATGCTGGTCGTGGGCGTCGCGATCACGACGGTGGGCTGGCTCGCGGTCACGCTGCTCACGCCGCCGGACGACTCAGAGACGCTGCAGGCGTTCTACGACAAGGTTCGCCCGTTCGGCCGCGGCTGGCGGGCCGCCGTCGCAACGCAGCCGGTGGCCGGCAGCGTGAGCGCTTCCATGCTGGGGTGGGTGTTGGGGTGTGTGGCGGTCTACGGCGCGCTGTTCGGGACGGGACTCCTGCTCTACGGCAACGTGCTCGCGGGCATCGTGTATCTCGGTGTTGCCGGCGCGGCTGGCGTGGGGATCTTCCGCGTCTTGCCGAAGGTCGGTCTCGTGTAGCCCGAGGGGCTGGCGCTAGCCGTGCGCCCCGCCCTCCCCCCCGCCCTTCGTCAGCAGCCGCTCGGCGAAGTCCACGCGCTCGTGCAGGTCCGCCAGCGACTCCCGCACCTGATACACCTGGTCGTGCAGGCTCTCCACCGTGTCGCTTAGCCGCTCGAACTCCTGCCGGTCCACCTCACCGCGCCGGCGTCCCCGTGCTTTGAGAACAATGCTCAGCCCGCCGAGCGAGAAGCCGCCCAGCATGCCGACCAGGATCAGGATCAGGATCGCGACCTCGTTCGTCATGGATTCCTGAGTCTCCTCTCGTGTCGCCGCACAGGTCCCTACGGGGCTCCGTGCGGCGGGTTTCGACCTGCTACAACGGCTCGACGGAGGCGCCGCCGGAGGCCTCGGCGATGAACAGGTGCTCGTTCAGGTCCGAGCCCGAGTTGCGCGACCGGTAGAAGTCCTCTGACAGGCGCTCGACCACCTGCGACGCACGGTCTGCGGCACACACCGCCACGATACAACCCCCGAGCCCCGCACCCGTGAGCCTCGCGCCGGCGGCGCCTCCCGCCCCAGCCAGCTCCGTGAGCTCGTCGAGCTCTGCGCAGCTCACCTGGTAGTCGTCCCGGAGGCTGGCGTGCGACTCGTTCAGCAGCCATCCCAGCTCGGCCAACTCGCCGGCCGCGAGCGCGGCCTCGGCCAGGTGAACGCGCCGCGCCTCGCTCACGACGTGGCGGAAGCGGCGACGCAGGTCCCCTTCGAGCGCCGCCTCACCGGCGTCGAGCAGCTCCGCCGTGTCCACCCGGTCCAGCAGCCCGCGGTACGAGTCGACCCGGCGCGCGGCACCGAGATGGCGCAGCACGGCCTGGAGCGCCTCGCGGCACTCGCGGGTGCGCCGGTTGTAGATCTCCCCGGCCGCGCCGGATTTCTCCGCCGGCAGCATGCTCGAGGCGACCACGAATGTGATACTGTCGGGGACCGGGATGGTGGTGAGTTGCAGGGGGGCGAAGTCCACGCGCAACGCGGCGCCCCGCGTGCCGCCGAGACACACGGCCTGGTCCATCCCGCCACTCTGTATCCCCACGTAGCGCTCCGCGTGGGCCAGCAGCTCGGCGAGCTCGACCCGATCCACCTGGAGTTGGTTCACCTGGGCCAGCGGCAGGGCGCTCGCCACGGTGAGTGCCGAAGAGGAGCTGAGACCCGCCGCGGCGGGAATGCTGGACGTCATCACGGCGTCGTAGCCGCTCAGGTTCCCGAATCGCTGCACCAACCCCTGACCGGCCGCTTTGAGGTAATTGCCCCAGTCACCCTCCGGGTATGGCTCGATCGCCTCACTCAGCGCGAAGGCCCGGGTCGGATACTCCTTGTCCGTGTTGGCGACCCGGACGATGGCGCCGTCGCGGGGCCGGAACAGCAGGGTCACCCAGCGTTGGATCGCCATCGGAAGCACCGAGAGACCGTTGTAGTCGATGTGCTCCCCAATGAGGTTCACGCGCCCGGGCGCGCGTACCACGTGGGTCGGCGACTCGCCGTAGCGCTCACGGAATGCCGCTGCCAGATCCGCCAACTCGATCACTCGTCAGCTCCCTCGTTCCATCGTGGGTCCCCGGAAAACGGCCTGTCGCCAGGCCGGGCCAGATGATAACTTCCCGGCCTCAACACGCGGGAGCAAGCCCTCCATGCGTCTTACTGCCTTGGCCGCGATGCTGCCTGCTTTGATCGCCCTGATGACACCCGACGGTCTTCACGCCCAGAAGAACGTCGAGGAGGCGATCGCCGACTTCGTGAAAGTCGATGCCGGGATTCAGTGGTGGTTCGAGAACGCCTATGGGTACGCAATCTTCCCGTCCGTGGGCAAGGGTGCCATCGGCATTGGCGGCGCCCGGGGCTCGGGGTGGGTCTACGAGCAGGGGGAGGTCGTCGGGAAGTCGACGCTGACGCAGGTGACTATCGGATTCCAGCTGGGCGGTCAGGCCTACCGCGAAGTCATCTTCTTCAAGGATGAAACCGCGCTCGACGACTTCAAGCGCGGCAACTTCGAGCTCGCTGCCCAGGCGTCCGCCGTCGCGCTGACGGCTGGTGCGTCGGGTGACATCGCGTACAACAAGGGCGTAGCGATCGTCACGATCGCCAAGGGCGGCTTGATGTACGAGGCGTCCGTCGGCGGACAGAAGTTCGACTACGACCCCCTGGACGAGAACAAGTAGCGCCTACCGCCCGCTTCCGCCGGCCAGCTCGGCCTCGATGTACGCTGCCACCTGGTCCTCCAGTACCGTGAGCGGCACGGTCCCATTGCCGAGGATCACGTCGTGGAATTGCCGCACGTCGAACCGCTCACCCAAGGCCTCCTCCGCCCGCCGTCGCAACTCGCGTATCTTGAGCTCCCCGATCTTGTAGGACAGCGCCTGGGCCGGCCAGGAGATGTAGCGGTCGGTCTCGGTGCGGACCTCGTGCAGCGACAGGGCGGTGTTGGCGCGGAGGTACTCCATTACCTGCTCCCGGGACCAGCCCATAGCGTGGATCCCGGTGTCCACCACCAGCCGGCACGCCCGCCACATCTCGTAAGTCAGGCGGCCGAAGTTGCTGTACGGGTCGGTGTAGATGCCCGCCTCGATCCCCAGCCACTCTGAGTAGAGGCCCCATCCCTCGCCGAAGGCGTTGATGTAGGTGGCCCGCCGGAAGGAAGGCAGCCCCTCCAGCTCGCGCGTCAACGCGCCCTGCAGGTGATGTCCGGGAACCGCCTCGTGCAGCGTCAGAGCCGGCAGCGTGTACAGCGGCCGACTCGGCAGATCGTAGGTGTTCACCCAGTAGTATCCCGGCTCCGTGGTCCCCACCGACGGCGGCACGTAGCGCCCACCCGTGTACTTGGGCGCCAGGTGGTCCGGCACGGGAGCGACGCCGTAGGGCAGCCGCGGGAGCGTCTTGAACAGCGAGGGGAGCTTCCCGTCCATCCGCTTGGCGATGAATGAGGCTTCCCTGAGGAGCGCCTCCGGGGTCTCCACGTAGAACTGGGGATCGGTACGGAGGAACTCGAGGAAGTCGGCGAAGCTGCCCTCGAACTCCACGTCCTCGATGATGGCCTCCATCTCCTGCCTGATGCGCTGCACCTCCCGCCGCCCGACCTCGTGCACCTCTTCCGGTGTGATGTCGAGCGTGGTGAAGTGGCGCACGAGGTAGGCATAGTACGCCTCCCCGTTCGGCAGCTCAGAAGCGCCCAAGGTAGTCCTCGTGTTGGGGATGTACTCACGGGTCATGAACTCGAGAAACGCCCGGTAGCCCGGCACGACCGCCTCGACGATCGCTGCCCGCCCCTCCTCCTCCAGCCGGGCGTGCTCACTGACTGGCACCGACGGCGGGAACGACGCGAACGGCACGTAGAACACGCTACCCGTGGGATCGTCCACCACATGCGACGCGATCGTGACCTCGTAGCCGTCGAGCACCACACGCGGCAGCGAGAAGCCTCGGGCCAGCCCCGCGCGCATGGCCTCGATGTGCTGGCTCACGTAGCCTGGAAAGGCGCGGAGCCGCGCAACGTAGTTCTCGAAGTCCCGTACAGTGACAAGCGGGACTCGCCGCGGGAGTCCTGCAAAGGCGATGTGGAAGCCGGCGTCCACCGTGAGCGGGATCTCGTAGGCGCGGAACTCGAACTCGGTGAGGTCGTCTTCGAGCTGCCGCGCGAACATGTCGTAGCTGACCCGGTCGACGACATCCAGGACCGATCGGTCGATGGCCCTCAGTCGCTCCAGGAACGCCCGCCGCGCCGCCGCTCGGCGCGCCTGGTCTTCGGCCGCCACCGACGGCAACCGGTCATTGTAGCGGTGCTCGCCGACCGACGTGGCGAACAGCGGGTTCTCCTCGAGCTCGAATGCCCACGCCTCGTCGAACAGCGCATGGAGCAGTGTTCGGGCATCCTCCTGCGCGCGCAGCGCTGCCGGCACAGCCAGCACCAGACCGCACGTCGCGGCAATCAGCAGACGACGCATGCTTCTCATGCCCTCACCCTTCTTTGGATATCTCACGTTCTCACGCTCTCACTGCGTGACCTCGGTCAACAACACCCGTTCCAGCTCGACCAGCGTCGGCCCGATAGAAGTGAAGTTTCGCTCCCGGTCCCGCAGCGCTGCGAGCCTGCCGGTCACGGGCACCGGCCTGCCAATGACCGCCTCCACGACCTCGGCAAACTTGGCCGGGTGGGCAGTCGCCAGAATGATGGTCCGGGCATCGGGTCGTTCCTGCAACACCGCCCGCGAGGCCAGGTATCCCACCGCGGAATGGGGGTCGAGCACGTAGCCGTGCGTCTCGAACACGTGTGCGATGGCTTGGCGGGTGGCCTCATCGGTATGCGGCGACCCCGTGACGTCGCCTCTCATGGCGCCTAGGTCGTGGCCGTACAGCGCCGACATGCGGGCGAAGTTGCTGGGATTCCCCACATCCATGGCGCTCGAGATCGTGCGCACCGAGGGGCGCGGCCGGAAGGCACCAGTCGTGAGATACTCGGGCACGACGTCATTGCGGTTGGTCGCCGCTACGAAGCCGGCCACGGGAAGCCCGAGCCGCTTGGCCATGNNCCGAAGTTGCCCGAGGGAGTGCACACCACCACGTCGTCGCTGCCCTGCGGCAGCTGGTTCCAGGCGTGGAAGTAGTAGAAGATCTGCGGCAGCAGCCGTCCGATGTTGATCGAGTTGGCGGACGTGAGGTGCAGGCGTCGCCGCAACTCCCCGGCGGCCAACGCCTCCTTGGCGAGCCGCTGGCAGTCATCGAACGTGCCCGCGACTGCCAGCGCCTGGACGTTCCCCCGCAGCGTGGTGAACTGGCGCTCCTGAAGCGGGCTGACCTGCCCCTCGGGATAGAGCACCACGACACGGCTGTGCGGCAGCCCCGAGAAGGCGTCGGCCACCGCACCGCCCGTGTCGCCGGAGGTGGCCACGAGCACGGTGAGCGCCCCCTCGCCGGCGCGGTGGTAGCCCGCCATGAGTCGCGCCATGAAGCNNCCGTGGAACAGCTCGAGCACGAACGTGCGCTCGTCGAGCCGTACCAGGGGGATGGGGAAGTTCAGCGCCGCGGCGATAACCTCCGCCAGGTGCGCGCCCTCGGTCTCTTCCCCCCATAGTTGCCGCGCGACCGTGAGCGCGGTCTCCCCCAGCTGTCCGCCCCGCAGGCCCCGCACCGTTCGCTCGTCGAGGGGCTCGAGCCGGGCCGGCAAATACAGCCCGCCGTCCGGGGCTAGCCCCTCGAACAGCGCAGTGCGGAGATCGACGAGGGGAGCTGCGCCTCCGGTGCTAACGAGCCTCATTTGCCGAACCGGTCCACCCGAAACGCCGAGAGGTCGAGCGACGGCGCCCCGTCGAGCACGTACTCGCTGATCAGCTTGCCCGTCACTGGACCGAGCGTGAGCCCCAGCATGGCGTGGCCGGTGGCGACGAAGGCATTGCGGTAGCCGGGCACCGGCCCCACCGCCGGCAGACCGTCCGCGATACAGGGTCTGAGCCCGCACCACTCGGATCGCGCCTCCGCATCTCCCACCCCCTTGAGGTACTGCCGTGCCGACGCGGTGAGCTGCTCCAGGCGGGACCGCCGCAGCTCGTGGTTGGCCCCCGAGAACTCCAGTGTCCCGGCGAAGCGCACGAAGCCGTCCATGGGCGTGCAAAACACCGATCTCTCCCCCAGCATGCAGGTGGTGCGGAGCGCGGGGGTCACGCCTTCGCTCGGCGTGCGGTCACGGTGGTAGCCCTTGGCAGCCTGCAGCGGATAGCGGCAGCCCAGGCGTCGCGCCAGCTCGATGCTGTAGGCCCCGGTGGCGAGGACCACCACATCTGCGGGAATCGTCTCGCCGCCGGCGGTCTCGACGCCGGTCACCGCGCCGCCCCGCGTCGCGACCGCCGATACCTCTTCGCCGGTGCGGACCGCGGCTCCGTACCGGCCGGCGCGTTCGGTGAGCTCGGTCACGAACCGGTGCGGATTGACGCTGGCACCGTCGGACAGGAAGACGCCCCCGACGACGCACTCGTTGAGCGCAGGCTCCCGCTCCCGCAGCGCGTCGCCCCCGAGCGGTTCGGCGCCGAACCCGTATTGGCTGACGAGGGTAGCTTCCGCTTTGGCCCCCTCAAGCGCCCGCTCGGTGAGGAAGACCTCGTAGTATCCCTCCGGCCGGTAGCCGCAGGCGATCGCCTCACCCCGGACGAGCTCCCGGAAGAGCCCACTGGTCTCGTGGCTCAGCGGCGCGAGCGCCGCAAGGGCGTGCTCCTGATGCGCGGCGCTACAGAACCGGCGGAACGTCCACAACCAGCGAGCCAGCTCGGGATCCCAGCGCGGAGCGATGTACAGCGGGCTGGTCTCGTCGCGCAGCGACTTGAGCGCCTGCTTCACGCGGCCCGGCTTGTTGATCGGCCCGTGCCCCGGGGCGACCAAGCCGGCGTTTCCGAAGGAGGCACCGCTCCCGATCTCGTCGCGCTCCAGCACGGTGACCCGCGCGCCGCGCCTGGCGAGGAAGTAGGCACAGCAGACGCCGATCACCCCGCCGCCGACCACTACAACATGAGGATCAGCCACCATCACCATCCTCCCCACTGCCTGCTCACCCTGCGATGCTGTACTCGTACTGGCCGCGGACCGGAGCGTTCTCCTCGTACCGGCTCGCGCGGAAGAGGTCCGCCGGAAACTCGGGGTCGCTCACCTTGGTGATGAGATCGGCCGTCATCAGTCCCACCGCCGGACCCAGCTTGTAGCCGTGTCCGCTGAAGCCGGAGCAGAGGTAGCAGCCGCTCCCCGCCGGCACCTCGTCGATGATGGGATGCCAGTCGGGCGTGATGGCGTACAGCGAGGCGTAACCGCCCATGCTCTCGCTCAGGTCCATGGGCGGGTAGCGGCGGACGAACTGCTCGCCCATCTGCGCCTCGAACTCCGCGTCCGAGTGCTCGGCGTAGTCGTCGGGATCGACCACCGCGGCGGCCTCGCCGGGATCGATGGATCCAACCAGGGTGAGGTTCCCGGTCTCGGCCCGCAGGTACACCCCGTTGATCAGGTCCATTACCACGGGATGCGTCACGAAGCGCGGCGGCCGCCGGAACACCGCCACCTGGACCCGGCAGGAGTCGATGGGGACGTCGAGGCCGGCCAGCACCGCCACTCGGGCACCCCACGGCCCGGCGCAGTTCACCACCACCGGAGCATCGAACCGTCCCTTGGTGGTGTCCACGCCGACTACCTGGTCGCCCTCCATCCGGATGCCGGTCACCATGCAGTCGACCACTACCTTGGCGCCGTGCCGCTTGGCCGCGTCGGCGTAGCCGTTCACCGTCAGGTGCGGATCGGCATAGCCGCTCTCCGGCTCGTGCGCGACGGCGCCCACGTCCGCGACCCCCAGTCCCG
>JABAOH010122128.1_pt1 | contig 13047 bp, 12 predicted proteins | sample 7062181 | NCBI WGS metagenome assembly JABAOH01 (sample SAMN14538630, study PRJNA623070) | marine sediment metagenome | biome: marine biome [ENVO:00000428]; feature: marine pelagic biome [ENVO:01000023]; material: deep marine sediment [ENVO:00002113]; isolation source: pool of 5 deep marine... | reverse complement strand
TGCCGATCACGGCGGCGGTGAGCGCGGCCGCGGAGATTCTCGGGCTCGACCCATTCCACATCGCTAACGAAGGGAAGGCCCTGATCGGCGTGCGGCCTGAGGCGGCCGGCGCGGTGCTGGCCGCACTCGAATCCCACCCACAGGGTCAAGGAAGCGCGATCATCGGAACCTGCGGCGAGGATCACCCGGGGCGCTTGATCCTCGACACCGGCTTCGGGCGCCGCCTGATGACGGAGCCCGAGGGCGAGCCCTTACCGCGCATCTGCTAGGAGTTACCGCTGCCCGGAACCCGGCCCCAATCGATCACTTACGATGTGAGCGCGTGGGCCACGACGGCCTGGCCAAGCGAGATGCCGCCGTCGTTGGGAGGCACATGCCGGTGTGTCAGAACCTCGAAGCCGTCCTTCCTCAATCCTTCTAACAGCCGCCGGGTCAGCAGAGCGTTCTGGAAGCAGCCGCCGCTTAGTGCCACGCGATTGAGACGGTGCTTATCGCGCACCGCCCGGCAGACCCCGAGGGTGAACGCCGCTACCGTGTTGTGGAAGGCGCCGGCGATCACCGGGACGGGTCGGCCGGCTCGGAACTCGCACCAGAGGGCACGGAGCACCGCGGCGGGATCGATCTCCCACCCCTCCGCAGTCCGCAGGAGATCGAACGGGTAAAGATCCTCCACCTGCGCGTCGGCCAGCGCCTCCAGTTCGACGGCAGGCTGCCCCTCGTACAGGGCCTCGGTGCGCACGCCCAGCAGCGCCGCCGCTGCGTCGAACAGCCGACCGCAGGAGGAGGTGAGCGGCGTGTTGAACTCCACCTCGAGCTGCCGTCGCAGAATGATCCGCTCACCGATCGGGACCGAGTCGAGGAAGGGCTGGAATTCCGCTTCGCTCGCCCGACAGAGCGACCAGATGTAGCCGGCGGCCATCCGGTAGGGTTTGCGTATCGCCGCCTCGCCGCCGATCATCGGCGCGTAGCGAAGGTGCCCCACACGTCTGAAGCCCGTCCAGTTCGCGACGAGTATCTCGCCTCCCCAGATCGCGCCGTCCGTGCCGTAGCCCGTGCCATCATAGGCGACCCCGATCACCTCATCTCTGACTCCGTGCTCGACCATCGCGCTGACGATGTGCGCGTGGTGATGCTGCACGGTGACACGCACGGCGTTCGGTACCGGATACTCTTGGGCCACGCGGGAGGACAGGTAGTCGGGGTGCATGTCGTGGGCGATGATACGCGGCTCGACCTTGAAGAGTCGCTCGAACGTCGCCAGCGCCGATTGAAAGTGCTCGAGCGTCTCCAAGTTCTCGAGATCGCCGATGTGCTGACTTAAGAAGGCCTTGTCCCGCTTGACCAGGCAGAACGTGCTCTTCTGTTGAGCGCCGCAGGCCAGGATGTCCTGATCCGCGGTGAACGGGAGGCTCAATGGATCTGGAGCATAGCTTCGCGCCCGCCGCAACGGCACGGTGGTATCGCCCAGTACCCGGACCACGGAATCATCGTATCGCGCGTAGATATCGCGATCGTGAAGCAGGAAATCGTCCGCGATCAGCGCCAGTCGATCGACCGCCTCGCGGTTGCCGATGGCGATCGGCTCCTCGCTCAAGTTGCCGCTCGTCATGACAAGCGGGCCGTCGAAGCTTCGCAGCAGCAGATGGTGGAGCGGCGTATAGGGAAGCATCAGCCCCAGAGTATCGAGCCCCGGCGCGACGTCGGGGGCGATCTCGGTGTCGGGCCGCCGCCGCATCAAGACGATCGGGCGCTCGCGGCTCTGCAGCGCGTCGAGCTCGATCGGCGCCGGCTCGCACAGCCGCGAAGCCCACTCCAGGTCGGGGACCATGAGCGCGAACGGTTTCCCGTATCGGCGCTTGCGGGCTCGCAAACGAGCCACCGACTCCGGGCTCGTGGCATCGCACGCCAGCTGAAAACCACCCAGCCCTTTGATGGCGACTATCTTTCCCTGGCGAAGCAGCGATGCGCACCGCTCGATCGGGTCCGCGGCCCCCGACTCCATCTCGCCGGCGTGCAGCCACACCTTGGGGCCGCAGGTCGGACAGGCCACCGGCTGCGCGTGGAAGCGCCGGTCGCGTGGATCCTCGTACTCGCGCCGGCAAGCGTCGCACATGGGAAAACAGCGCATGGTGGTGCGCTGGCGGTCGTAGGGCAGCGACTCGATGATCGTGAAGCGGGGCCCGCAGTGCGTGCAGTTCGTGAACGGGTAGCGATAGCGGCGCTCGGAGGGGTCGAACAGCTCGTTCAGACACGCGTCGCAGGTGGCCGTGTCAGGCGGGATGGACTGCCAGCCTTCATCCAGTTGGCTCGCGATGATCTCGAAGGAGGTGAAACCGCCGGGGTCCCGGTCCTCGACTTCCACTTCGTCGATCCGCGCCAGCGGCGGCGCACGCTCCCGCAGGTCGCGCAGAAAGCTCTCCAGCGACTCCTCACCGCCATCCAGCTCGATCTCGACCTGGCTGTTCGTGTTGCGCACCCAGCCCGTCAGCCGGTAGCGCTCGGCCAGCTGGAACACGAACGGTCGGAAGCCGACGCCTTGGACGGTGCCGCGCACCTTGACGCTAAGACCCCGCACGCTCCGCACTCTTCCGGCAGGCCGCGGCCTGCTCGTTCAACCAGGCCGTCCACATCTCCAGACCCTCCCCGCTGACGGACGACGTGGAGAAGACCGCCAGCTCCGGGTTGACCGAACGCGCGTGCTCGATCGCCCTTTCCGGATCGAAATCCAGGTGAGGCACGAGGTCGATCTTGGTGAGCACCAGCGCCGTCGACCGACGGAACGCCGCCGGGTACTTGAGCGGCTTGTCCTCGCCTTCCGTGACGCTCATCAGCACGACCTTTGCCGACTCTCCCAGATCGAACGACGACGGGCAGACCAGATTCCCGACGTTCTCGATGAACAGCAGATCCGTCTGCGGCAGGTCCAGGGCTGCCAGCGTCCTGGCCACCTGCCGCGCATCGAGGTGACAGCCGCCGCCGGTCTCGATCGCTTCCACCGGGACGCCGTGCCGCTCCAGCCGCTCGGCGTCACGCCGCGTCTGCACGTCGCCCGCCACCACGGCCAAGCGCAGTGTCGGCTTCAGCAGATCCACCGTCCGCTCGAGAAGCGTAGTCTTCCCCGACCCTGGCGAGGAGATGAAGTTGAGGCTGAAGATCCCCTGCTCAGCCAGCCGCTCGCGGTTCTCCGCGGCGAGCTGATCGTTCACGCTCAAGACCTTTTCCTTAACCTGCACTCGCTCGGCGCTCATCGCTCTCACTCCACCTCGAGGTAACTCACCTGCAAACCCTGGCCCCCGGAGACGCCCCGCGCGAAGACTTCGCACTTCGGACACTCGAAGGGCGCCTGCGAGACCGAGAACTCCAGCCCACAGCTGGGGCACACCGCCATCCCGGGCTCCCGGACGACCTCGATGCGAACACCGTCGTGGCGTTCCCTGAGTACCACCTCCAGGCAGAACTGCAGCGTATCGACCTCGACGCCGGAGAAGGCGCCCACCTCGATACCCACGGCCGTGAGCCGGTTCTCCGGGAGCTTGGCCAGCTCCCGCTCACAGATCGAGCCGATCTCCATGGCGAGGGACATCTCGTGCATCTTCTGCCCTTTTAAGAGCCGCACAGGCCCAAAGTACGGGCCGGCAGCCCCGAGGTGCCTCCCCCGGCATCCGTTCTTCGAGAGGCACGCGGCCAGCCGTTGATTCTTCGCTCGTCCGTCAGGCGGGGACGTCTGCAGGAAACTTATGAAAATGGCATGCCAGGCAGGAGGCCACCGGGGGCCGCTGGGACATTCTGCGACAGATCAGCCACGCAGGAACCACTGGAACCCGATCATCGCCATCAGCGAGAGCGTGACCGTCGTCGCCACAGCGGTACTGGACGAATCTTCCAAGGCCTCGGGGATCAGCTCGGAGAAGACCATCCAGATCATCGCCCCCGCGGCGAAGCCGAGCCCCACCGGCAGGAACGGGTGGAAGGCCTCGACGAACAGGAAGGCGGGGACGGCCAGCAGGGGCTGCGGCAAGCTGGAGAAGATGCTCCAGCCCGCGGCCCGCCTAACGGGCTCGCCGCGTGGCACGAGGATCAAGCTGATCGCCAGGCCTTCGGGGATGTTGTGAACCGCGATGGCCGTGGTGATGAACACCCCCAAGGTCTCGCCCCCGCCGAAGGCGACGCCCACACCGACGCCCTCGGTGAAGGAGTGCAGCGTCATGACCCCGATGATCAGCAGTCCTTTGAGCGCGTCGGCGCCGCGTAGCGTGCCCAGGGCCAGCTCGCGGTAGCCACGCAGCCATTGGCTGCTCAGGGCGATGAAGGCGACTCCCAGCATGGCGCCGGAGACGACGCGCACCAGCCCTGCGGTCAGGCCCTCGTAGACCAGGCCGAAGCTCGCCGCGATCATCAGTCCCGCCGCGATCGAGTTCGAGATCGCCAGCCAGGTGCGGGTCATTCTGCGGAAGAATAGGAAGGGCAACGCCCCGAGGCCGGTGGCGGCGGCGGTGACGCTCGCGAACGCGAAGACGGTCGCCCCCGTGATGGTCATCGTTCAGGACCCGAGACGTTGCTGCGCCCTGGCGCTCGCGAAGTGGTCGCTCGCCTCGATTGCTGCGCTAACTGCACTTCGGCCTCGCGCCACCGAGTTACAGGGGTCTTCTGTGGATGAGCGAGGGCGCGCCAACGTAAAGCGCCGACACGCCCTCAGAGGACAAGAGCTACGCGGCGGGCTGGTGACACAGGGTGCAGTGCTTGCTCTCCCTGCCCTCATGATCGGCCGGCACATCGGGCACCGGCTCCATCGCGCCCGCCTTGTGGCACATCAGGCAGTCGTCACGCCCCTCGAGGGGGTGGCCGACAGTCGGCGGCGCCGTCGTCTGCACCGTCGCGTCCTTGGCGTGGCACCACAGGCACGTAGCGTTGGCAAATTCAACGTGGTTCGCGGGCGCGTCCGGCACCGCCTCGATCGCGCCAGCCTTGTGGCACATCATGCACTGGTCGCGGCCTTCGAGCTCGTGCTGGACCGCCGGCGGAGTCTTCCAAGCTTCCTGCTGCCAGGCGAAAGCCGCAGCGGTGCCGGCCAGCAGAATCACCCCTACTAGGAACAAACGTCGATGGCTCATACCTCATCTCCCTTCAGGTCAGGGTCACGCCCTTCCCTCCTTATTAGACAACATTAGACAACACTCGGGCGTGACGGGTCACATCTGACCGCTACCCACCGCCACCAGCTTAGATCGCGCCGGCGGTGGAGGCAAGAGGGTCGCGAGTTACACCCGTACGCCCGATGTGTTGCGCGCTCAAACGGTTCTCTGGAGGCTGAGCGCAATCAATGCGCGTGCGCCCTGACGAGAGGAATATCCAGTTGCCACCCGCGGCCGCCGGGCATCGGAGCCGACCTCCCGCGTCAGTGTGCTCGGGTTCGTCGACAGCTCGACACGATAGGCGGTGGCCGCGGCCTCCGCGGTCCACGTCACCGTCACGGTGTCGACGCTCGTCGTGACCTGTACCGTCACCGCGGCCGGCGCCTGCGGTCCCGGTCCGGACCCCGTGCCGTCCTCATCGTCGTCGTCGCAGGCAACGACAGACGCCGCCAGGAAGGTTGGGACCAGCATCAACGATCAGGCCCCAAGTGCGGCTCTCAAGAACCACTTTCCACATAGGTGGACCACCCGCTGTTCAGCGAATGAAACGCTCCAGTACCGCTACGAACCGGTCATATGCTGCCTCGCGATCGCCCTCCAACACTTGTGCGTCGAGGCAGTCGTCCATGTAGTTCCTTAGGACGATCTTCATCGCGCCCCGCAAACCCTCGAGTGCTGCGGCCGCCTGGGTCGCGATGACCAAGCACTCCTTACCCTCCACCACCATGCGCCGCACCGCCCGCAGCTGTCCTTCGACCGTCTTCAGACGATCGGCGACCTCCACGCGCCGTTCCTGCCGCTTATCGGGCGCATTCGTCGGGAGTGAAGACGTGTTCTCCATCTCATGACCTCTTCGGCTGGGGGAATCCGCTGGGCAACGGGCCCAAGGGCCGCCGGCCGCTTCCCGGCCGGGTGAGCCTGCACACCCCGGGGCGGGTGCACTATTCGTTCCACCATAAATAAAGGCTTTATGCGACCCGCCTAGGGGGGGACCCCCCGCGAAGATCTCGCCAATGGCCCCGTCCGGGACAGATTGTCAGCCGCGCTCGTCCGCCGCGCCCCCGACGCCGGAGCCCCAGCGGACAGCCGAGCAGGTCGGGCTCGGGGTGCGGCTGGCAGCGTGCCGTGGCGCGCGCTAGTTTGGCAGCGGCACCGGCACGGCGAGGGCTGACCGGGAACCGCCGACNNCCGGGAACCGCCGACGCCTTCCCCGCGCGTAAAGACTTTCCGATTGGTGATGGAAAAAAGACCGGCGCTGCAGCGACTGGGCTTCACCGAGCTGTTGCTCGGCGGCGTCATCCTCTTGATGCTGACGCTAGGGGGCATTGGCTTGGCGTTGTACGTCGCACCGGCGGAGCCCCTCGAGATCCCCGAGCTACAACCTGCGGTGAGGGTGGTCCGGGAGATCGACTTTCCCGTCGGCTCCAGTCGGGTCCGCAACTGGGGTGAGGAGATCATTCTCATCGTCCGACCCGACTCCACCCACTATTTCGCGCTCCGAGGGGTCTCTCCGGTGGACGGCTGCATCCTGCGCTGGGACCCGGAGGCATCGCGGATCTACTCCCCTTGCCGTTACGCGGTCTACGACCTCCGCGGGGACGTGGTGGCGGGTCTATCGACGCAGGCGCTCGAGCGTTACGCGGTCTCCGTCAGAGAGGGCGTCGTCTACGTGTCTCGGGCCCAGGGGTGAGCGAGGTGGAGAACCGAAGAGGACTCAGGTGGTTGTCCCAGTTCTGGGCTGACCTGAAAACGAGCACGGATCCCGGTCTTCTCGGTGTGGTGCGATTCCTCGGCCTGCTCTACGGGCCGATCGAGCACAACCTCCCGATCGATCAAGCGTGGCGGAAAGCTCTCTCGTACCGGCTACCGGCCTTCGTCGGCTGGCGTCACGCGTTGGGCGGCGTTACTTACCTGCTATTCGTCGTGCTTGTCGTTACGGGCGTCCTCTTATCCTTCTATTACAGGCCGTCCGTGCAGGAAGCTTACCCAAGCATACAGCACATCGTTTCCGAGATGCCTTTCGGCTGGCTTGTTCGCGACCTTCACATGTGGTCGGCGAACCTGATCATCGTCGCAATGCTCGCGCACATGGCGCGTGTATTCTTCAGCGGAACCTATAAGCCGCCCCGTGAAACCAACTGGCTGGTCGGGCTGCTCTTGCTGCTCGTGGCTCTAGCCTTTGGCGGCACGGGTTACTTGTTGCCCTGGGATCAGTGGGCCTACTGGACGGTAACCGAAGTATTGCAGACGATGTCACGCACACCTTTGCTCGGCATTGTTCCTGCCGTGCTGCAAGGTGATGTGATCGTCTCGGGCGCGACGTTGAGTCGATTCTTTGCGGTGCACGTCATCATACTGCCCTGGGTAGCCTTTGCCCTGCTCCTCTTCCACTTCACGCTGTTGCGAAAGCACCGTATCGCTCCCCCGCCGGGCGGGGATCCCGATCCGACCAACGGGGTACCGTTTTATCCCAACCATCTCCTGCGCTCTTTCATCGTCGGCGTTGTGGTGCTGGCAGTGGTTTTCAGCCTTGCAGCATTGTATCCGCGGCCGTTAGGTGATCCCGCCAACCCGTTCGAGCTCCCTGCCGAGCTTGTCTCCTCGTGGATTCCCGTGGATGTCTCCCTGGCGTTGATCCGCTACTTGGGAGTGTGGGGGTTTTGGCTCTTCACACTTTTGGGGATTAGCCTGGCGCTGCTGCCCCTGTTCGACCGCCGACCGGAGCGGCGTTTGCGCAAGCGGCCGGTGATGTTAGTCCTCGGGCTGGTGTTCTTCGCGGGATTCCTGGTCGCGTGGTTCGCAGGGCGCCAGCTCAGATCGCTGCCACCCGGCGCTCGCCTGCGCACGGAGGCGTCCGAGCGGTTCGTGCCACCGGACACAGCCCCTGAAGGGGTGCGACGGTCACCGACCCCGGAGCGCAGCGGTACGGGAGAGGTGGAGCCGTGACACTTGCCGTCTCACTCTTGGTATTTGCCAGCCTGTTCGCTCCGCCACCGCCGCCCGGCGGGCCCTGGCATGGAGTGGATGCTCCGCGCAGCCAGCAACGGGAGGCAACGATCGACCCGCAGTACAGTTGCGTGGTCTGCCACACAGATAAACGACGCAGCTTCCTGCTGGGCGCTCATTCCGAGCGCGGCATCGGTTGTCACGACTGTCACGGCGGCAACCCCCGTAGCTTCGAACGGGCGGCCGCGCATGCCGGGTCCGACTATATCGGGTCGCCCGACAAGCTGGAGACGGTGCGCCTGTGTGCCTCCTGCCACTCCGACCCTGACCAGATGCGTCAGTACGGGTTGCCGGCCGGGCAGCTCGCCGAGTATCGCACCAGCCGCCACGGAAAACTCTTGCTGGAAGCTGACGATCTCGGTGCGCCGACCTGCAGCGACTGTCACGACTCACACCTGATCCTGCCGCCGAACGACGCCCGCAGCAACGTGCACCCCCCCAACATCGCCGCGACGTGTGCGGATTGCCACGAGAACTCGGCGCTCATGAGCAAGTACGGCCTGGGCACGCAGGAAGTCGCAACGCACCGGGCAAGTGCCCACGGCGTCGCCCTATACGAGAAGCGCAACTTCGCGGCACCAACCTGCGTGGGCTGCCACGGCTCCCACGCCGCACTGCCGCCGGCGGTGACCGAGATCGCCAACGTCTGTGGGCACTGCCACGTGTTGGTGCGACGCGCCTTCGACGCCGGGCCCCACGGCGCCGCCGCTCGCGGTGGCAAGCTGCCCGGCTGCACGGCGTGTCACTCGAACCACGGCACCGAGCGCGTAGATCCGGAGCGCGTGGCTGCCACTTGCCGGGCTTGCCACGACGCAGATAGCCCGGCCGCGCTGGTTGGCCAGGAGATCCAGCAAAAGGTGACCCGCGCCGCGGAAGATCTGCACGGCGCCGAGGAGGCAATTGACGAACTGATCCGCAGTGGTCGGAAGGTGGCAGACGTAAAGCTTCGCTACGCAACCGCCGTGACTGCATACATGCAGATTGCCCAGGCTCAGCATAGCCTCGACCTGGATGCGCTCGAAGATCTTAGCCGGCAGGTGGGCTCCATAGCACGGGACGTGCGGGGCGCGGCCGAGGTGGCGGGCGAGCATCGCTGGGAGCATCGGCTGTTGCTGATCCCCGTCTGGTTTCTTGCCTTGTCCGCCATCGTCTTATCATACTTCAAGTTGCGCGCGTTGAGGAAAGGAGGCAGTTAGCGAAATGCGGCGCCTCACGCGTCTTTTCGATCGCTTTTCCCGTCCCTTGAAGATCGCCATCCAGGTCGGAATTCTCTTGACCATCCTAGGAGCGATCGGGACCGTAGGGTTCATTCAATACAGCGGTCAGCCCAGCTTCTGCGTGAACTGTCACGTCATGCGGCCGTACTACGACTCGTGGGCCGGCTCGACCCACAACACCGTCAAGTGCATCGAGTGTCACTACGCTCCGGGGATCAAAGCGGAAGCGATGGGCAAGGTCCAGGCGGCCAACCAGGTCGTCAAGTACATCACCGGTGCCTACGGCATCAAGCCGTGGGCGGAGATCGAGGACGCCGCCTGCCTGCGATCTGGCTGTCACACCGAGCGGGAACTCGAGGGGGAGGTGACTTATTCAGGCGTGCGCTTCGATCACACGCATCACCTCGGGGAGATGCGCCGCGGAAAGAATCTTCGTTGCACCAGCTGCCACTCGCAGATCGTCCAGGGCTCCCACGTGACGGTCACGGCCGAGACCTGCTACCTGTGCCACTTCAAGGACCGGCCGCCCGGCCAACCGATCGCTGGCTGCACGGGTTGCCACACCTCACCCCCGCGCTTCACTTCGCCGGCGGGCTTCGTCGTAGACCACCCCGACTACATCAGGAACCTGGTGGCCTGCACTGGCTGTCACGAAAACGTAATCAGCGGTTCCGGAGCCGCCGACCGGGATCGCTGCTTTGTATGCCATAACGAGCCCGAACGCGTCGAGCAATTCGAGAACACCACTCTCGTTCACCGCGTCCACATCGCCGAGAACAAGGTCGAATGTACTCAGTGCCACCTGCCGATGCAGCATAAGGTCACGTCGCTCACTGCGACCTTCCAGCTCGACTGCCAGGCCTGCCATCAACGCGCCCACAACGAGCAGCGGCTCATGTACTCGGGGATGGGCGGCCACGGAATCGAGAACATGCCCAGCTCGATGTACCTGGCCCGCGTATCCTGCCAGAGCTGCCACGGAATACCTGCCGAAGTCGCGGGCCACGAGGAGCTGAAGAAGGCTGGCGAGGCCACCTGCATGTCCTGCCATGGGATCCGCTACGCCAACATTCTCCCGTCCTGGCAGCGCGAGATGGAGCAGCGGCAGAAAGCTTTGGCCGCCATCCTGAGAGACGCCCGCCGGGCGCTGGGCGACGCGTCCGTGCGCGGTCGCGCCGCGGCCGATAGCCTGCTCAGTCTCGCTGAAGAGAACCTGAGGTTCGTGGAACACGGAAAGGGGGCCCACAACATCGCCTATGCTGACGAGCTGCTGCGCGCCTCGCTGGGCCTCGTGCGCGAGGCGGTAACGGTGGGTTCACTGCCCTACTCGGTGCCCGCAGTCGACCTCGGCCCGCCCGTGGCCAAGAGTATCTGCCTGCAATGCCACCTAGGCATCGCCGAGCAGCGCGGGAGCTTCGCCGGTGTGAGCTTCGACCACACGCCTCATGTACAGCGCGGTGGCCTCGCCTGCACCGCGTGTCACACGTCGCTGGAGGATCATGGCCGGATCACCCTCCCGGACGCCGCGAGCTGTCAGAGCTGCCACCACCGCGCTGTCGATCCACTGAACTGCGCGACCTGTCACCCTGGGCCGGGCGGCGCCCCGACAAGGACCCTCCCCACCTCGACCGGGGACTTCAAGCACGAAGTGCATCGCCAAGCCGGACTGGCCTGCGCCGTCTGCCACCAACCGCCCGCGATGAGCGCCGCCGACGTCAACTGCGATGCCTGTCACGAGCTGCACCACCGGCCGAAGAACGCCTGCCGCGCCTGCCACCAAGGCGAGGTGCTCGGCATCCATCCAGCGGCGGCCCATAGCGGCTGCACCCTCTGCCACAAACAAAAGGCGGCCTTCATCCGCGAGTGGAGCCGGCAGGTCTGCACGGTGTGTCACGCCGACAAAGTCGAGCACAACGCGCCGGCGAACTGCGTCCTCTGCCACGACATGCCGCCGCCGGGCCAGGGGTGACCGGCGGCAGCTCGCGAGCCGGATTGCACGGGCGCTAGTGCGCCCGTCAACCTCCGGAGCGCTTGCGAGCTTCGCTTTCAGGTTCGCTGGTCTTGGAAGGCTCGGACGCGAGGGCTCTCAGATAGACCGATAGATCGCGCATCTCTTCTCCCTCGAAGAGGGGCCAATCTACGGCCTCCAGTTGGATCAGGTCGTACATACCTGGCGCGTGGTTCCACATCGCCGTCGCCAGGCCGAGGGGCGTCAGGACGATTTCAGAGTGAGACAGATCGGGCGCGATGGCGGCCCTGCCGGCGCCCCCGTGGCAGCTGGTGCATCCTTTCCGCACAAAGACCAGTTCTCCAGCCTCGACGTCTCCCTCCGTCTCGTAGAACCGCAAATAGTACAGGAAGGCAATCACATCGGCCATCTCGGTGCCCTGAAACTGCGGGAACGGAATCCCGCGAGCCCGCATGGCGGCGTCCATCTGGAACGAGTGGTTCCACAATGTCCCGGCGATCTCCGAGACGTGGAGACGCTGGGTCGCAGCCCGGAGGTCCGGTCCGGAGCGAGTGCCGCGTCCGTCGGCCCCGTGGCAGCTAGCGCAGCCTTTGGCTGCGAACAGCCGCCGTCCGGTGTTGGGGTCCGGGGGTTGCAGAAAAACGGCCTCCCGCCCTCGCAGTCTTGAAGTCTGCCGGATGTAGGCGTGGATATCCGCCAGTTCTCGCCCGACGAAGACGGGCAACGGAACACCGAGCGTAGTCTGCTGTGCACGCATCGTCGGCCCTCGGTTCCACATGCCCTGGGCGAGCATGATGGGCGCGATGTAGCGAGCGTAGTCGTCAAGCGGATAGCCAACCTGGTCAGGCTCCCCGCCGACCGAGTGGCACGCGGCACAGCGCTTCTCGCGGAACCACAGCTCGCCGAGATTCGGGTCCCCTGGCTCGTCGAAGAGCTTCACGTAGTAGATATAGCTGATGATGTCGGCGAGCTCCGCCTCGGTAAAAGTCGGCCATTCGACGCCTCTGTGGCGCACGGTCTCGATCATCCGTGGGGTATGGTTCCAGAACAAACCGGCGAGTTGTTGGAGGCTGCGGCCGGCGCCGACCACGGCGAAGTCGGGGCCGAGCGTGCCACCATTTCCCCATATGGAGTGGCAACGCACGCAATCCCGGTCGACGAAAATACGGCGACCGGCGATCGGGTCACCGCGGAACGAAGACTCGGGCTGTGCCGCAGCGGCAGGAACCCCGATCACGCAGGACCAGACGACGGCGGCAAGCACTCCAGACGACAGCCTAGTAGCGCTTCGTAGGTAAGCCATTAACCTTCTCCTGAGACGAGCGCGACCGAGCTCTCGGGCAAGTACCCAGCAACCCGGTCGGAGACTTCCCGCACAGATTCCTCTCGCCCCTCCTTGATCTCCCAAATCGACACGATGGGGATGAACTTGGTGGCGAGCATATATAGCAAGATGAATCCTGAGAAAGTGGCGGCCATAATCGACAGCTCGACCCAAGACGGCAGGTAGTGACCGATGGCCTCGATCTCCCACCGTGGGTTCACAGAGGTCGGCACCACAATGTTAAAGCGCTCGAGCCACATGCCGATGATCACGGCAATCCCCGCGATCAGCGTACCGGTCGGCGTGCGGGTCGACTTGCGCCACATGAGAACGAGCGGGACCACAAAGCAACCCGCGACCATGGTCCAGAACGGCACGGCGAAGGGGCCAGACACCTTG
>JABAOH010089217.1_pt2 | contig 13048 bp, 13 predicted proteins | sample 7062181 | NCBI WGS metagenome assembly JABAOH01 (sample SAMN14538630, study PRJNA623070) | marine sediment metagenome | biome: marine biome [ENVO:00000428]; feature: marine pelagic biome [ENVO:01000023]; material: deep marine sediment [ENVO:00002113]; isolation source: pool of 5 deep marine... | reverse complement strand
TCAAGGCGTGTTGAATGGGAAGATCTTTTGCGGAAACGACCAGGTGTATGCCCTTGGTCAAGCGAATTCTCTGGTCCTCTTGTTTGAGGAGTGCCTGACGCACATCGTCGCTCCAGGGACCGGTGGCATTTGCAACGACCCGCGATGTGATCTGGATATCTCGACCACTGAGCTGGTCTTTGATCAGAATACCGGCCAGCCTCCCCTTTTCCATAATGATGTCAATCGCCTTGACATGGTTGGCAATACTGGTTCCGTGCTCAGCCGCCGATTGGATCGTTGCCATGACCAGGCGAAAATCGTCCGCCCAACAATCGAAGTATTCTGCTCCTTTTTGAAGGCCCTCGGAGCGATATTCTGGCTCCACTTTGCGAAGTTCCTCCGCTGAAATCATCCGATACCGGCCGATGTTTCGACCGAGCGCCAGGAGGCTATACAGGCGCATCCCGATGTGCACCTGAACCGCCTTCGTCACCGACCCACGGTAAATGGGCAAAAGACACCGAAGAGGGTAGACGATGTGGGGAGCCAAGCCCGCGAGGATCTTCCTTTCCACGAGGGCTTCATGGACCAGGCGAAATTCGAGCTGTTTCAGGTAACGGAACCCACCGTGAACCAGCTTAGAGGATCGACCGCTTGCACCCGCGCCAAAATCGTCTTTTTCGATCAAAGCCGTTTTGAATCCCCGCAGGGCTGCATCCCGTGCAATACCGGCGCCCGTGATCCCCCCGCCAATGACGAGGATGTCAAAGTCCTCTTTGCCCATCCGATCGAGGTTCCGCTGGCGAGTTTCTGGAGAGAAGACGTGAACAGGTCCTCCTTCTGAGTTTTTCTCGCGATTCATGACGGAACCCTCGCACCCCTGCTTTGTTATGAATCTGGCAGGAGTTTGCCGGGATTGAGTATCCCCTCAGGATCAACGGATTCCTTAAGATTTCGGAGCAAACGAAGCCCCTCTTTCCCGATTTCACGTTCGAGCCATAACCGATGATCCAGCCCGATGCCATGGTGATGGCTGATCGTCCCCTGAGCGGCGATGATAGCTTCGGAGGCGGCCTTCTTAATCTCCCACCACTCCTCCACTTCTTGACCGACATGAGGTGTGGCAAGGAGAATAAAATAGAGAGAACTCCCCGTCCGATATAGGTGAGAAAGATGGGCTGTCACGACCCCTCGAATACGCAACTGATGATAGGTCTTCTCAACGGCATCCCGAACGTTCGCATAAACGCTCCAGATATTGTCCCACTCCGCGGCCGTCTCCAAGGTATCAACCAGGATGCCATAGTCCATCAGCACATCCCGCAAATAGGGATTCTCAAATCGGTGCCGATACCAGTCCTGTCCGATGCTTTTACCTAATGTAAGAACCTGGAATGATTTGAGATTCTGTCTGATCGCCTTGAACTCCATTTTGACGTTTTTGNNTAGGTTTTGGAGGGCACGGGCGAGAGATGAAGATTTCCCTTTTCTCATAGAGAAGATGAAATCGGTCTCCTCGGCATCAGACAATCTTACCGTCGCGGGCTTGAGTCCAGACTGCAAAATGCGACGCAGGGCCTCTACGCCATCGCCAAAGGACCGGAACAGAGCCGCCGTATAAAGCTTTCTCTCTGGAACAGGACTTAATCGAACCCGTGCCCGTGTGATGATCCCCAGAATCCCCTCGGAACCGATAACGAGTCGTGCCAAATCAGGGCCGTTCGCAGCTGCCGGCAAGTGCGGGGTCTGCAAGAGCCCCCGGGGCGTCAAGAGCCGCACGCTCTCCACCATATCCTCGATTTTTCCGTATCGGGTTGACTGCTGTCCAGCTGCCCGGGCAGCGATCCAGCCACCGAGGGTCGAAAACTCGAAAGATTCCGGATAATGGGAAAGCGTGAGCCCCTCTTCCTGGAGTTCCTTCTCTAATTTCGGGCCCAGAATCCCGGCCTCGACGTCGGCGACCAGAGATGCTTTGTGGATCGCCATGACCTTGTCCATCCGTCTGAGATCGACGACCACCAACCCTCGATGCCTGGCCCCGCGGGTCGCCTCCACTCCCCCCGTCACGCTGGTACCGCCTCCCCAGGGAACCAGCGCTATGCGGTTTTCAATCGCCCAGGCGAGGATCGCCTGAATTTCCTCCTCATTGTTTGGGTAGAGAACCGCGTCAGGGACTTCCGGGAAGACCTTCCTTCGAATGCGAACCAGGTCGTGATAGCTCTTACCATAGGTATGCGAAAGCTTTTCCTCCTTTGACAGGGCGATCCGGTCATTCGATAGGACCGCTCTCAAACTCTCAAAGCCCGACTCTGGGAAATGGCTGGGAGGCAATACAATATCCTCGAGATTCGGAGGAAAGAAGAAGGGTTTATCCGAAACGTCAAGCCTTTTCTTCACATGGGGCCAGAAAAAGGGCCTCTCTTTCAGGTCATAATGCTTGCCAGGATCACCCCATCCCCACCATCTCGTTTGGGTAAAATCGCTCATGCGCTTCTTCAATCGGCCCCTCGGTGAATCGACGGTGAACCTCAGTAAGGTCATCGCAGGGCAAAAGAGGAAAAATACCAAACCTTCCAGTCCGAAAATTCAAGGCCCGGCACCATTTGCGAGGAATTAGTTCTGCTGGTTCTTTCAGAATAGTATTTCCAAATCGAGAACGTGTCAAACAGAGAGAGGGTGAGGCGAGTCCTCATTTGCTCCCAACGTCTTCTGAATTGTTGCGCCTTTTCCGCTCCAGCAGCCAACCAATCAGGGGCGGCAACCAACAGAGATTCGCCGCGATGGTCTCGAGGGCCGTGAGTGTTTGTGTCGTGGGGCGAAACCCGAGAAGACGGGCGGACAATAAACCCATAGGAACAAACAGAATCACTCCGAGGCTGGAAAGGAGCACAGGATGGCGGAAATAGGCTCCCGCCGCCTTTTTCGGCGAACCTTTTTGCCTGAAAAGAAAAACATATCCGCTCACATTAGCACCGATCTGGTCGCTCATGGCATAGAAATAGGGAATATAGAAACTCTCGACTCCGTAAGCGTCGACTCCGAGAACTCGACTCCCCCAGTCGATCACCCAAGGCACCATCATTCCAAAGAACTTTCCCCAGCCATAGGCTTCGGCCAGAGAACCGATTTGCCTCCGAAGGCGGCTTCGTATGGCGTAAAGACCTTCGAGAATACTCTCCCCCTCTCCAGACAGCGTTCGGACAATCCATTGGCCAAGGGCACTCCGCTGGAATCCAAATGAATCCAACAGGGCCCCAGAGATTAAACCGCCAGCAAACCCCGAGAGGGTGAATTTGATCAATTCACCGAACTCTTCTCCCGATTCTTCCCGCGCCTCATTCTTCTTCATCTCAGCCTAGCCTTCTCCCATTTCGAAGTGATCCCTCGCGAAGAGGCAGACGGCCGCTCACCATGGCAATCCGGATGGCACGCGAAATCCCAAATTCCTTCCGGGTCATCAATAGCAAGCAGGAGACATACTGTCAACAGTACCAGCATCAGAATTTGGAATATAATGGAAAAACACAAGCGTTTGATTTATATTCAGGATATGTGAGGAGATGTGAGGTTTTCTCAGAGTGCAGTGAACCGTCACTGCCGGAGAAGAAAGGGGGCAACGATGATCATTCAAGAATCCGACCTATTCAAAGGCTTAAGTCCGGAGATTATTAACAGAATTTCCGAAGACATGACCGAGGAGTTTTATCAGAAAGGTTCATTCATATTCAAGGAAAGTTATCTTGCCCAGCACTTCTACATTCTTGAAGAAGGCGAGATCAGGCTCAGCGTTGGAGAACACGGTCGAATGACCCACCTCATTTCGAACCCAGGAGAAGGCTTTGGTTGGTCAAGCCTCGTCGGTCATGATACCTATACGGCCTCGGCAGAATGCTTGGCGCCTACCAAGGTCATTCGAATCGAAAAGGATAGACTGGGCAAAGCCTTTGAAAACGACCCGGCCAGCGGGATGCTTTTCTTCAGACGTCTCGCCGGGATCATCGGGGAACGGCTCATCAATACCTATTCCATGCTGCTTTCTGCCTACAAAGCAGAGGGACCTCCCTCCTATGGATAAGGTTGAGGGGATCGGTTCTTTGGCCAAAGTCTGGGTCATCGCTGCCGATTCTTCGATTCGATGCTGCGGAGGAGTTTGCGCGACTCATTTAGCCCCTCGTTTTCCAGTTCCCTATGGGGCCTGAAGAACGCGAACTGGCCCCCATTCATAAGTGCCACCTCGGTTTACCAGAGCCAGGCCTGAGAAGGCAGTCCGATAAAAAAGCTCCACCGTCGAGAGAGTCTCCTTCCCATCCACAAGGACGCGCATGTTTCCCTGGGCGTCCCGGATCCATTGAACCCGATGCGGGGCTCCGTCATCCAGGGCTGGATATTCTGTCGCAGCCTCTATTCGGTAGCTCCTCACACCCCGTTCACGGATGATTTCGATGGGACGTTCCGGCGATGGAGCCGCGTGATAGATCATTCGATACTGGGGAGCCGGTGGCTCTCCACCCAAAAGGACCACTTCCATCGATCCCCAAGATGACCTGGAGACCAAGGTGAGGTCCACTTCAAAGGCAGGCCCAATCTGAGTCACCGTATGGATCGAGGCTAAGGAAGGCGCTTGTGCCGTGCCTTCCCCTTCTCTCTCCTCTATAGTGGATCGAATGATCCCTTCGACGATAATCCCTAAGGGACTCGTTTCCTCGGCGGAGGAAGAAGGGGAGGCTGGCCTTTGAACCCCCACCTGACTAAAGAGTCTGCGAGACGGAGTAATCTGAAACCGACCCGCATCAACCACCCACTGAGGGTCACGCGTNNGGTCACGCGTATAGTTTCCATCAGAAAAGTCCTCGCTCAAGAAAATCTCACGTAACCTCGCACGGTATTGATCAACCAAGGCCCTCAATTCGTCCAAAAACCTTGGATGGGCGATCATCCGCTGGTCTGCCTCCTCGATTTTCCGCTCGAGTTCTGTCAGAAGCTCACCAAGGGCTTTCCGGTTGGGATCATCGAAATCAGAGGGATGGCTGACAACCGGAAAACTCATCGTCATACTCACGCAGAACGCTATCAACAACACCCATGGGGGAACTCTCATAGCTGAACCTCCCTAAAAGTGATATGTGGCTGTGGGGGATCTCGAAATGTATCCAGGCGATCCAACCCCTTGATGAGAAGCGCCTCGAATTCTCCGACACTAGGAGATCGCAGGGCAAAGCCCCACCTCTCTTCTCATACGAACGCCTTAAATGTCTTCACATTAGCTTTTCGGGACAGTGCCCAACCACGCTCCCTCGCCCGCTCCCCTTCGACTTTACTCAGGGCAGGCCCTCCGGCCCTGCTCAGGGTCGCTCGAGCCCACAGCGTTGGTAAGAGATAATTTTGCCTCTGGCCTGATCTTTTGAGAGGAGAAATCAGGCCACCCACTGAGCCCCTTTGGGATCATGCAATTCGGATTCCACAACGAATCGCGTGATGGTGCCAAATCAATCGATCCATGGGAAGCGTTGACGATCTTGACCTGAATCGCCCGCTCAGCGATTCAGGTCAAAACTCAGAGATCTCCGTGTGCTCTGCGAGAGATGGAAGCTGATTTCATGCGCTTGCAATCGTATCTATTATACGACCCTACCCGTGGCGATTCGAACAATACCCTGCCAACACCTGAGCCTGCCTTATCCCCGTCAGAACTATCTCAAAAAAAGCAATCACCGGGCATCAGAGACCTCATCGCGAGGAACAATGATGGGCACCGAGGAGGGTCGGATTTCGATGTGCACGGGGGTGGTTCCAAATACGTCACCGTCAACCTGAACCGGAACCGGTTCCCACGACTCTATCCGAACACGCTTTGCCGTAAGATAGTTGACGTTAGTTTTTTTTGAGACCCTGCCGCCCAGTGCCGCGAAGTAATACCAAACCAATGCGAAGAACGTTCCTCCTGGGAAAACACACACGTCGAGGTGGCCTGAATCGCAACACGCTCGATCCGCGAAGGTGAAGATGCCTCCATAGTTCTTTGTGTTGCTCACCAGCACAAACGCGCCATGGACGCCTTCACGATCATCTGTGGTGACCCTCAAGTCGGGCACACGATACCGGGCGAGAGCCCTGAATACCGGTAGGACATAGCCCCAGTATCCAAGCTTTTTCCCCCTGGCCCCTTTGACCTCTTGGGTGACCAGTGCGTCAATTCCGGCGCTGGCCACCATGAGAAACCGATGGTCATTGGCGAGCCCCATGTCGAGCCAACGCACCTTCCCCTCCTCGATGGCTTTGGCAGCGGCCTCCGGTTTCTTCGGTATGGCAAGTTCATGCGCAAGGATGTTGGCGGTTCCAAGAGGCAGGAGGCCTATTGGCACTCGAGATGGATCCGACAGCCCATTCACCACTTCGTTGAGCGTCCCATCTCCGCCCGCCACGATGAGGGTTTCGATGTCCGGCTCGATACGCTGTGCCCGATGTTTCGCGTCGCCCGATGATTTTGTGAGAAACATCTCGATCTCGCACCCTCTCTCTCGCATCTTCCGGACAAATTGGTCAATGGATCGCTCCGACCTCCCCCTTCCTGCAATCGGATTACCGATCAAGAGTACCCTCTTTTTCGCAGAGGTCATCATTTCTCCAGAAGACGACGGGCCCTCGGTATTCAGACCGAGCGCTATCGTTTAGCTCCTTTGGAAACCTTTTCCGGGCGGTTCACTTGATAGATACCAACCGCCACGAGAAGGAGACCCGCCCAGAGTTGTAAGGGGAGCGGCTCGCCGAGGACCAGTCCACTGAAAACCACCCCGAAGAATGGTGCCAAAAAGGTGAACGCCGCGAGGCGGCTCACCGAAAATCTGTGGATCATCCAGAACCATAGCAGATAACTGAAGAACGCGACGACAAGACACTGATAGGCGAAGGCTGTAATGACAGGAGCCGTCCATCGCAGAGCAGTTCCCCTCTCAAACAGCAGAGAGGCCAGGGCGAGTATAGGGATCGAAAACAGAAGTTGGGCGAAAAGCGTTTGAAAATGGGTGATCTTCCGAGTTCCTACGATCCTCTTGATATACAGGGTGGTGGCAGCCCAGGAAATGGCGGCGGCCACCTCCATCAGATCTCCCACCCAAAAGAGAGGATCCAGCTTGGGCGACCGGGCCCCAAACACGAGGAGAACCCCGGCAAAGGCCATGACCAGCCCCAGTCCCTTGATCAGCGTCAACCGGTCGTCAGCAAATAAGAGGTGAGCACCGAGGGCTACCCAAAACGGATGCGTGTACAAAAAAATGACGGCCCTGGATGCGTGAGTAAAGACCGTGCCCCAGTAGAGAAAGAGAAAATCGAGCCCAAACAGGGTTCCGATCACGACGCCGTGTCTGAAGTCCTCGCTTCGCAAAAGAACAGACTCTCCCCTGATCCAGGCATAACCCCACAGGAGGGTACCGGCAACTGCAGACCGAACAGCGGCTGCCAGCAGGGGGGGTATCCCTTGATTGCTGATCTTGATGCTGACCATGTTCCCTCCCCAGAGGCAACAAACCAGCAACAGAAGCACAGCGCCTGTGATCGGGATAGTCCCAGTCCCTTCTGGGTTCCTTTGCGCCATCTCCACATCGCCCTCCGGATCCCCGTGGCCAACCCAATCCAATAGTTGATCAGAGGTCATCGCTGAGAAAGGCGATCCTCTGCCAGCAAACAGAGGGGAGAGACGCGTGCGCCACCTTTCCCCTTCAGCAGTTTGGCTTGGCCGAGTGAAAATACAGGCGGACAAGTGTCACGTGAGCGTCGATCTCTGGAGTCTATCAAAAATTGGATCGGTTCGGGAGGTATTAGGATGGAGATTCTTTTCTGGCCCGAGAGGATGGGTGGCCATAGATCTCGCATCCAGGAAAGGTGTAAGCACACCCGTACCAGCGGGTAAACAGTTGCATGGGCCGGGTAATGGCTCGGCTGCTTCCCTGCGAGTCTACGAGGCCGCCTTCACGGATAATCTCTCCTGTATCGAGATGGAGCTCGGCTCCGCGCCATTTGCAGTCAGACGCCTCCGTGTAAGAGGCAATTGGCGTGTTGGACATCGGATCGATATAGACGAGCAGCGGTCGGCCATCCAATTCGTCGACGATCGCCCTGCCCTGCTCACGCAGCTGTTCGAGCGGATAGTAGCGTTGCGTTCTATCGCTCCAGACACAGAGTCCGATGTCCATCCGCGGCCGACGGCTATCCGCTTCTCCCATCGTTTTCCTGAAACCAGGTGGGAGCACCCCCCGTTTTGACTTCCGGCCCTTTTCCATGAAAAACGCCATGAGCCTCTGCAAAAGGGATTGTCTCGAAATGGCGATCTGCACATCAGGATGATTTGCCAGTGCCCGCGCCACATTCATGTGCAACAAGGGGAAACAGTCGAGCTGATAACCGCTGAGTGTACCATGGACACACTTCCCGGTGATATGGTCCCAGTAAGAGCCTGTCTCACGGTCGCCCAGCAAAAACAGCCCGTTGTAAAGACCGCGCGCTCCAAAATGATGAATCGACCCCTTGACCACTGGGGACAGACCGACCCCACTGTTGCATACGGGTCAGAAGGAGACCATCCACGGCCACCCGGCCATTTCTCCTTGGGCAACGTGGTGATAGGTCATCTGCTGGGTCAGAAGCGCAAGGGACCTTGCCTCACCTTCTATGAGCAGAACTGGCGTTTCCTCGTGCACGTCGCCATGGGTCAACGCCTTTCTTAATGGAAACATCTCTCCCACGTGGAATGGAGGAAAAAGGTCTTTATCCTTCAGCACAGCACGAGTGGTGTCAATCCCATCGACCACCTCAGATGGGTTCGCGCTTCGAGCCGCCCTCCTCGTTGAAATATCCATGAGGATTCCCCCTGCATGAGGCTCACAACCTGGTCAGCCTTGAGTGATTTCCCGAAATCCATGAAACGAGAAGGCAGTGGAAAAACCGCCTTATTTTCGGATTATAACATCTCGACCGCAGCCTTTTCATTTGAGGGGGAGCCGGAAAAGACCAAACCGACTGCCAGGTCGTATCGTTTCACCCAATTTTTGGATTCGTACCACGCACCCTCACAATTGACAAGAGCCGACGGTTTAAGGTAAAGAGGGCCGTAGGACACGCCATCAGTCCTTTGCATCTTTTGATTAACAAATTCGAGAGGAGGAGAAAAATGAGACTCAACGTTATGGCTTTAACGTTCACGGCAGGAATTCTCTGGGCATTGGCCGTACTCCTTGTCGGCGTGGCGAACCTTATCTGGCCCCAGTATGGTTCGGCGTTCTTGCAGATGTTGGCTTCGATCTACCCTGGCTATCAGGCCACGAGTTCATTTGGTGCGGTGATTGTCGGGACCTTATATGCACTCGTGGATGGGGCGATCTGCGGATTGGTTTTCGGCTGGCTCTACAACATGTTTGCTGCCAAATAAGCTTCCACCGAGACACCACTTCTGATTCAAGGTCAGCATGCTCCTCAATGCGAGCAGCGCGAGGCTTTACTGAATCTCGTCGTCGAGCAAATCGGTGAAGAGGGGGTTGTCCCTCTGCTCCGAGAGAATGCGTTATGGATCACACCAAAACTTCAAAAAGCATGAACCCCCTAAACTACAAAATCACCCTGGAGCCCAACCTGGAAGATTTCAATTTCCGTGGAAGGGTGGAGATCCTGATTGAAGCGCTCGATCCTGTAAAGGAGATACGGCTAGACGCCGTCGAACTCACGATTCAGACGTGCGCGGCCCAGATGGATGGCGAGTTTGTTGATTGCCCATTTGATTCTGACGCCCCGAAGGGGAGGTTGAAGATTTCTTTGCCAAAAGAGGTGGTCGGAAAAATCCTTTTGAGGATCGACTACGAGGGACTCATTAATGATCGGATGGCCGGCTTCTACAGGAGCCGGTTCGTCGCTGACGGCAAGGAGAGACACATCGCCGTGACACAGTTCCAGGAGACTGATGCCCGAAGGGCTTTTCCCTGTTTCGATCAACCTGTCAAGAAGGCATCCTTCGACGTCGAAATGATCGTTGACGGGGACTTCACAGCGATATCCAATGGATCGATCTTAGAGGAAAGGCCACTGGACCGTGGGAAGAAACTGGTGAAGTTCCAACGCACGCCCAAGATGTCCACCTACCTGCTATTTTTCGGTGTTGGCCAGTTTGAGTTCATTGAAGATAAGAAGGATGTGGTGCTTCGGGTCGCAACGATACCTGGAATGACCAGACACGCCAAGTTCGGTCTCGACTTTGGCAGGAAAGCCCTGGAGTTTTGTGAAGACTACTACGGGATTCCTTATCCCCTTGCCAAACTCGATTTGATCGCGATTCCCGACTTTGCATTTGGGGCAATGGAGAATTGGGGGGCTATCACATTCCGGGAAAACCTGCTCCTTCACTATGCGGGCATCACCTCTCGGGCAGGTGAGGAGAGAATATGCGAGGTCATTTCCCATGAGATGGCACACCAGTGGTTCGGGAATCTCGTCAGCCCTTCAGACTGGAAGTACATCTGGCTCAACGAGAGTTTTGCCACATTTTTCGGCTACGGTGTCGTGTCTCACTACCACCCAGAGTGGGATATTTGGGACCAATTCCTACAAACCCAAACAGACCAGGCCCTTGAAAGGGATGGTCTCCGAGAAACAACCCCGATAGAGCTCCCTGGAACAGGCCGTGTTGCCATCAGCGTGAGCACCGCCCCAATTCTCTACAACAAGGGAGGAAGCATTTTGAGGCAAATCGAGGGTTATGTCGGCCAGGATAACTTCAGAGAGGGGCTAAGGCGTTATCTCAAGAAACACCAGTACGGATGCGCGTCGAGTCACCACCTCTGGGAGGCCTTTGAGGCTGCCTCGAAAAAACCGATCACCCGGATGATGGAGAGCTGGATCGAGCAACCTGGATTTCCGATGGTTGAGGTCCGAAGACTCGGCCAAAGACTCATCCTTACCCAGAAACGATTTACTTACCTATCCGTCGAATCGGGCCAGCTTTGGCGAATCCCGGTCAGAATCAGATTCTTCCATGAAGATGGTGATTCACAATCGATAACGACCCTGCTGGAAAAGGAAACTGAGCACGTCGACATCGATGGGGAGGCTGGGGCCTACAAAGTCAATGACGGACAGAGCGGATTCTATCGGGTCAAATACACCGATAGGGCGAATCTGGAGCTTTTAGGCCAAATGGTGCTCGACAAGAGTCTTAAGCCGGAAGACCGGTGGGGGCTCCAAAACGACCTCTACGCGCTGTTGAGGAGCGGCGACTTGAGCGTCGATGAATACCTGGAATTTCTATCCAATTACGATAAGGAGGACGGCTTTTTGCCACTCACGAGCATCGCTGGCAATCTGTTCGAGGCCTTTCTGGTCATGGAGGGGGCGAAGAGGGAAAGGGTCGCATCTATTGGCAAATCGCTGTTTGAAAGAGTTCTCTCAGATATCGGGTTCGATCCGAAGTCAGGAGAAAAACACACCCGATCGATCTTGAGAGACCGGATCATGTGGCACGCAGTGCTATATGGCTCAAAACAAACCGAGAGATTCCTACTTGGGAAGTTCCGCTCCCTCACCCGGGGCGAGGCTATCCATCCAGACATCCTGAAGAGTGTCATGCAGGTTGGAGCCTGGAGAGGGCAGGAGGATGCCTTTGACTGGTTGGACAAAAGATTCCAATCATCCGACAGTGAGCATGAACGGATGAATATCTTGATCGCTCTTGGGTGTTTCACCGACAAAGCCCTCCTCGAAAAATCACTCAAGTACGCCCTGGACAGGGTACCGAGCCGAAACAAGTTCATTCCGATTGCTGCCATGGCCTCAAACCCCTGCGCCATCGAGGACTTGTGGAACTGGTATAAATCCAACATCGAGAGGCTGGAGCAGTTTCATCCCATGCATTACGAACGGGTTGTCGAAGCCGTCGTCCCGATTGGCGGGCTTGGAAGAGAGAAAGAGGTCAGGGCCTTTCTCGAAGACTATATGGAGAGGAAAGACACCGTCAAAGACATCGTGAGATTGTCCCTAGAAAGGCTGGAAATATATTCAAGAATGAGAAACGCTTGACCTTTTGACCCCAACCAGCTTGTCAAAAATCCTCCGAGCTCCCAACGCAAAGATCCCGATCAGTATCAGGAAAACAACGCCCATCAAACCATAGAAAGCGTGTGTCACAGGATGGAGCCCCGGTTTCAGGACGGCCAGTGAAGGGCGATGCGGATCATAGTAAACCGTTATCCTTTGCCCCACAGAGAACCAAGCAGTGAATTCCTTTGCATCCGACCGTTTCCTGAAGCATTTGGATTGCTGTCGAGGATCATACGAGTTTGATCGATACGCTCGTCCGTCCACGACGTAACGATATGTGATCACGCCATTGAAACAAGTCCCTCCGCGGGCATACACGCTCCTTCGAATACTTGTGGAAACAACCTCTCCGAGCGTTTCGGGCCACGACCGACTGGCAAATCCACGGACTGAAATGCTCAAGAAATGATAGGCACCGATGCTGCATAGCACCAAAAAACTGACCGTCAGACCAAAACCAATAGAATATGGAAATATTTTTCTCTTCGCACTCATCATTCGCCGAAATACGATTGAGAAATCAAAGAGGTGGAGGGATTGCCAAGCCCGGGACAGGGGGCTAGACTTTCAGAGCGTGGATATGAATCGTGCGGATAAGGGCCATACGACCAGAGAGAGACCATCCAAGCATTGATTCTATTCATGGAGGCGCAAAGGAATATGAATGGCAGGGGAGCCAAAAACTCACCTTCCTATGCTCTTCCTTCTGGTTCCCCCGGCATGTAAAGGTCTCACTATTCTCCTTTCATATATGTCCGCACCGCAATCCTGGCATTTCCATTGAGGGCTGTAATCCTCTTCCACAGGACCTCCGAGGATGAATCTATCACACCTCAATTGATCCAGGAGTTTTTTGGTCGGTAAGGGTGTCCCATAGATGATCCGGGCACAACCCATCGAGCCGCACTCTGGACATACCTTTGACATTGCCATGATTTCGCCTCAGAGAGGAATTCATGAGGGGGAGAGGGTTGACTGTGATGTCCGCTGT
>JABAOH010018524.1_pt2 | contig 13048 bp, 14 predicted proteins | sample 7062181 | NCBI WGS metagenome assembly JABAOH01 (sample SAMN14538630, study PRJNA623070) | marine sediment metagenome | biome: marine biome [ENVO:00000428]; feature: marine pelagic biome [ENVO:01000023]; material: deep marine sediment [ENVO:00002113]; isolation source: pool of 5 deep marine... | reverse complement strand
CCAGAGATCCCACTTCATTCCGATTCAAGAATGATTATTTGAATTTGAGATTCCCAATACTCTAACTAGATATCAATTACTCCAATCCCAGTCCCACCGAACTTTTTTCTCCGGCTCCAACCTTCCCCAGCTCTTGGTGAACCAGAACTTTGTCGTGACGGCGGGATCCACAAACGCCTCAAACACCTCCTCCAAGAGTTTGCGTATAAGCATTTGTGCCTTTGCAGTGAGTGCATCCCGTTTCTCCAACCAGAACCATCACCTATAAATCCCCCAGCACGCGGGGTCGGCTGCAAGGAATTATGAGGCGCCCATTATGGCGAGCCGGGGCCCCTTCTTTTGGTTAGGATCACTTTCATCATGACACCAAAAATAGCCGAGGAGACGACAATTCCAATGCAGATTCCAAAGAAGAATTCAGGATAGTCAAATGAATAACCGAATAAGGTAGTCAAGAGTTGATCACCCCTCTCTTCTCTCCGTTATCCAATAGCATTTTATGTCTTTAACCCTTGGAGAGATTTTGATAAACACGAGATCACGCCCCGCATATTACCGGTTGTTTCGACAATTTGAAAATCAGAGCTTACCAAAGCATTGAATCTTAGAAAGGCATGGGCGCCTAACGGCTTTGAGATCTAGATTGCCTGCACTGGGCCTGAGGCACACGTGTCCGTCCACCCGTATCAGGTACAGGCAGGTAGAACAGACTAAGTAGCTCTGAGCCCTACGATTTCACCCAGGATAAACTCCGCGCCGACCTTGAGCTTGACCAAGAGAAGGCGCCTAGTCGAAGAGTCTGCTCTAGCGTATTGCTACCCTGCTTTCTTGGCCTCGGTAGTTTCACCATATGCACCAACAGCTGCATCGAGCTTCTCAGCAATCCAACTATTGAGACTTTTATCCTCTCCCCTAGAGCGAATGTATATCTCTCTATGGAGCGATGGATCAATCCGAACCAGGATCCTGCCTGAGAACGGCTTCTCTGGCTCCTCATTTCGTTCCTCACAGAAGGCAAGATAATCCTCCACAGATTCCCGCATGGCCTTGCGCAATTGGGATACAGATTTCCCCTTAAAGGTGATCACATCACGTAGATTGATGATTTCTCCGTGGAAGACATCCGAATCCCCATCAAAATCCACTTTAGCAACATATCCTTTATATTCCATCACGACTCAACTCCTGCTTCCGATAGGAACCGCCGCATCGAGCGTACCATCGATTTGCTAGCCTCTTTTGCTGGATGTGGACGATGAAAGATTGCTCGAACCCCATGTAATGCCACCCTCATCCTCGACCCTCTTCCTTCCGATAATTCGGCACCAAGGACGATAAGCAAAGCTTCGATATCGTGCCAAGCCAAATTGGCATGAGTAGGCTCAGCATAGATGGCCTCAAGCGTGCGCTATCGCTTACGCTTCACGCACATATGATATCATAATATGATATCGCCAACAAGTTCGGGGAGGAAATTAGGTAAGCAGCCTAACGACTTTGAGCCTCGTTCGTTCTTTGACTTGTTTTTCAAGAATCACCAGGAAATTCCTTCGGTTATAAATCGCGATACCCGCGGGGTCGGCTACAGCGAATGGTAAGCTGGCAGTGGCATCTTGTTCGGAATTATTCCTTTCAAAGATTATCCGATGAGCAGACCAATCGAAACAAGTACTGGCGTCGCGATGTTGATAATGACATTCAGTCCCATAAAGGGAATAAGTTTGGGAATTCTCTCAGAATAAATGAACGCACCTGCAAAGGCTGGTACCGAGATTAAAATAGTGCCTAATCCGAGAAGGCTGGTCTTAGGCAAGTATTCAAACCAAACACCTATAATAATGGTCAGATATGATGCCAATAGGAAAACCCCGTAGATGATACTACTAGCTCTCCTGCCAAGGATGATCGGCAAGTGCCTCCTGCCAACGGCCTGATCTGCCTCAACGTCTGGAAACTGATTCAAAAGCAGTAAGTCGCTAACTAGAAAGAACGGTACGAGCGACGCAATAAACGCTGTCCAATTGTATCCCCCAGTTAGGACAAGGTTTGTGCCCATGACCATGAGCAGCCCAAATCCTATTCCGGGCGCAATCAAGCACAAGATCGGATTGTGGGAGATCCATGTGGTATACAAAAGTATGATGAGAAGCCCCAATACGCCAATCGGTAATAGAGACAAGCCTCTGGAAAAGAGAAAATATAACCCAATTAAAATTGTGAGAGCGAACGTGATCAATCCTGTAGACAAAGCCTGGCGTGAAAGTTTTGGGTTTTCGGGCAAGATTCCACTTCCCCCGCTAAAGGGAGTCCTTCTCGTCATGGAATCCAACCCGCTCTTGAAGTCGAAATACTCATTTAGGGCATTTACACTCGTATGCGCGGAGATTGCCCCAATTAGAGCTAGAACGGTGTGAAATATGTCTACACTGCCAGACGTCCACACGGCGGTTGCTACTCCCAACAAGACGCAGACCGGCGTCAGGATGATGAAAGGAAGGCGCATCGGACCGAGGAGATTTCTTAGATCGCTCATACTTACCACCTTTGTGAGACTTTTTGCTGCATGAATGAACTAAACGACAGCCAGCTCACGGATTTGAGCTCTCGACTGCCTGCACTGGGCTGTAGGCGCACTTGTCCGTCCACCTGTGCCAGATACGGGCAGGTAGGACAGGCCGAGCAACCGGGGATCGCTCCCGCTCTAGATTTCCTCGATTCCCTATCGAGTTCTTAGCATTCATTTCACTACGCATCCCCGATGGACCCCAACAAATTGTTAGGCGGTCCTTCGCGCCAAATCTGCGCTTTGTAGAAGCTGGATTACTTCATCTGGATGGCGCGTCGAAAATGAAATATCCCGCACAAGTCCTGCTTTTTTCTTAAGGGCAATCACAACTCTGGGATGCTCCAGGAAATTGAAGGAAGCACGATATCTCCCTCGTATCAACATGAAGTGTATCCCCGCCCCTCCAAACCTCATCAACATCGGTAGATCATCATGTCGGCAATCTCCAATATTGTCCAAAGGTATTGTCCATGTGAAGACGCCGAACTTCAGCTTCAAAGATTTCGAAGTCAGGAGGATAATGAGGGTTCTGTAATTCAATGAGTAGAACAAGAAGAAAATGAAGAACAAGAAGAAAGCAGCACTGAGAATGTTTGAGCTACCCGTACGTACCTGCCAGATCAGCAGCATCAAGAAGAGGATCGTCAAGCTTATGAAAAGTGCCTCCGTCCTATTGGAGGATAACCTCTCCCCATAAATTAGATTATCGGTCATCACCTTCTCTTTATCTGGTAAGAGCACCACATCGGCTCAAGAAAATCATCTTTTCTATTTTGATGATTCCGCATAACGGCTTTGAGCCCTGGAGTGCCCGCATTGTGACACAGGCACACGTGTCCGTCTACCTGTGCCATATACAAGCAGGCAGGACATCCTGCCTGTCCTGGCTGGCCGCCAGGCCTGGCCAGGGAGCAGCCCGCTTTCGCCTTCGATCATATACCAACTCTGGGAAAAATTGCACGAATCTCGGGGTCATTTACTCTGAACCCATCGACTAAACTCAGGATGAGCTTCGGCGAATTGCTAGGTGGCTGATTTGTCTCCATTGTGGCTCATCGGTGGGTACAAAGACCCAGACAGCACGCCGATCATGGAGATTCGGCTTCCACATATGAGACGTTATCAACTGAGAGACCACCTTGAACGTCCTCGCGAGAGAACAAGGTGAACTGCAAGAGATTGGAGTCGTGCATCACTACGCCGATGAAACCCCTTCTTCCCTCTGGTATGGCAATAGCACATCCGTTGACGGTTAGGTGCCACGTCTCACTTGGCTTATAGTCGAATCCAAATGCAGCCACCGGGACGCCGCTCGGGAAGCCGAACGCAAGACCTTCGCCCCAGTCACGGAAATGGATGAAAGTGCCGTTACTCAATAAACTGGAGTCAGCGAGGATCTGCGCGCTGCTATCTCCATCAAGTAGGAACCCATTCCCCGTAAGATAGGGATAGCTCAACTTCCCGTAGTCAGCCTTGTCCTTCTCGAAATCCTCAATACGAATGACTCTACCAATCAATGCCGCTTCCCAAAGCTCTCGTTTCCAGTATGCAGTGAATGAGGCATATTCTTCAACATTGATGGCCACATAGGTCGCGGTGGAGGAATCTACGATAGAAGGCACAGTGGAAGAATATGGAGTCAGAGAAAGGTCAACAGAGACACAATCCCGGACAGGAGGGATGAACTGCTGTGTTTGGGCTAAAGATGGTGCAGGCTCAGTGGCTTCCTGCTCATCTGTGGCGCGCTGGGCGGACGCGGTAGGTTCAACTGTATTCGTGGAAGGCTGTGCAACCGCGACGGGCTCCCCCTGCAGAAAGTTCTGCCAGATGATGAGGGCAAGCTCCACTGTATTCACGATTAGGAGGAGCGCAAGAAGAAATACAATCACTAGGAGGATTATCTGTGGCCGCTGTGGTGTCGGAGCGTCGGCGGGAGGCGGAACAAAGCGATTACCGTAGTTCATAGGATCCTCCAAGTTAATGCCACTTCTGCGAGTCCTGCCCGCCAAACCGCGTGCCGTGTTCGGCCGCCTAACGGCTTTGAGCTGAGGCGTCGGAGCTCGCTACCTTACCGGCTATCCCAGCATTCCCATCATACAACAAACAGAGCAAATCACGACACATCTCCGGTCGCCTCCAGCGAATTGTTTGGCTGCCGTAGCTCCTGATGTCGAGATTTATGAACCGATTAACAAAGATACCTCTTGGAGAATAGCCTCAGCTTCTTCTTTTGACCATGTAGAGCTTGATTTTAATGTTCGTCCACCTGCCAAGACCACCTCCAAACAACAGAAGTCTGAAGGACAGTAACGCGAGGATCGCCCCACCCCACTGCCGTTGCACAAAGGCTGCCGCCCAAACCACAGTCACAAGTCCAAGAGACACCGCCAGGATACCAGTGACAAGAAAGTTGGGAATGACAGTCATGGCTGGTTCGCAAGCATGCCAGATCTCTTCAGGCACGCATGGCGATCCCATGGAGGCGATCATGATGGTCTCCGGTGGCACATTTCCCTGAAGTAGTTCAAAGTACCCATGCTCCAGGTCGCCAATGCCGGCAAAGATGCCGAACGACGCGGCGATGATTCTTGTCGCCTTTCTCGTTCCTGCCCCTCATTTTCTCTTGGAGACTTTCGTCTTGATTGTTCTCCTAATGCTCAGGAGACAGTTCCTTCAACACAGCGGCGATAGCCGTGGCCCAGGATGTGATGGCCTCCCAATCACGAAAGTCGCCGACAGGAGAATTGGTGTTCTTGAGCATCCATTTCTCAATAAAGTTCAGCTTGCCCATGTCCACTACACCGTGAAAGATAGCGATGTCGCGGGGCGCGATGCGGTCGGCAATAGGTTGCAGCTTCTTGGGTAGGCGCCAACCTTCTGTCAGTTCCACGGGATCACCCTCGCCCAAGGGTCCACTTGAAAACAGCCATACCAGCCGCTCAGCCAGCGCCGACTCGTTGACCTGTAAGAACTTGACCGCTTCCTCATGCCATTGGCCGAAGTAGACCGAGCTGCCCAGTATAATTGCTGTGTAAGGGGTAAGGTCGTTTACGCGAACCGCAGGGATTACATCGGCACTCAGGACTGCTTGACGAAGCACTTGACCAATTTTCTCTGCAATCTCTGCGGTCGCACCGTGTTTGGTGGCGTAAGCCACCAGAACTTGGTTTTCCACTTCACCCTCAACATTCTCCCAGGAGCGGCTGTGGTCGCCGCCCAACGGCTATAAGATGAGCGGTCGGGGCACTGTCTATCTCTTGCCCTCAGCTCATCCCCATTGCACAACTTAATCTGCTTCTCTCCTAGCTTCCCCGGTCCGCTCCTCGGGGTGTTTTTGCAGCAGGTGCCTGTATTTGGTGGAACCTTCCTACTGGGATAGTTCCTCAGGACTGATACGCCCGTATGCATGTAGTGATCCCAGGACTGATATGGTTGCATTTACTGCATGCTTTTCGCCTTCTCCTGGTTCAGGCTCCCAGCTACCGTCTCTCCTTTGCTTGCTCTCAAGATCAATGATGGCACGGTGAACCAATGAATGATCCATTGGCACACGTGCATCCTTCAAACATCGTAGCAGCCACGCAATCTGAGCACCAACCCATTCTTTTGAGTAATTCTCTTCGACCACTGTAAGCGCCTTCTGATACGGCTCAGAATGTGGACCCGGATGGAAAGCGATCATGGGCAAAGATATCCATGTAGCACGCAGGTATCCCGTTATACGGCCTCGTTCATCGCAGTGGGATAGAAGAAAGTCCGTCGGACAACGCGTACCCGGCATTTCGGCGTAACCAAAGCGTATGAGCACATGCGAGCAGAATCCTGTGAGCCATGTGCGGGTTGCAATCCTCCCCGGCATCATCCACTCCGGGCATAGGTAGCAACCGACTTCCTCTACCTCATCCCATCCGCCATCTTCAAGTTGCCGCTCTAGAAGGAATTTGCATGCTCTATCAGAGATCTCTTTGTTGTAGATGCGAAGATCATCAAGCCATTGAAGGATGTACGCAGTGTCGCAGAGGTTGCTTACCTGTGGACACCAGTAGGCAAAGCCACCATCGTGCTTCTGAAGTTTACCCAGCTCTTCGAGAACTTCATTAGAGGGAGTTTCGTCCCATAGAATAGCTGAGAGACGAGCTCTCTCGATCAAATTGCCATTCAACTCGACGAAGGTAATCGCTTTATGCAAGTCCAATGAATTTACCGCCATTAAAAATAAGGAGATTATGTAGCCTGCAGCACAATGACCTTGAGCTGCCTGTCCTGGCTGGCCGCCAGGCCAGGGAGTGGCCCGCCCTCAACCTCGATCATACACCAACTCTAGACAAACTAGCACGAATCTCGGGGGCGTTTATCCTGAGCCCTTCGATTAAGCTCAGGATGAACTCCGCCGAGAGGTTCCAGCGAGGTGTTAGCTGCACTTCTACACTTCACGCTTCAGTATTAATGGCTAGCACCCTTACTTTCTTAATTCCTCAGCTGCATGCGCAATATTGCACTCAGACACTCCTCCATATCCTCTTGGGTTGTGGCTCAGCATGAAACACGAATGCGCATCACATATTCACTCAAGATAAACTCCGCGCCGACCCTTCGTCAAGCTCAGGGTCGGCGCGGAGTCGAATAGTCTGCTCCAGCAAATTATTATGCCGATTTGAAAGAAAGAATGAAATTTCATATGTGAGTATCGGGCTCTATGTGTACCACGATATCATTGATTGGATACTCAGATTCAATCAGGGCACTCTTCACTGCATGACCAATTAGATGTCCACGACGTACTGACAAATCTCCCCTGACTACAACATGAATATCCATAAGGTAGCCCAAACCACTCTTTCGAATCCTGGTCTTCTCGATCTCGCATACTCCCTCAATACCGGATGCAATATGCCGGATTTGGTGTTCAATATCGGATGGCACGGCCGCATCCATTACCTCATCTAGCGCCGGTCGAAACAGCCGATAGGCGTTATACAGGATTACTAGGCATGCTATGAGAGCAGCCCAATCATCCGCCGCTTCATAGCCAGAACCCCCTATAAGCGCAATGCTGATTCCGACGAATGCAGCAAATGATGTGAGCGCATCAGACCGATGATGCCACGCATCGCTCTTTAGAGCTCCACTCTGTAGAGTTGCGCCTACGTAGAACATCCTTCTAAAGAGTAATTCTTTGGTGATAATAATTGCCCCAAGGATTGCCAACGTATACCATGCAGGCGTCCCATGAGGTGTTTGGATTTCTCGAATACTCTGAAATGAGATAACCAATGCAGATATGACAAGGAATGAAGCGACGATTAAACCCGAAATCGATTCTGCCTTGCCATGACCAAATGGATGATCCTGATCAGGAGGCTTGGCTGCTAGACGAAGTCCACTCCATACGATGAGCGATGAAAAAATATCAGTAGTTGACTCAATTCCATCAGCTATAAGCGCATACGAGCCCCCCAAAATCCCGGTACTTATCTTTACAATCGCAAGGATGATATTGATAGCGATTGCTCCTCCTGACACCTTAACACCGTCTCGAATTGAGAGCATATATTCCTCTACTTTAATTTTAGAGATTCGGCCAAACGGCCTCGAGTAAAGCGGCTTCGCAATGCAATTCTGCCACATTTTCGCGCCTTGCGCAGGGTTCGCCTGTCCTGGCGTTCTTCCAGGGCTTCAGCGGGACGATAGGCCGCTGCAATCAGGATAAAACACTCTCGGATTACGGCAAGATCTCCAACGCGATTTTGGCCATCTTCGTAAAGTCCCTGTCGTGCTGCTGCGCAGTGGTTTCTTCCCCTCCAAACGCATCAACATCCAGTACAGACTATACGCTAACTCAATAACACGCTCGTGGAGATCGACCATACCAAAGTCCAGCAAGGCTACAATGCGATCTTTTGACCAGAGGATGTTTTCACCGCCGTAGTCCCCGTGAACCAGATGCCGGGTGAGATGGTGGCCTCTCTTCTCCCACCACAACTGCATGCCTCGGAGCAAATTTCCGGTTTCCTCACAAATATTAAGAGCTTACCGAACGCCATCGGTTAACCCCTTTTGTTTGACTTCTTGTATCGTTTGCACAAGCCAGTTCAGTAGATTCATCGGCTGACCGTAGTTATGCACAACTGGCGAGACAAAGCGGACAGTCTTTGTCTGTTCACGCAAAGCTTGATGTAGCCGACCTAGCATTGAGAATACTCCAATATATCGTGCCCACGTATCCGTCACACCTTCAGAAAGAATGAACGCTTCCACTTCAATAAGACGGTTCGATGTCAGACCAAGTTGATTTTCAGAAACCCATCCCAAGGGGGTAGGAAGGGGAAGGTCAGTGGCTAGGAGGCTTTGTTTGATATGATGTAAGCAAGCCAACCTCTCAGGACCGACCCAAGGGCGATAAATGCGGATGACTTACTCTCCCTTCGAAGTAAGGACAAACAGATTATGGTTATACGTTCCGCCCAGGTCTTCGCATGCAACGACATTTCCTAACCCGAAATGCCTCGCCACAGCCGCGACTACCGAACTTGTGTATTCGGCTCGTGGACCTATCTCAAAGTTCACCTTCATCTAATCGTTTCTGTCCCCTTCAAACAATAGCCTAACGGTTTTGAGCTGAGCGGCGCAGCAAGGCCCTTCTCGGCTGAAAACCACGCTGAGGCTGTGTCCGATCCAGCGAATTGTTTTCCAGCCGCTTATCGTCTTATTCTGTCATGACTACTGAGAGTCAAAATCAGTATGGGAAGAAGGAGAACCAAAGATACTATTGCAGCATCCTTCAAAATTCCCCTGGGGTAAGCTTAAATCAAGGAAGCAATGATAAATACTGTGACAAGAAGCCCAAGTGTCAGTCGAATTATCGGATAGTATCTTGCTCTAATCTCGGCTGAGTATGGTCTCAACTTCTGAGTTATGGATGTTGTGAATAAACCTGCTGCCGCACCAGCGGCGATTGCTACATAGCTTGAGCGCACAACAGAGATCTCATCAACCAGACCNNAACCCCAATGTACTAAAGATACTAATAAAGGTGCCCAATAATACTCCATGCCATGCATCGGCAATGCCAGAACCAAGCATGAATCCAAACCATGCGCCGAATGCTCCAAGAATTCCTCCTACGATGACGAACCTATTTTCAGACATTACTCATCAAGCTACTTGAATCCGAAATTTGAGTATCGGCTGGATATCGGCTTTGAGCCCTGGACTGTCCGTCCACCTGTGCCTGCGCTACAGGTGCAGGCAGGACAGGCTGCCTGTCCTGGCTGGCCGCTAGGCCTGGCCAGGGAGTAGCCCGCTTTCACCCTCGAACATACATCAACTCTGGACAAATTCGCATGAATCTCGGGCGCGTTTATCCTGAGCCCTTCGACCTAGCTCAGGATAAACGCCGTCATAGGGCTCCAGCAAAAGGTTATCCGGTTTGAGTTCGAACTCTATAATGTAGTCAACTTCGTGAAAAAGGTTGAAATCCTACCCTACGGCACATGGTTCATCTAGCCATCGACCGAAACACCATCTTGAAAACAAATAAACTTACCGCAAAGAAAACCACGAAGATACTGACCCGAAAGAAGTGCCTTGGAAAAACTCGGTTCACGTTGGATATGTCGGATCCTCTTGGTGAAATACTTCTCATTCATTTCAGCCCAAGGGCGGGAAGGCGGGCGCAATGAACCGTGAGGAACATCAACCAATTCTTCCGCCCGCCTTCCCAACATCACCTAAAAGCGATGCTTAGGCTATTGGATACTCACAAATTGCACGAAACCCTGGTAAAACGGCATCTATTCTGGTGTCCACCAGTATCCCTGAATGTCAAGATTCGTGAGCCCCACTTCTTGCGCTCTTTTTACAACCTTGTCATATTCTTCGCTCGTTATTCTCCTTGATATCTCCGGATAATCATATGCTTTAAATAGGGGGGTATACTGTCCCATAATATTGACATAGGTATCTTTTGGCAATTTTTCTGCTATCCACTCCATGATTTTTTCTGAACCAGCTACGTTATTTGGCATGACTAAATGCCGAATCATCAGTCCTCTTTGCATAATGCCGTCTTTTGCAGGTTTTGCCACACCAACTTGACGGTGCATCTCAAGGATTGCTTCTCTTGTAATTTCAGGATAACTCTCTGCTCCAGATGAATATTTTGCTGACATGTCACTATCCCAGTATTTGAAATCAGGCAGGTAAATATCAACTATTCCATCAAGAAGCTTGAGTATCTCAAGACGCTCCCAGCCACTGGTATTGTATACAATTGGCAGCCGAAGCCCCGTCTCTGCAGCTATATCAAGAGCTTTTAGGATGACCGCGGAATAATGCGTTGGGGTTACAAGATTTATATTGTGACAACCGATTTCTTGCAGCCGAAGCATCATCCCGGCTAATTCATCAATACCTCTTTCAGACCCTAAGCCAAGCTGGCTTATTTTCCAGTTTTGACAAAATACACACCGCAAATTACAGTGGGTAATGAAGATCGTCCCTGAACCGCCACTCCCAACAAGTGGCCTTTCTTCACCAAAATGCGGATGAAACGATGAAACGACAAGTGTTACACCGGGAGCACGACAGAATCCGCTCATTCCTTCAAGACGATTGACACCACATCTTCTCGGACAGAGCTGGCAACTTTCCATAATAGCCCAGAGTTTTTCTGCTCGCTCTCTTAGTTCACCTGTTTTGTGAAGTTTTAGATATGCCGGTTCAAAACCAGAGTCTATATGATTAGATTTTTCAACTGCTGTCGTTGTTTCAAAGCGAGGAGTATCTGGTCGACAGGAATAAAGGAAGAATGAAGGTAGCCCTATTTTGAAACATAGTCCGGCTGTGATTTTCAGAAAATCTCTTCGTGTAATATTCTTACCATAATGATTATTCATTCTTAACCTCCTCGTAGAGGCTGATTGGGCTGGGAGTTTATGACACAGAAACTCGTCAATTTAATCAGCCCCACTGTGATGCAGGTACCGACAAGGCCAAGAATAGGTAAAAGCACAACAGCGCCTACAATTCCTCCGAACCACCCTCCCAGAAGGTCAGAAGCATAAAGTAACCCGGCTGTCTTGGTTAAACTTGTGCTATCCCTTAGATATATCTTGTTTGCCAGAGGAAATTGAGAACCAATTAAAAGTCCGCTGATAAATGAAATAACTAAAAATAGCAATCTAAATAAGAAGAATGTCTCTGGACTGCCCAGATATGAATTCGCAGCAAAAAATATAATAGGGCACCCAAAAGAAAAATACATTATTGCCAACTCGATTCTTGTAAAACATCTTAAACAATTTTTTATCCGGTCCAGAATTCTCGCCATCAGCATTGCTCCACAAGCAGCTCCTGCCATGAAAGATGCCACAAGAAACCCAATCCATAAAAACACATATCCATGAATTGATTGAAATGCGAAAATTAGCATAAGGCTAAATATCATCCCGGCAAAACCTGTTGTAAAAATGGACAAGGGTACGCCTGCCCGGAAGAATCGCAATTTTTTTAATCGAATNNTTACCCTCTCTAATTGTCTAAAAAGCCAACGAAGTGAAGGGGCAAACAGTGCATTCCAATGAGAGACGCTGTAGAAGACACCTATGGGGTTGAAATCAGAATTGATTTTCTGGCTTCTCCCTTCAATGAAATTAGAGAACCAGCCCTGCCACCCGTTATGCAACTTTTGCTCAATATACCAGGGAATAATCACATCTGCTTTGATGTTCCGTTGGTTCAATCTTTCTATAATCAGCGTCCTGTCAAGCATTGAAATTTCCCGAGAATCCGATAGGAAGAAGAGATTGGTACCATCGCCAGGAATTGCTCTAACATAAGGAAAGACACTTTTCAGAGTATGAAAGATACAGCTGTTCAGGTTTTTCAATTCTTCATTCAAGTAAGTTAAAGAACCGGGCAACCCAAGTACAAGGATGCCCTGTTCATTAAGCCTCTCCCTTGCTAGGGAAAAGAACTCTTTTGTAAAGAATCTATTTGTTTGTAAATTAGATGGCTCCGTGATCCCTATTAAAATCACATCGTATTTACTCCGTGTTGTCTTAAGCAACAGACGGCCATCAACATGTTTTATTTTTACTCTTCTATCGTTCAATTCGGATTCAGTCAGCGGTGTGGGAAATTTCCTAAATAGATCAATGAGCAGCGGGTCAAGTTCTGCATATTCAATCGATTCTATTGATGGATGTCTTAGTGCTTCATTAATTACACCACCTGCGCCACCACTCAAGATAAGGAGTTTCTTAGGTTCAGGATGTGCGAGAAGTGGAAGATGAACAAATTCTTCAACAAATGGTATATCCGGAATAGGCGTTATGATATTTGGAATACCGTCCTGAAAGAAAATGTATTGGCCTTCATTCTCAATGACACAGATATTTCCATACTGGGAGTTTTGGTAATGAACGAGATTGTGGTTTTTCCATTGCGCTTTGATTGAAAAGTAATGCAGTTTGTGCGCCT
>JABAOH010152993.1_pt1 | contig 13049 bp, 11 predicted proteins | sample 7062181 | NCBI WGS metagenome assembly JABAOH01 (sample SAMN14538630, study PRJNA623070) | marine sediment metagenome | biome: marine biome [ENVO:00000428]; feature: marine pelagic biome [ENVO:01000023]; material: deep marine sediment [ENVO:00002113]; isolation source: pool of 5 deep marine... | reverse complement strand
GAAGCCCCTCCTGCTCGCTCAGGTGAAGGATGGCCTAGTATTCGGCATGCCCGGGTTTCCGGCTTCCTGCCTACTCCTCGCTCATCACGTCTTGGTGCCCGTGTTGAGGAAGATGGCGAGGCTTCCCGTGGACACCAGAACGGTGAGGATGATGCTGGGGGAGGACATGCCGGTGAAGGCGGACAAAGCGCAGCTCGTCACGGTCCACATGGAGGGCGGGAGGGCCTACAAGGCCTTCCGGAAGTCGGGAAGCATTACCAGTGTCTCCGGAGGAGAGGGCTACGTGGTCATCTCTGCGGGCGAGGGGCTGAAAGCAGGAGATTCAGTCGAGGTCGTCCTCTTCTAAGATCTCGGGACTTGGTTCCGGAGGCCCCTCTTCGCTGGGAGGTTCTGGTTCGAAGCTCGGCGTCTCCTCCCAGATAGGTGCTCCTTCGGTCGCTTGAGCCTGCTCCACCGGAGGAATCTCTACAACCGGCTGAACCCTGGCGCGTCTCCGCCTCCTGAAGAGGAAGACAGCGGCGACCGCCACGATGGCGGCGATGCCTAGGACCATCAGGCCACCTGGGCCCACGCCAAGACCCTCAGGCGCCGGCCCAGCGATGAACGCGGTGTAGGTCGGGTCGTGCTCGACCCTGTAACCCCGCCAGTTGGGGAAGGCGACGGCGTACCAGAAGGCGGCCCTCGTGAAGTCCTCGCTACCGTTGATGATCAGGTCCGCTGGCCCGTCATAGCGGGCCCTGATGTCGCTGCTCAGCCCGTAGGCCATCAGCGCCATGATGCGAAGGCTGAAGCGGGCCTGCCACGCGATTAGCAGCACGTCCCACGGCCTGGCGGGAANNGTCCCTCGGAAGCCCACTCGGAGGGCCCTCTCTGCCCTGTCTCCGACGCGGATGTTCAGGTCCTCGTCCACGGGCTGCTGGATTCCGGTGTCCACCTCCAGGCCAGATTCGGCACCCTCCACCTCGTAGCTCGAGGTGAACATGGCGACGTAGTGGACGACGCTAATGCCGAATTCTATCGAGATGTCCTCTCGCTCACCGCGAACCCCCCAGACCCAGAGGTCGGAAACCTGCCCGATGGTGTAGAAGGTCTCCGCTCTCATCACCCCAGCCTCAGGGTCGATGGTGACGTCGTACACCACACTAAACTCGCTGAACTTGGCGATGTACAACGGGAAGTTCAGGGAGAGGATGAGCGCCAGTGGGTCGTTGGCGTCGATGATCTTGGCGTACATGTTCCTGTACCGCATGCCGAATCGGTAGTGGCCTTCGTCTAGCTTCTCCACCGGAATGGCATCTACGATGGGGGCGTAGCTCCGGTTGCCGAAGGTCTCCCCAACGCCGAAGGGTACCACGTAGTACACGTCTTCGTTGCCCGGGTCCGGCATGCCGTTGCTTCCGGGCCCGGTGCCGTTGTACGTGTCCCTGTAGGCCATGAGGAAGGCGAAGACCGCCCCTATGAACACCTCCTGCCCCTCGGGCGTCCTGTAGTGCATGCCGAAGAGCTGGTAGGGCAGTGTGGAGACGTAGTTGTCAGTCGTCACGTTCTTCAGTGCCACAAGGAACGCCTGGGCGCCACTGTAGTTGACGTATGAGACGGCGAAGGTGACGTTGGCACCCTCCTCCGTCTGGTGGGTCAGATCGTCGACGGTCCACATCTCTTCCGAGAACGTGTGACCCAAGGTCTCGGCCTCGTCCCCGGGACTCCAATCGTCGGCCCGCGCTCCTTGCACGACCAGCACGAAAGCGACGAGGAAGGTACCCAGGACAGTCAGTGCTCGAGCTCGCATGGCCTGGCCTTCCGCAGGTCCCTTGATAAGCTTTGAGGGGACATTATCGGTGATGATACGGAATTTCGCCTCGAGGAGGGCCACTTTCGGCCACCCCCCACCCTTCAGATTTTAAAGGAATTGACTGTGCGTGAGGACGGTGACTCGGTGCTGAAGGAGCTGGAAGGGATAGGCCCCAGGACACTGGAAAAGCTGCTCGATGCCTTCGGATCTGAGGAGGAGCTTCACCGTGCGGCCCTGGACCTGGAACTTGAGCGGTTCACCGCCGTCAGGGGAATCTCCACCCAGAGAGCCCTGGAGATCATGTCCAGGGTCATGGGCGTCCAGGACTTCCCCTTCCTGAAGACGGAGGCCGCAGAGGCAATCTATCAGGACATCATCCGCAGGATTCAGGAGTTCGCCAACACCTCCTACGCGAAGAACAAGGCGCTCCTCCTTCGGCCCTTGAGGGACCTGAAGGCCAGGGAGGACCTGCTGGGGAGGGTAGTCGCCGCCAAAGAGAGGGTCAGACAGCTCCCTAGAGAGAGGGTCGCTGCCATCCTCCGCAGACTCTCCACCCTGAAGGAGCCGAAGCCCGTCTTCGATTCCACCAAGGTCGTGGTCGTTGAGGAGGAGGCTGTGCTCAGAGCCCTCGAGCCGTTCAGCCGCTATTGCGAAGTCTTCCTCCCCGATGATCTGGGGAGTCCAGAGGACTATGACCTCATCGTCTACGTCTGCACCTCGGGCTCCTTGGAATTTGAGGGGGTAGATCAGGTCCACGTCGTCCTGGGGCGTCCTGAGGCCTGGCAGCTTTTCCCCGAAACCGTAGTGGACTTCTTCCGAGCCAACGAAGGTCTTCTGCGGGTCCTGATGGAGCTAGGCTCCTACTTGGATGGCCTGGGTGTAGCGGAGGAGGTCCTCACCCTCCTCTCAGATCTGAAGGTTGAGCCCCTTAGCTATCGGGAGGATGCCTTGGACGGGATCATGACCCGCCTGAACGAGTCCCTTAGGGCAAGGGTCTCCCAGTTGTCCCTCGATGGTGCGGAGCTTCTGGAGCTGCTGGAAGAGGGGCTGCCGCGGCGGTTGCGGGACATATTCTTGGAGGTTCTGGAGGAGGGGGAGCAGGAGATTCTCAGCAACACGGGCCTGAGGGTCAAGCTTGAGACTGCCTACCCCGTCGTTCTGCCGGAAGAGGAGATGGAGAGGGCCATCAGACGCCGAAGGCAGCGGGTCAAGATGGGGGCCTTCGAAGCCCTGCAGCGGGCGGCGAGGCTCCTTACCACCAGGGAGGAGGAGGTGCGACGGGCCTACAAGAGGGCGTTGGAGTTCGACTTCTGGACAACCTTGGGATCCTTCGCCCTGGACTACGACCTTCAACGCCCCCGCTGGGGAGAGGGGCTGAGGTTGAAGGACGTCTTGCATCTGGACCTGGTGGACGACCCCGGAGCCCAGCGAGTGGACTACCGCCTCTCCCGCCAAGAGGGAATCAGCCTCTTAACGGGGGCCAACAGTGGAGGCAAGACGACCTTACTCGAGACGATAGCGCAGATCTACATCCTTGCGAGCATGGGCCTCCCAGTGAACGCCAGAGAGGCCGTGTTGGAGCCCGTAGACGCCTGCTACTATTTCTCCCGACAGAGGCCCCTCAGCGCTGGCGCCCTGGAGGGTTTCCTCAAGACTTTCATGCCCCTGGCTCTGGACAAGCGGAGAAAGGTTGTCCTGGCAGATGAGCTAGAGGCCATGACGGAACCGGAGGCCACCGCCGCCATCATTGCGACCTCTCTTGAGCTGTTAAAGGATAGCAACAGCTACGCCGTCATCGTCACCCACGCAGCTCGGTCCATCCTTCAGCTGACAGAGGTCCGGGTGGACGGTATTGAAGCGCAGGGCCTTGACGAGGCGTATAATCTCGTAGTCGACAGAACTCCCCAACGGAACCTCATAGCTAGATCCACCCCGGAGCTTGTTCTTCAAAGGCTGTGCGCCCTGCGGGATGGGGAAGAGGGCCGCCTCTATGGGTCGATACTTGGGAAGCTGCGCTCGACTGATCGGCACTGACTTCCGGCTCTCAGCGGCCTATGGCTTTACGCCAATGACAATCTCCGCCGGCATTCCGAGGAGGGCGACCCTCTCCCTCTCCTTAATCTCATAGCCCACCTGGGTCAGGGAGCGCTCTACGTAGATGGGTCGACAGTCGAGGTACTTCGGCCATCGGCGGTGCCCCCACTCGTATAGGCTCAGCAGGATGGAATCCCCGTCTTCCCTGGACATGCTCACGATGCCGACTCGGCCGGATGTCCTGAGCACCCTTTCAATCTCCCGGAGAACCTCGGGGATCTCGGGCGTGTCGAACAGCTCCAACGTGAAGCTCATGAACACCGCGTCGAAGGCGGAGGGCCGGAAAGGCAGGCGCATTGCGTCTCCGCAACAGATCTCCACCCTGTCCCAAAGGCCGGCCTTCTCTAGCCTGCGTCTGGACACCTCAATCATGCCGTGGGAGAGGTCGATACCGTAGGCCCTGCCACCGGATCCCACACGTTCTGCAATCTGCAGCAGGCAGCGGCCGGGGCCGAAGCCGATTTCGAGAACCTCCTCCCCTTTCCCCACCGAGAGGCGGTTCAACCCCCTTTCTGCGAACTTCCGCTCAAAGGGCCCGGTGAGGGAGTCGTAGAAGGGGCTGATTCGGTCGTAGACCTCCTTGGCCTGGGACTTTGTCCTTGGGACCGGAAGAACATCGGTGGCTTCCATTTACCCTCTTGTGACCCTGCATCCACGATATTCTCGATTCTGGCCTTGCGGCCAGAGGGAACCTCGGCGAGGTTCAAGGTGCCAGCTCCATTGGGCTAGCCTAAAAATCCAAAACTGGGATGATTAGCCTTGTGCAATAACTATACTTACTCGTAGTAGCAGGCTAGCCGATGGCCGCGGACCCTCTACTTCGTAGCTCAGGTAGAAGCCCTTAGACCCCCCAGCCCGCGGACCTCGCAACCGTCCCTAGTCTCAGAGACTCTCTACGTCGAAGTAGATCCGCAGGGTGGTCCTGTACTCACGTATCTTGTCTCCCTCCAGGCCGAGCTCGAACTCTGACACCCTGGCCCACTTCATGTTCCTCACGGTCTTGGCCGCCATCGTCACGGCGTTGTCAGCGGCCTTGGCAAAGCCTTCCGTCGATAAACCCACGACGTCGATTACCTTCTGGACCATCTAGACACCTCGGGGGGAGATGCCCACCTACTAGATATTTCCTGCCCTTGCTCCCATCTGTCAGAGCGGGGTGGGGTCCGAATGGTCGAAGACATTCAGGCTTCGGATTAGGCCAGGAAGACTTAAGGGGTCCTTCGTGCTGCCTGCCTGGGATGGCATGGTGAACATCGTCCTTCTGGGAGGAGGAGTTGGCGGGGCCCTTGCGGCAAGAGAGCTTTCTAGGAAACTAAGGGATCAGGCGGAGATCACCTTGGTGGACAAGGAAGGAAGGCACTACTTTCCGCCCTCTTATCCGTGGCTTGTGATGGGCTGGAGAAGTGCAGATCAACTGTGGCGACCCCTCTCGAGGTTGAAAGCCAGGGTGAGCCTACGGCAGGAAGAGGTCGTCTCCATCGATCCCGCGGAGAGACGGGTGACCACCGAGGATGGAGAGATCTCTTACGACTTCCTTCTGATATCCCTCGGGGCACAACTGGAACCATCTGCCATAGAGGGTTTCTCAGGTTCCGCACACCACCCCTATGACTTGGATGGTGCCGTTCGCCTGGGCAGCGCTCTAAGGGAGTTCCAGGGAGGGAAGGTCGTCGTTGGTGTTTCGAGGTTGCCCTTCAAGTGTCCGGCGGCGCCGTATGAGACCGCCCTCCTGATGGACTACTACTTTCGGACGAAGGGGATCCGCGATAGGGTGGAGATGGAGTTCTTCACCCCAGAGCCGTTTCCATTCCCCGCGGCGGGAAGGGCCATCGGCGAGAAGGCCCAGGGCATGATCGAGGAGAGGGACATCCCCATCTATGCCAAGAGGGAGGTTGACCACATCGACCCTGAGTCGAGGGTGGTTCAGTTCAAGGGAGACGGACAGACTGGTTATGACCTCCTCGTGGCAATCCCGCCCCATACCACGTGTGATGCTGTCCGGGGTTCTGATTTGACGAAGGATGGTCCTTGGATACCAGTCGACCGATACACCATGAGGTCCTCCTACGATGATGTCTATGCCGTTGGAGACGTGACAAGCATCAAGACGCCATCGGGAAGCGTTCCGTTCCTGCCAAAGGCTGGGGTTTTCGCGGAAGGTCAGGCAAGGACGGCAGCTCAGAACATTGCCGCGGAGGTTGTGGGAGGGGAGGGTGCTCGTTGGGATGGCCATGGCATCTGCTTCCTGGAGACAGGGTATGGTAAGGCGGGTATGGTCCGGGGCGATTTCTATGGGGAAGGAACATCTGCGGTGAGGATGAGGAATCCCGGAAGGCTGTGGCATTGGGGAAAGGCCCTCACCGAGAAGAGATGGTTGAGCAAACTCTTCCGATAAAGACTGCAACGGCATCTCTTCGCGCCAGACGCAGGATGGCCAGGTGAAAGCTGTAGCAGGACTCGTCACCTGCAGGGGCGTTCAAGATTCGCTTGGTAGCGCCATCAAGTCGGACGAGAGCTACTTCCTTCCGCTCAGATGGAGAACCTCAAGCTTGAGGACAAGGCCGTCGTCCGATAGAAACGGACTTAACGCGTCCGAGAGGTCATTCCTGAGTTTCTCCATCTCCCGAGGCCCCATCTCCGACAGCTCGACCAAGTCGAAGGTGTCGGTGAACTTGTAGTCCATATAGCCCTCCAGGTTCGGAAAGACTTGGCGCCTGAAGGATATCGTCGCCTGCCTGTCCACGAACCCCGCCGTCTCCATCGCACCCAGGGCAAGGAAGGGGTCCTTGAATCTTGCCCAGCCGGCCTCCAAAGCGCTGAAGGCCGCCCTGGCTTGTCTTCCCGCCTCGGAGGGTTCCGCCACCTTGTACTTCGAGAAGATTTCGTTGTAGACCACCATTACGGGGTGCTGTCGCGGCCCCTCGTGATTATAGGTGAGCCTCCCTCCTGGCTTCAGGACCCTATAGGCCTCTGCCAAGGCCCTCTCGTAGTGGGGCGTGCAGCACAGAGAGTAGTTGCCTATGACATGGTCGAAGGATTCCGCTGGGAGATCCAGGGATGCCATGCTCATCAGCTGGAACTCAACGTTCCGACTACCCTTCTTCTCCGCCTTCTCCTTCGCCAGAGCCAAGAGGTCTTCCGCCGAGTCCACTCCCAGGACATACCCCTCAGGCCCGACCCTCTCTAGGGCCGCGAAGGCTGCGATGCCCGTACCCGTGCCGAGGTCGAGAACCCTCGATCCTTCCTCGATGCCGGCCCTTCTGACCAGCTCCTCGGCCGGCTTCTGAAAGACGGCGGCCTTGCAGCTATCATATCTATCGGCGGGCACGTTCCAGAGCCCTGCTATAACCCCATGGGCCTCGTCGGCGTCCAGATACCTCATCTCCGTAGGTCAGACCCCAACCAGGAGTGTCTCCTTAAAGGTGGTACACGCCCGACTAATCTAGCTTTGAGCCGCAGACTCCACAGTAATCGAAGCCCTTCGGAATGCCCTTGGCCCCGCACTCCCCGCACTCCTTCACGTAGGGGCCCCAGACGAAGGATGGGGCGCCGCCTGAGACGGCCTCCTCTCTCAGCTCTCTGTACCTCGGAGGCCTCTTCTCCACGAAGGCCTTCATCCCCTCCCAGGGCTCCTGGGAGGCGAAGTGAGTGGAGAGCCAGTCCCTGGCGTGGCCTATGGTCGAGTACCAGGCGAGGTCCTTCCAGAAGTTGACCTGCTGCTTGGTGTAGCGCATGCACTCGGGGAACTTGTCGATGAGCTTCTGGGACATCTCCGCAACCGCCGCGTCGAGTTCCTCATAGGGAACCACCTGATTCACCAGCCCCCATTCCAGGGCCTTGCTGGCTGGTATCTTCTCGCAGAGGTACAGTATCTCACGAGCCCGACGATCGCCCACTATGATGGGGAGCCACTGAGTCGCTCCACCAGAGGCCACGCTCCCCACTCGAGTGCCGACCTGCATGATCTCCGCGTGCTCGGCGGCGATGGCCAGGTCGCAGGCCATCTGGAACTCGTTGCCGCCGCCGGCAACGATGCCGTTGAGCCTGGCGATGGTGGGCTTCCCACAGTTCCTCAGCATGTCAACGGCGGCCTGGAACTCCACCATGTATTTCCAGTAGTCGTGGGGCCTCTTGGTGTACTCCTCCGCGTACTCCTTCACGTCTCCGCCCGTGCAGAAGGCCTTGTCCCCCGCCCCCGTGAGGACTACCACCGCGACGTGGTCATCGTAGGCCGCATCCCTGAAGGCTTCCTGCATCTCCCTCAAGGTGAGGGTGCTGTAGGCATTGTAGACGCTGGGGCGGTTGATGGTAACCCGGGCCGTCCAGTCGGACTTCTCGTAGATGATTTCTTTGAAGCTGAGATCCTCGGGAGACTTCTCTTTGATGGGTTCAACGGACATGCGGAGGCATCGGGGCCTCGCTATATAGCCATTTTCGGGCTGGATGGTCGCTAAGTCCTGCAGGAAATCGCGATGACCACGAGGCGCTAGGAGAAAAATAACGCCGTATTAGATAATTTAATATTGTAGCTACTTTATAACTACTCTGTAGCCCCCCGGAGGCCTCACTTGCAGCAGCTCGACTTCATAGGGCCCGCGAGGGATCTCGCGGAGGACCTCTCCTTCAGCTACGTCGCCAGATGGAAGGAGGAGACCGGTGGAAGGGCCATCGGCCACTTCCCCGTGTACGTTCCGCAGGAGGTCATCCATGCGGCCGAGTTGCTGCCCGTCGGGGTGATGGGGGGCTGGGGCCTCCTGGAGGTAGACTATGCGGACTCCCGGGTGCAGTCCTTCGTCTGCTCCATCACCCGGAGCACCCTGGAGCTGGGTCTCACGGGGAAGCTGGACCTACTGGACGGGATGATCTTCACCGACATCTGCGACGTTGCTCGTAACCTCTCGGGCGTCTGGGCGAGGAACTTCCCGCAGATGCAGGTGGAATACCTGCACCTTCCCCAGAACGTGACGTCTGAGGCGTCTGCGGTGTACCTCAAGAGGGAGTTGGAGAGGCTCAAAGGGAGGCTCGAGAGGCTCTCCGGAGTAGAAGTGGACGAGGACTCCCTCCAAGAGAGTATCGGGCTCTACAACCAGCAGCGGGAGCTCTTGGAGAGGGTGTACAAGATTCGACGTGAGACCCCGTGGCTGCTGCCGGCCCACGACGCCTACCTGCTGGTTCGCGCCGCCGCCCACATGCCCGTGGAGGACCACATCGGCTTCCTGAGGAGGGCCGTAGAGGAGGTCGAGGGGAGGTCTGCCAAGGCCAGGGACAACATTCGCGTGCTGCTGATGGGGCCCTTCTGTGAGCAGCCGCCCCTGGAGCTGCTGAAAATCGTGGAGGAGGCGGGCTGCTACGTGGTGGACGACGAGCTGCTGCCGGGCTATCGCTGGTACACCTCCTCCGTGCCCACGGACGGCAACGCCTTGGAATCCTTGACGCAGAGCTACCTGGAGAGGGCCCGCCTCTCCTCCGTCCGCTTTCCGAAGAAACGGAGGCGGGAGGCCATCTTGGACTGGCTGAAGGAGGCGGGGGCCAGCGGCGTCCTCTTCTGCTCAGCCAAGTTCTGCGAGCCCGCGCTTTACGACTACGTACTCTACAAGGAGGCATTGGAGGCCGCCGACGTCCCGTATATGCACCTGGAGTTCGAGGAGAAGATGAGCACCTTCGAGTCTGTGCGGATGCAGGTGGAGACCTTCGTGGAGTCCATCCTATTCGCCTGAGGTGTGGCCATGGAGCTGAAGCACAAGGACGCCGGAAAGGTGGTGCAGAGGAAGATGATGGGCGCCTACTACGCCGGCCTGGAGGGCGAGGACGGTCCCGTGGCCTACCTCTTCGTCCCAGGGAACGTGGTGGAGGTCCTCCGGCCCTTCGGCTTCCGACCTGTCTACCCGGAGATAAACGCCCTGCAGTGCGGAGTCAAGAAGGTCGCCGGGGAGAACATCCTAAAGGCGGAGGACATCGGCTACTCCAGCGACGTCTGCGGGTACGTGAAGAACGACATCGGTCTCTGCCTCTCCGGCGGGCTGACCCCTTTGGGCCGCATACCGAAGCCCGACCTCCTAGTGTGCAACTTCTCCGGCTGTAACACCTTCATAAAGTGGTTCGAGGCCCTGGCGGACTTCTACGAGGCCCCCATGTTCCTCCTCGACGTCCCCTATCTGAGGGACGAGGCCAGCTACCATCAGGACGTGGAGTACGTGACCCAGCAGCTGTGGGATCTGGTGGCGTACTGCGAGGAGCTCACGGGCATCTCCTTCGATGAGGCGAAGCTCAAGGAGACGCTGGAGTACTCCCGCCAGGCGGAGGACCTCTGGGCAGAACTCCTCTCCATGGCTAAGCGACGGCCCTCTCCCTTCGACGCCTACTTCGATGCCGTCTTCTTCATGGCCCCCATCAACGTCCTCCGCGGGACGAAGGATTGCGTGGACTACTACAGGGTCGTCATCGAAGAGATGGAGGAGAGAAGCCAGGCGGGCGTGGGCCCCGTGCCGGAGGAGAAATTCAGGGTCGTCTACGAGGGTCCGCCCTGCTGGCCCCACTTCCGGGCCTTCTGGGAGCTCTTCAAGGCCTGGGGAGTGGCGGGCGTGGCCTCCACCTACTCCAAGGTGGGCGGGCTTTTCGAGACGGGGATCCGCCACGACCCCTCGCGGCCCATGGAGAGCATCGCGGAGTACGTCATCAACTGCTACACCAACTGGAACCTGCAAAAGCGGTCCGAGCTACTCCACCAGTACGTGAAGGAGTTCGAGGCCGACGCCCTGGTCATCCACTCCGTGAAGTCGTGCCGCTCCTTCTCCGTCGGCCAGGCGGACTTCCGGGAGGTCTTCAGCCACGAGCTCGGCATCCCCACCCTCATGATCGAGTCTGACCTGGCGGACCCGCGGTACTTCTCTGAGGCTCAGTTGAGGAACCGGGTGGACGCCTTCTTCGAGAGCCTGGAGCACCAGAGGTTAGTGAGGGGGTCATGATGTACGTCGCGGGGGTGGACGCTGGTTCCACGACCACCAAGGCCGTCGTGCTGGATGAGGACGCCAGCGTGGTGGGGAAGAGCCTGAGGGCAACGGGGGCCAACGTCACCATAGCCTCGGAGAAGGCCTACGAGGAGGCCCTGGAGGACACCGGGATCCAGGAGAGGGACCTGAGCTACGTCATCGGGACGGGCTACGGTCGCTACAAGATCGCCTTCGGGGATACGCAGGTGACGGAGATCAGCTGCCACGCCCGGGGAGCTCACTTCCTCTTCCCTGAGACCAGGACCCTAGTGGACATCGGCGGTCAGGACACAAAGGCCATCAAGGTCAGCGACAGGGGCGAGGTCTTGGACTTCTGCATGAACGACAAGTGCGCCGCCGGAACGGGGCGCTTCCTGGAGAACTCGGCCTCGGTCCTAGACCTGACCCTCGACGAGATCGGACCCGTCTCCTTACAGTCGACGAAGCCCATCCGCATCACGAACGTCTGCACGGTCTTTGTGGAGTCGGAAATCGTCTCCCACCTGGCCCGGGGGGAGAGGGTGGAGGATATCCTCCAGGGGGTGCACGGCGCCATCGCTGGCAGGACCATCGCCCTTGTCCGCAGGATAGGCATCGAGCCGGAGGTCACCTTCACCGGTGGGGTCTCCCGCAACGTGGGAATGGTGCGGAGCCTGGAGGAGAGGTTCGAGACCAAGATCAACGTGAGCGAGCTGTCGCAGTACATGGGGTGCCTCGGGGCCGCCCTCTTCGCCTTGGAGAGAGCTCAGGGCGCAACCCCGCGACGGGTCGCGAGGCTGGAGGCTGGGAGGAGCTGATGACCTTCACCACCGGAATCGACATCGGGGCAGGGACAACCAAGGCGGTCCTCATGGACGATTCTGCGGAAGTCCTGGGAAGGCTGAGCGTGACCACGGGGCCGTACCTCGAAAAGGCGGCGTCCCAGGCCTTCGACGAGGTTCTACAGGATGCTGGCCTGAAGCGGAAGCAGGTGGGCTATGTGGCCACCACGGGCTACGGCCGCTACGCCTATCCCCCTCGGGACATGCAGATCACGGAAATCACCTGTCACGCCCGGGGTGCCCATCTCATCTTTCCCGGGACGAGGTGCGTGCTGGACATCGGGGCCCAGAGCTCCAGGGCGATTCGAGTCGACGAGGAAGGGCGGGTGAAGAAGTTTCGGATGAACGACCGGTGCGCGGCCGGTGCAGGACGCTTCCTAGAGAGGATCGCCAAGGCGCTGGAGATGGACCTTCCGGAGCTGGTTGATGCCTCCCTCAAGTCGACGGATCCCCAGCCCATCAGCAGCATCTGCGCCGTCCTGGCGGAGTCGGAGGTCATCAACCACATCACCCAGGGGAAGAACGCCGAGGACATCGTCATGGGGGCCCACCTGTCCATCGCGGAGAGGGTGCTGGCCCTCCTGAGGCAGGTTGGAGTGGAGGAGGAGGTAACCCTGACGGGCGGGCTCTCCCTGAACCCTGGGATGGTGAAGGCCCTGGAGGAGAAGCTGGGCATGGGCGTTAACTTCAGCGAGGACTCGCAGTATGCTGGCGCCATTGGGGCTGCCTACCTGGGGCACTGGCGTCTCGAGCGGCGGGGGGAGGGTCTCATTAGCTGAAGCCCTTCCCCCTAATGGGGAAGAGGATGGGATATCGCTTCATCAGTGGGTCTCTCATAAGATGCCTGGAGTAGTGCCATCTACCGAAATGGTCGTTCCCCAAGGGGGACGCAGTTCCCTTGGTAGTCTGTAGGGCACCAAAAAGGTATAGTGAGGGGTCCAGCCCCCTCATTAATAGGCAGCGAAACCTTCGCTGCTTCTACGACGGCAGACAAAGGCTGCCTCAGGTGCCGCGAAGGAGGTCCCTGAATCACTTCGCAGGAATCAGGGGACACACGAACTGGTCGACCGGCGATTCAGCGATGTTGAAGTGCCCTAGAGCAGCGTGTGCCATGAGCATAGTATCGCTCTTCAGCTCAAAGTCGACGTTACCGTCTCCGTCTCGGTCGTGGATAGCGCTTCCCAGGGCCGTGAAGGTTACTGGGAAGACCTGCCATCGCCCACCATTGTAGTCCTTGTCGCCCGGCGCCGCCTCAGCGATGAACCTCTGGCCCGCCGGGCCGCCGACGAAGACGTAGAGGGCGTCGAAGGAATGGGCCGGCCCGTTCCCGCCCCTCGCAGGCGTCACAACGGT
>JABAOH010111801.1_pt1 | contig 13053 bp, 11 predicted proteins | sample 7062181 | NCBI WGS metagenome assembly JABAOH01 (sample SAMN14538630, study PRJNA623070) | marine sediment metagenome | biome: marine biome [ENVO:00000428]; feature: marine pelagic biome [ENVO:01000023]; material: deep marine sediment [ENVO:00002113]; isolation source: pool of 5 deep marine... | reverse complement strand
CACGGGAACTCTTGGGTCCGGCAAAGGAACTGTCGTTGAATACTTAGTAATAAACAAAGGCTTTAAGCATTATTCGGTAAGAGGGTTACTTGCCGAGGAAATCAAAAAAAGAGGTTTAAAAGTAAACCGTGACACTTTGGTTGCAATCGCTAATGATCTTAGGGAAAAGTATGGTGCAAGTTATTTGGCGGAGCGTCTATATGACAAAGCAAGAAAGGCTGGCTCTAAGTCAGTTATTGAAAGTCTAAGAAATCCTAAAGAGGTCGAGTCGCTCAAGAAAAAGGGTTCTTTCTATTTATTAGCAACCGATGCTGATCCTAAAATTAGGTATCAGCGGATTAGAAAAAGGGGTAGCGAAACAGACAAAATAACCTATCAAGAATTTATCGCCAACGAAAAAAGAGAGATGAGTACTCACGATAAAAATAGACAAAACTTAAGCAAATGTATTAATATGGCAGAATATCAGCTTGAAAACAATGGAACTATCCGCCAGTTACATCAAAGGATTGAAAAGATTTTAAATGACATCGAAAAAAGGTAGACCTTCCAAAAAGAAAAAATATGTTCGTCCTTCCTGGGACGATTATTTTATGGAAGTGGCCAACTCTGTTGCCAAAAGAGGCACTTGTGATAGAGGGCGTTCCGGGTGTGTCATTGTTAAAGATAAACAACTTTTAGCCTCAGGCTATGTTAGCTCTCCAACCAAATTCCCTCACTGCGATGATGTAGGACACAAAATGAAAAAGTTAACTCACGAAGATGGAAAAGTGACCCAACATTGCGTAAGAACGATCCATGCGGAACAAAATGCTTTGGTGCAAGCGGCAAAAAAAGGTATTTCTGTTGACGGCGGAACTCTATATATAAAAATGACTCCCTGTCGTGTTTGCACCATGCTTTTAATAAATGCCGGAATAAAGAGAGTCTATTGTGAGTACAAGTATCACGACGGACGCGAATCGGAACGAATGTTTAAAAGGGCAGGTATTAAAGTAATTTACAAAAACAAGAAGGTTCAAAAATACAAAAATCAATAGCTCGGAAGTAAAAGCACCTTATTGACTCACTGACTTACTATCTTTAGGTTTCCTCCAAGAAGCCCATTTACATTTAGGGAAACGCGAGCAGCCGTAAAACCTACGTCCTTTTTTAGTTTTTTTGACTATCACCTCTCCCTTTTTGCACTCAAGACACTTCATGTCAATTTTCTCTAAATATTTATCGGTGTGGTCACACTCTGGGAAGCGAGAACAGGAGATAAACTTGCCAAAACGCCCAATTCTTACCACCAGCTCCCCACTTTTACATTTAGGGCATTTTTTGCCTAATTTCTCAGTCTCGATTTGTACCCTTTTTGCTTTCTCTTCAACACTTTCTAGTTTTTTCTCAAAGGGAGAATAAAAATCCTTCATCATCATCGCCCACTTTCTCTTCCCGTGGGCAATATTATCTAAATCATCTTCCATCTCAGCCGTAAATTGATAATCAAAAACCTTTGGGAAATTTGATATTAAAAAATCATTAACCGCAATGCCTACTGGAGTTGGATTGAATTTTCCGTCAATCTTCTCAACATAATTTCTCAATTGGATTGTGGTGATTATGGGCGCATAAGTAGAAGGCCTACCAATTCCAAGTTTTTCAAGCGTCCTAACTAACGATGCCTCACCATATCTTGCTGGTGGCTCGGTAAATTTTTGTTGTGGATCAACTTTAATTAACCTCAATGGTTCATCTTTCCTTACCTCTGGTAATTGTGTTTCTCCATTTGAAATCTTGGAGCTTTGCCTGCCTGCCGGCGAGGCAGGAAGTTTTGGAGTTTTTTCGTAAACTGCCTTCCATCCATCAAACTTCATCACTTGCCCACTTGCACGAAGTAGGAAAAGTGTGCTTGCTGTTTTCGCCTCGACAAATACTGTTGTCTCATCGAAAACACTCGAAGCCATCTGGCAAGCAACAAACCTTTTCCAAATAAGATCATACAAACGTTTATTGTCGCTATTTAAGCCATTGCGTAATTCAAATTTATCTTTCGTGATATCAACTTTTGTCGGTCGAATAGCTTCGTGGGCTTCCTGGGCAACTTTGGATCTTGTTTTATAGATTCGAGCATTAGGTGGTAAATAGTTACTTTCAAATTTACTTTTTATATATTGTCTTACCTTCGCCACCGCCTGTTTTGACAGATGGACAGAATCGGTTCGATGATAGGTAATTAGTCCTTCTTCATACAACTTTTGGGCAATACTCATAGTTCTTCTAGTTGACCAGAAAAAAGTTCTAGCCGCAGACTGAGTCATTGTCGAAGTTGTAAATGGTGGAGATGGATTTTTGCTAACTTCACGCTTTTTAACCTCAGATACTTTGTAGGTCGCCTTTTTTAAATCCGCTACTGTCTTATCCGCTTTATCCTTATTCTTAATCTCAGCTCTCTTGTCGTCAATCTTGATAAGTTTGGTAATAAGATTTGGAGTTTTGGAAGTTTGGAGTTTTGGAAGTTTTGTTACTTCACAAAAGATTTCCCAATACTCTTCCGGAACAAAAGCCTTTATCTCCCGCTCTCTTTCCACGATCAACCTTACGGCAACCGACTGAACACGACCAGCTGATAATCCCCGTCGTACTTTTTTCCATAAAAGAGGTGACAATTTATATCCCACCAAACGATCAAGGACGCGCCTTGCGATCTGAGCATCAACTAAATTTTCGTCAACATCGCGCGGATTATTGATTGCTTTTTCCACGGCCGTTTTGGTAATTTCGTGAAAAACAATCCTTTTTAATTGGTCATTCGAGCGAAGCACTTCGACAACGTGCTTCGCGATAGCTTCACCTTCCCTGTCCGGGTCGGTTGCTAAATAAACCACCTTTGCCTTTTTGGACTGGTCTTTTATTTTCTTAATTGATTTGCCCTTGCTTTTCAAAATTAAATATTTAGGAGCAAAGTCTTTCTCAACATCAACACCCAGTTTGGATTTAGGTAAGTCTTTGATATGACCCATCGTCGCCTCCACACCATACTCTTTCCCCAAAAATCGGGAAAGCGTCCGGGCTTTAGTTGGACTTTCGACAATAATTAAATTCATGCCAGTTAAGTATCAGATTACAGTAAGTCAATAAGTCAAACTATTTATATTATTTAATTATTGAAACTTGACTTACTGAATTATTGAGTTATTAAACTTTCTTTTAAAGCAAAGCTTTTCAAGCTCGCTTATACACTCCTCCTCCTATATTCTTAACTAACCCTTTTAATTCCATAATAGTCAGCCTAGCAGAAACATCGCTTACTTTCAAAGTAGATATTCTAGCAACCTCGTCAAGATGGAGTGGTTCGTTAGCTAGAATTTCAACCAGTTTTTCTTCAGCAGGACTTGTTGGCATCACTTTCTCAATCGCCTCTTTATCAACCTTTAATAGTAAATCAAGCTCTTCTAAAACGTCCTGAACCGAAGTCGCCATCTTAGCACCAGACTTTATCAGAAAATGTGGAGCTCCAGACATGGGGGAGGTAATTTGACCAGGTATAGCAAAAACAGTTCTGCCCTGATTAGCTGCATGTGACGCGGTGTGTAAAGTGCCACTTTTTTGCATTCCCTCGATCACAATCACCGCTTTTGATAAACCAGAAATTATCCTGTTTCGATGAGGGAAATATGCTTTTTGCGGCATTGTTCCCAGCGGAAATTCTGAAACGATCGCTCCCCCTTTTTCGATAATCTTCAGACCCAACCACTCATTTGAACGCGGAGTAATAACATCAAGACCAGAAGCTAAAACAGCGATACATCTCCCATTTACTACCAAACTACTTTTATGGGCAGCTACATCAACTCCAAACGCAAGACCAGAAACAATCGTTATACCGTAACTTGCTAATTCAGTTGAGAATTTTTCAGTTACTTCCCTCCCATACGAAGTCATTTTTCGACTACCAACAATGGCTACTGCATTAGAGTCAGCTGGACTTATTTTCCCCTTAACATAAAGCACGGTCGGAGCATTATCTAACTCAACTAAGTTTTCTGGGTAACTTGGATCATCAATAGTAATGAAGTCTATCTTTAATTTCTTTAAATTATTAAAGTAGTCTTTTGGATCAAATTGTTTTCGATACTCTGAAAAATCTTTAACTGTTTTCTTATTTAGACCGATTTCTAGTAATTTTTTTTCTCTTGCTTTCCATGTTTTACTAGCGCTGCCAAAGTACGATAACAACAACTTTGTCCTTTGAGGACCAAAGGGAATAAAAGAATATAGGGCAACTAAGTATTCACGTTCAGTCATAGTATCAGTTAGTCAGTCTATCGGGTGTCAGTAGTCGGATATCGGTCTGCCAGTTAATCAGTATTAATTTAACTGAACACCTTACTAACTGAGAACTGAAACCTGATAAACCGAATTATTCATTAGCTTCGCTAAACCAATAATCAAATATTTCCCGGGCTACAGGTCCGGCAATATATGAACCTTCTCCTCCTTTTTCAACAAGGACTGTGGTAACTATTTCTGCCTCATCCACCGGAGCGAAAGCCACAAACCAAGCATGAGTTTTTCCCTCCTCAGCAGTTTCTGCTGTTCCAGTTTTACAAGCAACGTCAACTTGTCCTGAGTGGGTTGCTGAGAAATCAAAAAAAGTAAATCCGGTTCCGCCTGAAGAACACGCCTCCCTCATCCCTTCTTTTACTAGATCTACAGTCTTCTGACCTATCCCCAGATCTCCACATTGGAAATTGGTAATTGGAAATTGGTAATTCTTTGACTCCTCATTACTAATAATGTGAGGTGTACACAAAAGACCTCCAGATGCAATAGTGGAAATTGCCGTATTTACACTCAATGGAGTCAAAGCAATATCTCCTTGGCCAATCGAAACATGATAAGTATTTCCCAAAAACCAACGCTCACCTTTGACCTGTTCTTTCCAATCAGGATTCGGTATAAGACTAACAATTTCACCTGGGATATCAATACCAGTTATACTTTTCCACCCAAACTCCTCGGCCCATTGGTTAATTTTTCCAATACCCAGTAGTTCTCCAACTTTATAAAAAAAAGTATCAGTTGATCTGGCAATTGCTCGGACAACATTTATTTTTCCCTCCACCTTTCCATATTGAGTAAAAAACCAATTCTTATAAGAGAAGGTCCCAAAAGGTGATTGAATTGTTATCTGACCCGTATCATCATAAATAAAATCTTCATCTATTATTCCTTCTTCTAGGGCTGCGGTGGCAATTACCGGTTTAACAACAGATCCTGGGTGAAATTTCCCGCCTATCACTCTGTTGAAAAGTGGTAGGTTTTTGTCTTTCAAAATTGTCATAATTTTATTTGAGTTACCTTTTCCTACAAAAATATTGGGATCATATGAAGGCGATGAGTATAAAGCAAGAATTTGTCCGCTTGTATCGGTGATAATTACCGCACCTCTCCGGCTAGGAGCAATTTCTTCACTACTTAGCATAATCTCAGCAACTTTTTTTTGCAGGCCATAGTGGATGGTAGTTTTTATATCTTCACCTGAAACTGTTTCCCTCCGACCGAGGGTGCGAATTTTATTACCCCCCGAATCAACCTCAACTAGCTCCTCCCCATCAATCCCCGAAAGAATACACTCATATTGTTCCTCAAGTCCGGTTCTTCCAACTAAAGAACCTAGTTTTCTTGGTCCTTTTTCTTGGCACCTAGGATCCACTTTGCCAACTTCATCTTGCTTAACTTCTCCCAAATACCCAGTTATATGGGCTGCATCTCCGCCTAATTTATAATCACGCACCCACTCAGTAATAATTTCATCACTTTTTGTACCCACAATATCGTCCACCTTCTCATATCCTGATTCTGGATCAAAAATAACACGCTTTCTTACTTCTCGATTTCCTACTATAACTTCTCCTCCACGGGCTATAACTTTGCCTCGAGGAGCAGTGATTGGAACACGCCGAATTCTATTTCCTTCAGCCAGTTTTCTGTAATAGCCTCCTTTGACTACTTGGAGCTCGATTAGTCGAGATATTAATACTGAAAATCCCAAAATCAAAAGTCCCCTCAAGAACCATGGAAGCCAAGGTTGGGTTTGTGATGTAGAAAGAGATTCCATTGGTTACTACGTGCTTATAATATACCAGGTCACAGTCCTCTAGTAACTCTTATTTTATTAAGAAGGATGCTATTTTCTAAAACCTTACCAGTGCCCCTTACAACGCAGGTTATCGCGTCTTCAGCAATATAGGTTGGCATTTTGGTAGCTTCTTCAACAACTTTTTCAATCCCAAGAAGAAGAGATCCTCCTCCCGCCATCACAATACCCCTCTCCATAATATCTGAAACTAACTCGGGTGGTGTTTCTNNAGTTATTTCTTGAATAGTTGGCACCAGTGCCTCACGAACTTCACTACTTGATAACTTCACTGATTTAGGCAAGCCCGTCTCCAAATCCCTACCCCTAACAACATAAAACTTTTCTTTTTCTGGAATACAGGTCCCAATACTAATCTTTACCTCCTCTGCAGTTGATTCACCCAAAAGAAGCGAGTATTTAAGTCTTACGTAATTGACAATTGCTTCATTCATTTCATCTCCAGCTATTCTTATTGAACGGCCGACAACAATTCCTCCCATTGAAATAACGGCAATTTCAGCAGTACCTCCACCAATATCGACAACGCAAATTCCTTCTGGGCTCTCAACAGCTAAGCCTGCCCCAATTGCGGCGGCCATTGGCTCTTCAATTAAATTAGCCTCTCTTGCTCCCGAAGAAATTGCTGCATCAGCAACAGCCCGCCTTTCGACTTCAGTTACACCTGACGGAATACCCACAACAACTCGAGGTCTTGGAACTTTTGGAATGACAGTACCGGACTGATGAATTTTCTCAATATAATGTTTTAACATAACAGCGGCGGCATCAAAATCTGCAATCACACCATCTCTCAAAGGTCTGACGATTTCAATTGTTTTGGGTGCACGACCCAACATCCTTTTCGCAGATCTTCCAATAGCTAATATTTCTTTTGACTTTTTATGTCTGGCAACAACGGATGGTTCTCTAATTACAATGCCTTTATTTCGTACCCAAACAAATGTGTTTGCTGTCCCCAAATCGATGCCAACGTCGTGCGAAAACAATCCAAATAACTGATTAATCGTTAAATATGGTATTACTCGTTGTATCTTTTTGTAGTTGATTTTCATTCCTGGGGCCAGTATAGCGTGAGTTTTAAAACTTTCAAATACTAAAATCTTTAATTTAATCCTTATTTGGTGTAAATTTAGTAAGTCGTGAAATTTCTACATAGGAAAGCAATTCCTCTTTTTTATAATCTATTGTTTTTCTTTGTCCCATTAGTCTTATTTCCATCGACTTCGGAAATATTTGAATTTAACAAAATGGTTTTGACTTATTTGCTAACAATACTTGTTGTAACCGCCTGGATAATAAAAATGATTTTAGAAAGAAAAGTTATCTTTCGTCGCACAATATTAGACATTCCTTTATTGCTATTTCTTTCAACCCAAATCCTTTCAACGGTTACCTCCATTGATATAAGAACATCAATATTTGGTTATTATTCGAGATATCATGGCGGCCTTCTTTCCTCAATCTCATACTCACTTCTCTATTGGGCATTCGTCTCAAATATGAGGACAAAGGAAACTTTAAAGTCAATTAAAGTTCTTTTTGTTTCTGCAATCCTGGTTTCTATCTATGGAGTTTTAGAGCATTTTGGTATTGATAAAGATATTTGGGTTCAAGATGTTCAACACAGAGTTTTTTCAACCCTTGGTCAACCCAATTGGCTAGCGGCATGGATAGTTGCCCTTATTCCCGTCACTTGGGCATTTGGATTAAATTCAAAATTAAAAATTCAAAGTTTAAAATTACAATTAAAAAATCAAAATTTCTGGCTCTGGATTGTGTTATCTGGGTTATTCTTCTTAACACTACTTTATACTAGATCCCGGTCAGGCCTTTTAGGATTTGCTGTAGCAAATTTGGTTTTCTGGCTAGGTATTGCATTCTTGACAATCTATCAAAAAATAAAAATTGCTCAAATATTCAAAAAGTTTCTAATTTTGAATTTTACATTTTTAATTCTTGCCTTAGCGAGTGGAACGCCTTGGACTCCAAGTGCCAAAGATCTCTTGTTAAAAACAACTCAACCAATCGATCAACAAATTGACAAATCAGCACCCCCTGCTCCAGCGCTCGAAGTCGGGGGAACAGCCTCGAGTGAGATCAGAAAAATCGTTTGGACTGGAGCAGTAAATATTTGGAAAAATTACCCAATTTTCGGAACTGGAGTTGAAACTTTTGCTTTTTCCTACTATAATTTCCGTCCAGTTGAACATAACTTAGTGTCTGAATGGGATTTTCTCTACAACAAAGCTCATAATGAGTATCTTAATTTTGCATCCACTACTGGAACTGTGGGATTACTTTCGTATGGCTTTCTTATCATTAGCGTGATTTATTCATTTATCCGCAAAATCGATGTCACGAATCACACGAATGACTCGCGAAAAACACGAAAAAAAGATATTAGCGAAGATTCGCAAACAATTCGTAATTTTCGTGACATAAATGGATGCATCCCGATAGCTTTACTAGCGGGATACGTATCCATTTTGGTTACTAACTTTTTCGGCTTCTCAGTCGTCCCCGTGGCCCTTCTATTCTTTCTCTACCCCGCAATAGCAATAACTCTTGGCCGAGAGAATGGGAGCGCAGAAAAGTGGAAAAATCAAGAACAACTATCTCCACCACAAACCATTGGTATAATAATTTCTTGCTCTCTTGCTCTCTGGCTCTTTTACTCTGTTGCAAAATACTGGTATGCAGATTACTTATATGCTAGAGGGAAACTTAACAATGACGCTAAAAACTTTGTTGAAGCGAGAGAACTGTTAACAAAAGCAGTTGAATTATCTCCAAAAGAATCAATATTTTGGGAGGAATTATCTGACTCTAGTACCAAAATTGCTCTCGCTTCATATGGGCAAGAAAACCAACTCCTAGCCGAAAGATTTGCCACTACTGCAATATCAGAATCAGCAAAATCGGTTACCCTCTCCCCTGCTAACGTAAATCTAAAAAGAACGAGAGCAAAAATGTTTATTGAACTTTCCGCCCTAAATCCAAACTACCTTATTAACGCGAGAGATACCTTATTAAAAGCAGTTGAACAAGCACCGACCGACGCAAAACTTTACTACAATTTAGCTCTTGCCTATGTAAGAACCGGTGAAAGTGAAAAAGCGATCGAGATCCTTACAAAGACAATTGATATGAAAACAAACTATCGAAATGCAAGGTTCGCTCTTGCTCTACTTTATATTGATCAGAATGAAATAGAAATAGCAAGGCAGCAGCTAGAATATATTCTTAAATTTATCGCCCCCGAGGATCAAATGGTAAAACAGGAGCTGGAAGCACTCTCCATTTAGCCAATGGTATAATTGCCATATGGTTAAAAAGATTGTCAACGTAAAAGACCCGAGACTTAGGCAAAAATCTAAACCAGTAAGAAAGATTGATAAAAAGATCTTGAAGTTAATTCAGGATCTGAAAGATACAATCAAGGTCCAAAAAGATCCTGAGGGTGTGGGTCTGGCAGCCCCACAAATAGGAAAAAATGTTAGGATTTTTTTAGTCAGATATGGGGATGATAAACAAATATTTATCAACCCAAAAATAATCTCATTGGGCCCTAGCAAAAAGAAAGAAAAAAAAGTAGCCAAAGGAAAAAAGAAAAAGAGCAAACCAAAAATAATGGAAGGCTGTTTGTCTCTCCCTCACTATTATGGTCCCATTACCAGATCCCAGAAACTGAAACTAAGCTACACCACAGAAAAAGGAAAACAAGTAACAAAAACATTTGAAGGATTTATGGCTCAAATTATTCAGCATGAAATCGACCATTTGAATGGTGTTTTATTTGTTGACAAGTTACTTGAGCAAAAAAAACCACTTTATGAGTTAGTTGGAGATGAGTGGGAAAAAGTGGAAATTTAGTTCCATCCTGAGTAAAGCCGAAGGATTTTGTTAATCATGAAAATTGTTTTTTTTGGAACACCTGATTACGTTCTGCCGATACTTGATACTTTACATAAAGAGTTTAAAGAACGCTCTTCTAAATCATCTATTGTCGCAGTTGTTACTCAGGCCGCAAGGCCGGCTGGTCGAAAAAAAATTCTCACCTACTCCCCAGTCGATGCATGGGCCCATAAGAAAAAAATTCCAGTTTTTTATAATAGCCAAGATCTTGTTGAGCAAAAAGTCGAAGCTGATTTAGGAATTCTGGCTGCGTATGGATTGATTGTTCCTAACAATGCTATCAAATATTTTCCATTTGGTATTTTAAATATTCATCCTTCTTTACTGCCAAAATTCAGGGGTGCTTCCCCAATTCAAGCCTCAATTATTTCAGGCGACAATGAAACCGGAGTGACGATCATAAAACTTGATAACAAAGTCGATCACGGACCAATCATCTCTCAATTCAAAGAAAGAGTCTTACCAACTGATACAACCGATTCGTTAAGAAAAAGGTTATTTAAGCAATCTGCCGAGGTGCTAGTAACACTTCTGCCGGCCTATCTCAAGGGAAAAATTACACCACGCAAACAAGATCATAAAAAAGCAACCTTCACCACTTTATTAAAAAAAGAATACGGTTTTATCCCACCCAAATATCTCGATGCTACCTTGCAAGGAAAGTCTTTTAAAGGTAAGTGGAAAATACCATTCATTAAAGACTATACCCTAAACCCTACACCCTATACCCTAGAAAGATTTATCCGTGCCATGCAACCATGGCCAATTAGCTGGACATACATCCAGCTAAACTCAAAACTCAAAGCTCAAAGCTCAAAACGCTTAAAGATTCTAAGAGCCCACCTAGAACCGAACACTGAACACCGGGCACTGAACACTAAACAAATACTTGTTCTTGACGAAGTGCAGTTAGAAGGTAAGAATCCAGTGTCCTGGAAACAATTCAAGCAAGCCTACCCAAAAGCTAAATTTTGATTAATTAACCCGGATCGCCAATAGTAATCCGATCCCGGAACGGGATACTACAGTTACACTTCTTCAAACAACCTGTATTTGTGAATAATTTTTTATCGAGCCGAATTTTTTGATGCGCTTGATACACTTGGTGCAGAGTTTCATTTTTCTTTCTTCTCCCGAAATGACAACTGTTTTTTTCTGAATATTTGGTTTAAAAACTCGAGGAGTGGAGGGGGCTCTTTTTTTCCAACGCCTACCCGCAACACCTCGTTTGTGCTGTTGACTTCGACCATGAACGGTTTTTTTGCCGCAAATGTCACAGATAAGTGCCATTGTAAGATGGTTAGATGGTTATATGGCTTTATTAAAACTATTTAACTATGCAACCATTTAACCATTCATTAACTTTGCTTAAGCAAAGTTTGTCAATTATACTAATTTATTAGTCGATTATCAAAACAATGCTATCACTAATTGCTTGGATTTTAGCCTTTATTATTGCCATAACGGTCCATGAGGCAGCCCACGCTTGGACTTCAGATCGTTTGGGCGATCCGACCGCAAGACTCATGGGCAGACTCTCTCTTAACCCACTGGTTCACTACGATCCAGTTGGAACAACTCTACTTTTAATTCTCGTTGTGATGCGTGCAATCGGGATTCCAGTTATACCTTTTGGGTGGGCAAAACCTGTCAGATTCGATCCATACAATCTCAAAAATCCTCGCCGTGATGCGGCAATAATATCCCTTGCCGGTCCAATTTCTAATCTCATAGTTGCAACACTTTTATCTGTTGTTATTCGTTTAACTACCTCTCCATTTTCTCCTTTGAATTTTCTTGGGATTTTATTTTATCCCGCAATCGTTTTAAACGTGGTTTTGGCAATATTTAATTTAATTCCTATCCACCCTCTTGATGGAGGAAAAATATTTGTTGGCTTCCTTCCTGCTACTGAAGCACGCGACGCTGACAATTTTTTGAAACGCTATGGTTTCATCATTCTTCTATTTCTGATCTTCCCAACTATTGGGGGTACTTCACCATTATTTATAGTACTCTCCCCGGTAATTGATTTTATTTTAAATATCTTAATTCCAGGCAATCCTCTAATTTAATTTCATATATATTTACTTCTATTGACTAATGCTGATAAAATATGCCTAGACCCTGCAATTGGGAAGGAAAAACCTTTCCTGACCAAAAATCATTCTGGGATTGCAGAGTCCCCGCACCGTAATGGTGCAGGGCAGCTAACCCACTTGGGTCATCCCGGGAAAGACTATTCCGACCCTAAGGCAGGGTCGTTAGCTTCAAAGGTACTCTTAGATTTGATATAATTTACCCAATTCCCACTAGTTGCCGAGGTAGCTCAGTGGTTAGAGCAATGGTTTTGTAAACCATAGGTCATGGGTTCAAATCCCATCCTCGGCTCATCGTCGCAATGTGCTGGGATGGCGGAGCGGTCAAACGCACCGGTCTGTAAAACCGGCGCCCGAACGGGCTACGTAGGTTCGAATCCTACTCCCAGCACTCGTTTCACTCGCGCTGAGATCGCATTCGATATCGTCCCCACCGAGCGGGGCCGCCGAATCCTACTCCCAGCACCAATTGAACTAATTAGAAACGAAGCTAGGTTGGGCCAAAGAAGACATATATATCGGTAATAGTTCCTCTTTAATCATATCTTTACCAGAAAAAGTTAATCTAACAATTAAACCTCTTCTTGTCCTCTCGCCCCACATTTGATCAAAAACAAAATTACCCAAAGAATAATAGACAGGCTTACTCTTAACTTGCTCGACTATTTGAACCCAGTGAGGGTGATGACCAACTATTACATCACTCCCTGAATCAATCAATTTTTCGGCCCACAACTTTTGCCGCTGTGTTGGTTGATCAGTATATTCTACTCCCCAGTGAACTGCCACAATTAATAGATCTACTTTTTCCTTTGATTCTTTTATTAATTGATAATCGTTTGCGGTTGGCTCTCTTACAACAAAATCAAAACCTAAAAATCCAAAGGTTAC
>JABAOH010001369.1_pt3 | contig 13061 bp, 13 predicted proteins | sample 7062181 | NCBI WGS metagenome assembly JABAOH01 (sample SAMN14538630, study PRJNA623070) | marine sediment metagenome | biome: marine biome [ENVO:00000428]; feature: marine pelagic biome [ENVO:01000023]; material: deep marine sediment [ENVO:00002113]; isolation source: pool of 5 deep marine... | reverse complement strand
CCGTTCGACTTGCATGTGTTAAGCATGCCGCCAGCGTTCAATCTGAGCCAGGATCAAACTCTCCAATTGGAACTTGGTGTCCCCGCAACGGGGACAGAACTTACTTGACTGGTGTCAACGTGGACTTACCAGCCACAATCCGTTGGACCTGAACTCGACGCAAGCGCCCACACAAATTACTTGATCCGAATTTTAAAAGAACGAACCGGGTCCGAACGCACCCGGTAGCCGGCGCATTATACGCGCCCGCAGTAGGAGATCAATGCCTATTTTAAACCTCTGGCGGGGTGAGGCAAAGCTCCCGGCCAGATCAGAGGGAACGCGTGGGTGCACACGTAACGCTTTGATTTTGTGGGTCCCCCAGCAATTCCCGAAGTCAGCCGCAGCCACCTTGGCCCGCAGCTAGGCGCTTCCTGGAAGCTTTTCCCCTCGCCAGCAGTTAGACCGACGCAGCGGCCGGTCGTTCACTCACGTAAGGGGCCTAGCTTTTCACCACCCGGACTCGCGCGAAGCGGCGTTTGCCAACCTTGAAGACGACGTCCGCACCGGCTGTGAGCTCTTGCCGGGGGTCCTTGACCCGCTCACCGTCGATCGCGACGGCCCCCTGCTTGATGAGGCGGATCGCTTCGGAGGTGCTCGTTGTCAGTTCAGCGGCTTTCATTGCTTGCATCACTGTGAGACCCGCTGTCGAGGTCGGCACATCTCTCACCGGGATGTCGGCCGGCACCTCACCGCGCTGCGAAACGGTGGCGAAGTGCTCGCGGGCATGCTCGGCTGCCTTCGCGCCGTGATAGCGAGTGACGATTTCCGATGCCAAACGCATCTTGATCTCCATCGGATTGATTCCCTCTGCGACTTCGCGGCGCCAGCGATTAATGGTTTCCATGTCTTCCGCTGAAAGCAGCTCCAAATAACGCCACATGAGCTCATCGGAAATCCGCATAAGCTTGCCGAACTGCTCCTCCGGCGGATCGTTGATGNNTTCGACATCTTCTCTACGCCATCGATTCCCTCAAGGATCGGCAGCGTAATTACGACCTGTGGCGGCTGCCCATATGCCCGTTGCAGCTCGCGCCCGACCAACATGTTGAAGCGCTGATCGGTCCCGCCGAGCTCTACATCTGCGCGCATCGCCACGGAATCATAACCTTGCACCAGGGGGTATAGAAACTCATGGATCGCAATAGGTTGCTCGTTTCGATAACGCCGTTGAAAATCCTCCCGCTCCAGCATACGGGCTACGGTGTGCTGGGCGGCCAAGCGAATGACGTCGGCCGCTGTCATAGCGTTCATCCAGCTGGAATTGAACATCACTAATGTCTTTTCGGGATCGAGAATCTTGTATATCTGTTGCTCATAGGTTCTCGCGTTTTCGATAATTTCGTCACGCGACAATGGTGGGCGCGTGGCGTTCCTGCCGCTCGGATCGCCGATCATGCCGGTAAAATCACCAATCAAAAACAGGATTTCATGGCCCAGATCCTGGAATTGGCGCATCTTGGTAATCAACACTGTGTGACCGAGATGCAAATCAGGTGCAGTGGGGTCGAAACCGGCCTTCACGCGCAGTCGCTTACCCGACGTGAGGCGCTCGCGAAGTTCATCCTCCAGTAAGATACTGTCAATGCCACGCTTCAACAGGCGTAGCGATTCTTCAACGTTTGATGAAGTCCTCACGGCAGGTGACGTCCCAGGATTCCTATCAGGCTAGCGCCGAGGCGTGCCAAGCGTAGCATAAGCCAGTTCACTGCGCATGCCGCTACGCCACCATGTGCATGCACCTAAAGACGTGAAGCGGTGGACTAGGTGCAGGATGAACCATCCCCAAAATGGCGGACAAGTACAAAAAAGGAGGCGAGCGCCTCCTTTTTGATTCGTGTTACGGGTGCCTCGTCGGTCGTTTTTTCAGACGCTAAATGACGAACCGCAGCCGCAAGTTGTGCGCGCGTTCGGATTTTTTAGCACAAACTGCGCGCCTTGCAGACCCTCTTGGTAGTCGATCTCCGCGCCGACAAGGTACTGAAAGCTCAAGGGATCAATCAACAGCGTGACACCGTCCTGCTCGACTCGGGCGTCGTCGTCGTTGATCATGTCATCGAACGTAAAATTGTACTGGAATCCAGAACAACCTCCGCCCTGAATAAAGATGCGCAGTTTGAGCTCGGGATTGTTTTCTTGCTCGATCAGCTCGCGCACCTTTTGTGCTGCACTCGCGGTTACAGTTACTGGGCTTGGCGTTTCGGGTGTAAATGCGTTCATTAGGGATTCACCGATAAGATATAAGATAACTCTAATATGATTATCGGGGCATTGCCGAACAAATTCAATACATGCGTTAGTTGTCGCTATCGACACTGGTTTCGCTGCCGCCTGAAACCGCGACAGGCTTGAGTTTGGTCACCGCCCCTCTCTCGGTGGCCTGTCCCGAGTCATGGATGAGGGCACCGTTGATAGTGGCCCCGAGGGCCATCTCAATTACCTTGTAGTGTACATCGCCACTAATCTCTGCCTTGGACTGAAGCTCGATCCGCTCCGAACAATGTACATTCCCTTTGATCCTGCCGTTAATGATCATGTGAGGCACGGTAACATTCCCCACGATCTCGCCATTCTCGCTCAGGACTAATGTGCTATTACCGGCGCCCCGGGCTGCAATATTGCCCTTTTGTTTACCGTCAATGCGCAGCCCGCCAGAAAAGACGATATCCCCCTTCAGCTCGGCCTTAGCACCGATCAAGGTATCAATCGTATTGCAGGGCTTCTCGTTCGACTTCCCTAACATGCATCACCTCCGCGATCTTGACGCCAATTGTCCTCGGCTCATCTCTATATATGAAATAGTCGGCGTTGCTTCCAGGTTCAAGGTTAGGGTCGTCAGTTTGACCTCTGCTGCCGCGTCCTCGGTACTCTAGTTGCCAAAAACGAGGGTTTCCTCGTGCTCACGGCGACTCCTAGCAAACGGATATGGCGGCCTCCTGGTCGCTGCCGGTCTAGCGGAAGGACTCCCGCGAGCGCTCGTCCTTAAAGTCTTTCAGCTCGATGCGCAGACGAATTCCGGCGCGCCCTATCCGCTGCCCTCGGCCTTGGGATCATGCGAGCGAGGCATGGTTGTCGGTTTCAGCTTAGCCACGACCGCTCCTTCGTCCACACGCTTATCCGTAATCGGTACCAGGTTACCCTCTACGGTCGCTCCTACCGCAATCTGCATCACCTTGTAGTGCACATTACCGGCAATCTGAGCTTTACGCTGGAGCTCAATACACTCGGAGCTATGCACGTTGCCCTTGATTCGCCCTTGCAGAGTAATGTGAGGAACCTGTACATCGCCGTCGACCTCAGCTCGTTCGCTCAGGATAACCGTACTATTGTCTTGAGCCGGGGCCATGATATTGCCTATCACCTTGCCATCGATTCTCAGTCCACCCGAGAACACAAGGGTTCCTTTCACTTCCGCGTTAGCCCCGATCAAAGTGTCGATGGACGCGCACGGTTTTTCATTCGGCTTGCCTCGTGCATCTGACATAGAGCACCTCCGACGTGATCGAGTGTGACTTCGGACTAGTCCTAGCTGAATAAGAAGATCCCGACAAAAACGTCGGCCCTTTTCCGTCGACCTACCTGGAAACTGTCCAAAAGGATAACAACAAAGTAGTGCCCGCGAAAGCAGGCCATAATTACATCTGCAATCAGCGTCACTGCGCGAGCTGGCACCGCGCAAGAACTGCTTTGTGGCAACCCCTTGGGTCGATTGTAGGGAGGGCGGTGTCGAGTCTGGTCCGACCCCGCTTACGGCGAATCAATACCAGATAGTACGGCGCCGGATCAGGTCTTTGGCCATGGATAGGTCTGTTCCACGGTTTCAGCGTTGCGCCCGCGGCTTGTAACATTCACCTTGATCCACTGGGGCTCGAAACCTTCGGGCAACTCTATTTGACCTTCGATATCTTGAAAGTACTTGAAGTTGAAGTTCATCGGCGTATCGGTGGGTTGCGGAAAACGCAGAATCGTGTTTTCGCCTCCCTGCACGCCACTCACCTCAAACCGGGCCTTACCCTTAACCAAGTAGTCGTGCTTCAGTGCCTGAATGAGCACTATTTTGTATCGGTAGACCTTTTTTTTGTTTGCCACCGTTTCGAGCTTTAGGCTCTGGATCCGCAATCCACTTTTCTTATTCGGTGGCGAGATAATATTGCGGTAGAAGTTCAACTCTTCGCGTAACCTGACGATCTCTTCGGCCGAATTCTTCAGCGAACGATCGAGCTCCTCGTAAGCCGTCTGGTCCATCTGCAACGTACGTTCCGCGCGCGCCAGAGCCTCGCGCAAGGACTGGTTCTCGGTCTCAAGCTTTAGGATCTGGTTCTGCAGATCCTGCTGACGACGGGACGCGGCCAGCCGTTCAAAGCCCGCCATGCTCAGACCGTGGTTGTAAACAATCCCTACAGTGACCAATAAGATGACGACACCGACTCCGGCGATAAGCAGTTTTACACGCGGCGAGTACCGCGGCTTGACCACCAGTTCACCGGTGTTGCGACGGCTGAATATCAAATTAGGCAACCAGATTATGCCCATGAGCTTCGCAAGATTCTGACCCACCTGTCGCAGCGACCTTCATTATTAATTAATAGAAGATCAATTAACGCATAGCAACAAAGACTGCCTACGGCAACACGGCTGGGTCACCAAGCCCAAGCGTCTCCTCGAGGCCAAACATCAGGTTCATATTCTGCACCGCCTGCCCGGCCGCACCTTTAACGAGATTGTCGATGACTGACAGGACAACGACAATCTCGCCGCCACCTGGGCGATGGACCGCCAGGCGACAAGTATTGTCACCGCGCACCGAGCGGGTTTCTGGATGACTTCCAGCCGGCAACACGTCAACAAAGGGTTCGTCAGCGTAGCGGCTTTCATATAATGCCTGCAAATCCAAATCGGCATGTGTACGTGTCAACCGTGCATACAGCGTAGCATGGATGCCGCGGATCATGGGCGTCAGATGGGGTACGAATGTAAGCCCCACAGGTCGACCGCACATAGCCTCGAGGCCCTGACAAATCTCCGGACTGTGGCGATGGCCAGGCACCGCATAGGCCTTCAGGGTATCGGCCACCTCGGCAAAAAGATTGGCGATCTTCGCGCCACGCCCTGCGCCGCTCACCCCGGACTTGGCATCGGCAACGAGATGATCCAAATGCACCAGATCGCTCTCGAGCAGCGGCGCCAATCCCAGCTGCACGGCGGTCGGATAGCAACCGGGATTCGCCACGAGCCGCGCGTTACGGATCTGCTCGCGATTCAGTTCGGGCAGACCGTAGACCGCCTCACTCAAGAGCTCGGGACACTGATGCGGCGTTTCGTACCAACGCTGCCAGAGTGCCGGGTCCTTGAGACGAAAATCGGCGGCCAGATCGATAAGCTTTACGCCTGCCGCAAGCAGACTGCGTGCGTAACCCATGGCGACACCGTTAGGTGCCGCGCAAAAAACGACGTCGCATCGTTCCAAAGCCGCCGGGTCCGGCTCGGCAAAAGTCAGATCTACATGCCGACGTAGGCTCGGGAAAAGCTCAGCAACCGCACGGCCAGCGTCTGCGCGCGACGTAATGACCTGCAGACCCACCTCGGGGTGTGTCACCAGCAAACGCAGGAGCTCCACCCCCGTATAACCCGTCCCCCCGAGAATCCCGACCTTAACCATAAAAACTTAGCCAACACCGACAGAAGTCATCGCTGCGATTGTGTGCCGTAGCGCTTGCTTACTTCTTCGCGCACCAGAAACTCCTGTTCCTTGCGTTTGTAGGCAGGGAGTCCGATAAAACGTGTGNNNTCAACATGACCGACGCCACCGGAATCGACACGCGCGCCACCCCGAGCTGGGCGAGCTCAGGTACCGGAATAAGCTCAGTCTTTACGCCCGTCACTCCATCCATCAGATTCACGGACAGTGGCCCAGCCAGTGCGGCCACCGCTTGAGCTATGTCCCTGCGTCCGGCAATCGCGTCGATGAAGACCAAATCCGCGCCAGCCTGCAGATAAAGATTGCCGCGGCGAATCGCCTCATCGAGTCCGTGCGTGGCGAACGCATCGGTGCGCGCATTGATCACGAAATCCTGATCCAGGCGGTTGCGCACCTCGACACAAGCTCTGATCTTGCCGACCATCTCTTCGGCGCTGATGACCTCCTTGCCAGCCATATGGCCGCAACGTTTGGGAAACAGCTGGTCCTCAATGTTCATCCCAGCGGTTCCCATGGATACCAGCCGCTCGGTGATCCACGAAGCGTTGATGGCATTACCGCCACCCGTGTCCGCGTCCGCCATGACCGGCACATCCACAGCCTGTACGATGTTCCAGGTCACGTCGAGAATGTCCTTCATCTGCACGAGGCCCACGTCCGGCTGGGCCATTAACGAGCCCGCGACCCCGAAACCAGAGATCTGCACGGCTTCGAAACCACAATTAGCGACAACCTTTGCGCTGAGCGCGTCATGGCAGCCGGGCACAACCACGGCTCTGCGTTCCATAATCGCCTTGCGCAAGCGAGTGCTCTTTTTCATTAACGTGCTCCGGCTCATGACTGTCAGCCCATGTGGTTACTATTACTACTAGAGCCTGACATTGAATAAACGACACATTAGACGCGCGTCACAGTAAACCAAACCGTCGCCCGCTTGCAACCGCTCGCGCTAAATGTCGCCGCGCTCCTGTGCACGTGCCTCGAGCAAGGCACGATTATGCGCCTGCACGAGATCCCTATGGAAAATCACACCGATCACACGGCGTTCTTGGGTATCGTCCACCACGGGCAAGTACTCTTGCTCCTCAACGGCCATCAGTTTCAGCGCACGCTCAAGGCTTGCGTGCGATAGAACAACGTTTTCACTTATGTGAGCGATATCAGCAGCGCACGCATCGCCTTTTCCATCGAGTGTCGCCCTAAGCAAGTCGGCTGGCATGACATAGCCGTGAAGCCGCTGCGCTTCATCCACCACAAGCAAGGCTTGGGGCCGCTCGTACGCCACCAACCGGCGTAATTCGCCCAAGCTGGTGGCCTTCGGCACCGTGACGTAATCGCTGCTGATCAGATCGTGGACCGTGACGGAAAGCAGTAATGCCGCTTCTTGTGCAGTGCCAAGGTCGATGCCACGTCGCTCAAGCTGCCAGATAAAAAATGAACGGTGCGCGAGACGCCATGTCAGCATACTGGCCAGCACAGCCACAATCATCACGGCGATAGTAAGTTCATAATTATTCGTGAGCTCAAACATAATTAGTATGGTAGAGATCGGGGCCCCAAGCACCGCCGCCGCCACACCACCCATACCCGCCACCGTGTAAGCGCCCTGCGCGGACGCATAGTCGGGAAAAAGTCCGAGCGCCATGGCGCCAAACGCCCCTCCCGCCATCGCACCCAAAAACAGCGAAGGGCTGAATACCCCGCCGGCAAAACCACTACCGAGGGCGACCGCCGTCGCCACCAGCTTGGCCAACAGTAGCGCCAGCATGAGTCCCACTGGCAGGGCCTCCTTTAGCGCGAGATCGGTCGCCTGATAGCCCACGCCAAGTACATGTGGATACATCAAAGCGATTATCCCCACGACTAGACCACCGATGGCTGGACGGATCCATGGCGGTACAGGCAGTTTTCCCATCGCATCCTGCGTGGTCATAACGCCATATGTGAAGCCGATCGCTACTGCAGCGCACGCCGCGCCGAGCAAAACGAAAACCGGCAGCTCGGCAAACGAGCCGATGAAGTAGTTGGGAACAAACAGAAAAGCAGGAGCAGTACCGAAGTAAATGCGGGTCACCACGGTTGCCGCCACAGATGAGATCACGATCGGCGCGAATACATTGAGCGCATATTGTCCGACGACCACCTCCAACGCGAAAAAGACACCCGCAATCGGCGCGTTGAAGGACGCAGCAACCGCGGCCGCCGCACCGCATCCAACCAGGGTTAAGGAAAAACTGCGGCTAAGCCGCAGGCGTTCGGCAAGCCAGGCGCTCAAGCTGGCTCCCAGGTGCACAGCTGGTCCTTCGCGACCGACGGACGCGCCCATACCGATCGATGCCGCGGCAGCAACAGCTGCGCCGACCCCGGCTCGTGCATTCATACGACCGCCTCGCCACGCACAGGCTTCTATGATGTCGGCCACGCCGTGATTGCGCCGCTCGGGCATTAAATAATGAACGAACAAGCCGATCAGCAGGCCACCCACGGTCGGCACCAACAACAGGTGCCACGCAGGCAGTGTTCGAACAATCGTGGTGAAGTAGAGCTCCGAGCTGGACCCGTAAAACACCAGTCCAAAGAGGCCGATGAGCAGACGGAAACCGATGACGCCAAGACCAACCGAAATGCCGATGGTCAAAGCGAGGGCAAAGAAGATGGATTGCTCGGTGCGCAGCGACAGTAGCAGACGGCGCATCAGGCGCGGCCGTCCGAAGCTAGATGTCCACGGCCGTGAAAGGCGAATATTGGCGGCATCAGCACACGGAACTGAACGTGACCATGACTGCCAGCGGCGGAGCTAAGAATCACGCAAAACCCACACCGAACATGGCGCATGCTCTACTACCTTCTGCGCACAGGACCCCAGCAGAACTTTTTCCACGTGCTTTCGGACGTGACTGTGCAAAATGATGAGATCCGCTTTGACCTTCTTGGCTTCAGCAAGAACCTCCTCATACGGCGTTCCCTCGTTTACCGCAAAGGTCACTGTCACGTCGCTAGGCACCTTCTTGGCGACGTAGTCCTGTAGCTCTTTCTTCACTTGCTTGGACGCCCGTTGCATGGCGTCCGGTGGAAAGTACGAGGCCACTATTGGCATTCCAAAACCGGGTACTACAGTCACGATGTGCAGTTTCGCCTGCTGGTGACGCGCCACCTCCACGGCTGTCGCGATCGCTTTGTCAGCGAAGACTGTTTCCTGCATGTCGATCGGGACGAGAATCCTTTTGAACAATGTCGCCATAACGCTCACCTAGGTCCGTTTCACGCGCGATGGGCTATGCGGTGGCGGTTGCAGGCTTCGCCTTGCCGCGGCGGGTGCGCTGCAGAAATCCCACGATGCCAAGCAGCACCAATGCCGGTATGAACATCCACTCCTTACGCGGCCGCTTGGTTTCCATCTGAACCCCTTTTATCTCCCAATCGAAGTCTAGCCCTGCCTTTTCTGCCGCGCTGCCAAAAACCAGATTGTCGATGATGACCTTGCNNTGCCAGGCGTTCTGCGCCCGAGGCAGGCGCGCCGACCCGCAACATGACGGTCTTAGTCACATGCTCGCCTTCCAGCGTATCACCCTCGGTGATCAGGCGAAGAAAACCGTCTGGCGGAAGCTGCTCGGCAATTGCTTCGAGCTTGGTTGCTTCAACCGTCTGCAAAGGCGGATAGACCATGTCCCACCAAAAGCCGGGACGGAACAACGTAAATGCCACTATCAACAACGCTGCGGTTTCCCAGAGGCGACTTTTAACGAACCAGAAGCCCTGGGTCGCAGCCGCGAACACGAGCATGGCCACCACCGCCGAGGAGACCGTCAGTACAAATTCCCACCAGCTATCGATGCCGATCATGAGCAACTGGTTGTTGAAAATAAACATGAACGGCAAAATGGCGGTACGGATATCGTAGGTGAAACCCTGAATGCCCGTCTTTATAGGATCGCTGCGGGCGATCGCCGCCGCCGCAAAAGCGGCTAACCCGACAGGCGGCGTGTCATCGGCCAGAATGCCAAAATAGAACACGAACATGTGCACGGCGATCAAGGGCACGATGAGTCCTTGCTCGGCGCCGAGTGTCACCACCACGGGCGCCATCAGCGTGGATACGACAATGTAGTTGGCGGTCGTCGGTAAACCCATGCCCAGGATCAGGCTGATGATGGCGGTAAAGATCAGCATCGCCATCAGGTTACCACCCGAAATAAATTCGACGAACTCCGTCATGACCAGACCGATGCCGGTAATGGTGACCGTACCCACGACGATACCCGCTGCCGCGGTCGCCACGCCGATGCCGATCATGTTGCGCGCGCCTGCGACCAAGCCGCCCATCAGATCCTGAAGTCCGCGGCGCGTAGCGTCGCTCATACCCTCGTGATGGCGAAAGTAGGCCACGATGGGCCGCTGCGTTGCTACGATAATGATCATGAAAATCGTCGCCCAAAACGCCGCCAGCCCCGGTGAGAAGCGCTCCACTACCAGGCACCACACGAGAACGACGACGGGAAGTAAGAAATGCAGCCCGGATTTTATGGTCGGTCCTGGTTCCGGCAGCTCGACGATCTCGGCATTCGGGTCGTCGACGTGAAGCTCCGGAAACTTCGCACCATACCAAAGCAGAGCGATGTAGGCAGCGATCACCGCCGCGCCAATAACCCAAATGGCGGCGGCGCCGAGTAGGGGCCTGAGCCAGCCGATACCGTAGTAAACAATTCCAGAAAGGATGATTAGTCCCAACACTGTCGCCGTGAAAGACATCAGGCTTTGGGCAAAAGTGCTTGCACGGCGCCGAGGCAGTCCTTTCATATCTGCCTTCAGCGCCTCGAGATGCACGATGTAGACCAGCGCGATATAGGAAATGATCGCCGGCAGGAACGCGTGCTTGATCACGTCGACATAAGAGATGCCCACATATTCGACCATCAGGAAGGCCGCCGCTCCCATGATAGGCGGCGTGAGCTGTCCGTTGGTCGAAGCCGCCACCTCAACCGCGCCTGCCTTGGTGCCGGGAAAACCGACGCGTTTCATCAGCGGTATAGTAAAGGTGCCGGTAGTCACGACGTTTGCAATCGATGAACCCGATATCAGGCCGGTTGATCCTGACGCCACCACGGCCGCCTTGGCCGGTCCACCGCGCATATGCCCGAGCAGCGAGAATGCGACTTTGATGAAATAGTTGCCCGCCCCCGCCTTATCCAGCAGCGAGCCGAAGAGCACGAATAAGAACACAAAGCTCGTGGACACCCCAAGCGCGACACCGAACACGCCTTCCGTGGACAGCCACTGATGTGCCATGAGCTTCGAAAGACTAGCCCCCTTGTGCGCAATAACGTCCGGAAAGTACGGACCGAAGTAGGTATAAATTAGAAATACGGAGGCCACGACCATGAGCGGTGGGCCGAGCGCGCGGCGCGTCGCTTCCAACAACAACAGCATGCCGCACACCGCGACGACGAGATCGAAAGTCGTCGGGGCCCCTTGTCGTGCCGACAACTCGGTGTAAAAGAGGAACAAATACGCGGCGCTGAATGCACCCACCAGTGCGAAGATCCAGTCCTGCGCGGGGATGTAGTTACGTGGCGATCGCTTGAGCGCGGGATAACCCGTATAGGCCAGAAAGATGGCGAATGCCAAGTGAATCGAACGCGCCTCCGTATCGTTCAACACACCGAATTTGAAGCCAAACCATTCGCTGAACCAGAATGGCAGAGGAGAGGCGTACCAGAGTTGAAACAGTGACCAAGCCAACGGAACGGCAATCAATATCCTGGCAGAGATCCCCGCTGGCGCACGCGCACCGGTGTCCGCCTGGGCAACCATTTCTTGGAGTTCTTGCTGGCTTACCGACTGACTGTTCTGTTGCTCGTCTGTCATTTCTTAATGCTCCGCATGCCCGCAGTGAGTACTCACGTGTGTGCTCACCTCAGGGTCCATGCCGCTGCGCTCAATTCACCGAGCTTGGGCGCATGATTGCTGGCGGTTACATCAAGCCTTTCTCCTTGAAATAACGCGCCGCGCCCTCATGCAGGGGCGCCGAAAGTCCCTCCTGGATCATTGCCTTCGGTTCGATCCCCGCGAATGCCGGATGCATCTTGCGAAACTGATCCAGATTGTCGAACACCGCTTTGACCACGGCATAGATCAGTTCCGTCGACACGTCGCTCGATGAGATGACGGTCGCCTTGACGCCAAACGTGCGCACGGGATCAGGATTACCGGCATAGATACCACCCGGAATGGTTGTGTGCGCGTAGTAAGGCCTCGTGGCCACAAGTTTGTCGATCTCGGGCCCGCTAGTATTGATTAGCACCGCGTCACACAGATCGGCGGCCTGATGGATAGATGCATTCGGGTGGCCGACCGTATAAACCATGGCCTGGACGCGATTGTGACAGAGCGCCAGTGACTGCTGCGAGGCTGGAAGCTCATCAGCGAGCAAAAAATCATTCTTCGTCCAGCCCTTCGCTTCCATGACCACTTCCATCGTGGCCCGCTGCCCGGAGCCGGGATTGCCGATATTGACTCGCTTGCCCTTGAGGTCGTTGAAGTCGCGAATACCGGCGTCCTTGCGAGCGACCACGGTGAAGGGCTCGGCATGCAAGGAGAACACTGCCCGCAAATCTTCATACGTGTCATCTCGAAATTTGAAAGAGCCGGTGCGATGCACGGCATTGAACTGTACATCGGACTGCGCGATGCCGATCTCGAGCGCGCCGCTACGCACATTGCTTAAGTTGAAAAGCGACCCCGCCGTGGGCAAGGCCTTGCAGGTCACCCCCTCGACATGGACGTCAATCAGCCGGCAGATGGCTCTACCAGCCTGGTAATAAACACCCGCTTTACTTCCCGTACCGATCAGTATTTCATCGGCACGAGTCACTGCAAGCGCGCCCTGCCCAACCATGGCGAGCGCCAGCGTAACCGCCAGGGTGCCTGTCCATCTTCTCACGCGACACACCCTTCCGAGCTGCTGAGCCAGTCTATCTTGCCTACATGCGGGTGCAAATAAAAACAAAACAGGGGAACGGCTAGCTGCCGTTCCCCCATCGCTTGCTAGTTTTCGCCTAGCGAATACGCGCTTCCTTATAATATTTCATCGCGCCATCGTGGATGGGTGCCGACAACCCATCTCTTGCCATTTGCTTCTTGTCCAAGTTGGCAAACGCTGGGTGCAGCTTTTTGAAGTCATCAAAGTTCTCGTACACGGCCTTGACCACCTGGTACACGGTGTTGGCCGGCGTGCTGGTCGAGCTGACGAAAGTGGCGCCCACACCGAAGGTCTTGACGTCCTTGTCGGTACCCCGATACATCCCGCCGGGAATGACGGCATGGC
>JABAOH010195685.1_pt1 | contig 13064 bp, 9 predicted proteins | sample 7062181 | NCBI WGS metagenome assembly JABAOH01 (sample SAMN14538630, study PRJNA623070) | marine sediment metagenome | biome: marine biome [ENVO:00000428]; feature: marine pelagic biome [ENVO:01000023]; material: deep marine sediment [ENVO:00002113]; isolation source: pool of 5 deep marine... | reverse complement strand
AGATCGGTCCGCTCTTCAATCCGCCACTGCATCGCGATAACGACCTCGGCTATCGCGGCTCCTACTGGTGCCCGGGGGACGGTGGCGGCATGAACATCGACGGACCGACGGTCGCCGATCCGAAGACCGGTATTATCTATGTTTCCTCGCGCAAAGCATGCTCGTCACGCGTTATCGTCAAGGGCGCGGAACGCGACGCAAATATTGAGGCCCCGACGGGTGCGACCTTATCCGAATGGGCGGCGCTTCGCTCCGACCAGGTTCGAGGACCTGACGGCCTGCCGCTCTTCAAGCCGCCATATAGCCGGATCACCGCGATCGACATGAACACCGGGGAACACCTGTGGCAGATCCCCATCGGCGAGACACCGGATCGCGTACTCAATCATCCGGACTTGCAGGACATGGACATTCCGCGGACGGGCACCGGTCGCAACGCGCCGATGTCGGTGACAGAGACCTTGTTCATGTACACGAGCACCGCGAGCGACGGCACGCCGATGCTGTTCTTCCACGACAAGCTCTCGGGCGAGGAACTCGGCAGCGTCGAGATTCCTGCACCCGTAAACTACGGCATGTCGACTTATGTCCACGAGGGCAAGCAGTATGTCATGCTGCAGACCGGATCCAAGCTGACTGCAATGGCGCTCGCGGAGTTCTGAAGCACTCGCCGGAAAACAAATCCAAGGAAAACCATGAATCGCCTGTTCGCCGCCTCGGCGTTTGTCCTGATCGCCGCGTGTTCTCCGGCTCAATCGCCCGACGTCGATAGCGCTCCGCCGCCTGCGGCGCCAGAGGACGCGGATCGATCCTGGAATCGCGGGGCAATCGCAGCCGCAGCGAATCCGCATGCCGTCGCCGCGGCGATCGAGATGCTCGAGCAAGGCGGCCACGCGGTCGATGCCGCGATTGCTGCCCACGCGGTACTCGGGCTCGTCGAGCCGCAGAGTTCCGGGCTCGGTGGCGGCGGCTTCTTGCTAACCTATGAACACGCGTCGCAGGAATTGACTTTCTATGACGGCCGGGAGACGGCGCCGGCTGGCGCTACCGTCGACATGTTCATGCGCGACGGCGAGGTCATGGGATTCGTCGACGCATGGCAAAGTGGTATTGCAGTTGGCGTACCCGGTGCGATCGCCCTGTACAAGAGTGCGCATGACGAGCACGGAAAGCTTTCCTGGAGGGAAGTCTTTCAGCCGGCGATACGCCTGGCCGAGGAAGGCTTCGAGGTGTCTCCGCGGCTGGCAGGATACCTTCCGCGCGTGGCCGAACGTGGGCGGCTCGATGAAAATCCGCCGACCGCCACCTATTTTTATCCCGGTGGCGAACCACTCCAGGTCGGCGACCTGTTGAAAAACCCGGAATATGCCGAAACACTCACGCGTGTAGCCAACGAGGGAATCGACGCGTTTTACAAAGGTGAGCTTGCCGCTGCAATCGCAAAGGCGGCGCAGGAACCGCCGAACGGCGGCACATTAACGGTCGAAGACATCGCAAATTACCAAGTCGTGAAACGCGATGTCGTCTGTGGTGCATTTCGTGTAATGAAAATCTGCACCACGACTCCGCCATCATCGGGCGGCGCACAGATCATGATCGCCGGCCTCTATGATCACCTCGTTGGTGGAGGAGCGACGCAAGAAGACAAGATCGTGGCATTCGTCGATGCACAGCGCCTCGCTTACGCCGACCGCGATCATTATTTCGGCGATCCGGATTCCGTGGATGTTCCGCTGCAGGATCTGCTGAATCCCGTCTACCTCGAACACCGCGCGACCGAGCGATTCGCGCCCGATGCGATGCCAATGCATGGCGATCCCGGGAGCGTCCTGCACGGCGAGCCGGTCGCAAATCGCTGGGGCGGGGACCGGACCGAGGAAGCTTCCGGCACCACGCATTTGTCAATCATCGATAGCGAAGGCAACNNGCGAAGGCAACGCTGTATCGATGACCGCGACAATTGAGGGAGTTTTCGGGTCTTCGCGCTGGGCGGGTGGCTTCCTGCTCAATAACGAAATGACAGATTTCGCTCGAGAGTATGATCCGGATGCACCACCGGCTGCGAATGCCATCGGGCCGGGTCGTCGTCCACGATCGTCCATGTCACCGACAATGGTATTCGACCAGGATGGCAATGTTTTAATGGTTACCGGCTCGCCGGGTGGCAATTCGATACCCGCATACGTATCCAAGTCCATCATCGGCGTCCTCGACTGGGAGATGACGGCCCAGGAAGCAGTCGATTTCCCGAATATCGTGGCACGCGGGGAGGTCGTGCGCGTCGAAGTTGGTGTCACTCCCGGTGAGGAAATTGCCGACGATCTGGCAGCGCGCGGCTACAAGGTGCAGGAACGTGAGGGAGAAAACTCCGGCCTGCATGTCATCGTCGTGCGCCCGGACAAACTGGACGGCGCGGCCGACAAACGCCGCGAAGGCATCGTCAGGACGACAACCACCAAATGACCGACATATCGATGACGTGCCGAATTTCACCAACGGCTGCCCCGTTATCCATACCGACGAGATTTACGCGATTGTCGAAACTTTAACCCGGTGGAGGCGCCTCATGGCCATAGCCACACGCCGACTAAGCCGGCCAGTGTCAATGCCAGTAAAACCGGCAAAATCCGGCGCCGAAGATGCGGGCCACCAATGAACGCGACGATACCGGCCTTGAACGCGAGGTTGGACAATGAGGCGACGAAGATAACCCGCCATGCAATGTCCTCATCGATGCGCGACTCGACAAACAGTCGTCCGATAGNNAGGGCGGTCTTGAGCTCTGCAGGGTTGCTGGTTTCGAGTTCCTCTGCCGCGATGGTTGGCAGCCGAAACAGCTGCACGCCGACAACGACCGCAAACAGTCCCAGAAACGCGATTATCGGAATGACGAGTTCCGGTAGCAGTCCCCTTGCGACAACGGCTATCTCTACAGTGATTCGAAGATAGACCAGGGCCGATGCAACAAGAATGACAACGCCAGCGATGGGAACAACCATGCGATCACTTCGACTTCTGGTAGAGAAGCTCACGGTCGTCGCGGTGCTGGAAATGAGACCACCGAGCACGCCACTCAGGAGAGCGCCAATTTTCCCGCTTGACACCTTCAAGGTGACATAGGCAGCGAGATTGATGCTGACGATCAGCACCACCATCAGCCAGATCTGCCAGGGATTCAGAACGGAATACGGTCCGTAGGCGGTGTTGGGCAGAATCGGCAGCACGACCAGCGAGATCAGCACAAATCGAGCGATGGCCTGAAACTCAACCTCGCCGAGGCGCACGACCCAGGTATGCATCGGGGCCTTCCAATGCAAGAGCAAGGTCACGACACCGCCAAGCACCACGGCTCCNNGAGTGCACCTACAAGGAACATGGCGATTGCAGCCAGTTCCGTCGTCGTCCCCGTCATCTCTATCTGGCGGGACAGCAGATAGGAATGAGTGTAGATCGCGATCGTGATGGCAATGAGGCCGGCCGCCAGTATCCATGCACCGTATTGCGCCGCAAACAGGCCGACCAGACCGCCGATCGTGCTGATCAGGGCGAACGAGCGAAGACCGATCGGCTTGTCGGCCACCCACTCCCGCTGCATCCCGACCAGCAGTCCGAGACCGATGGCTATGGCAAGCCCGAGAATTCTGGGATCGATGAATTCCATGAGTGCCGGTTTAAACGATCCGCTTCGACCAGGATTGTTTGTGTCGACAATCCTATCAGTCTGCCGGCCCTTTTTGCCGTCTATTGCGGATACTACTTAATCGATGACTCGACCGAATAACCCTCGGATGTACTGGACATGCCGGCGACCGCCGCCGTGAAGACAACGTCGGTCGAACTGTTGAGTGCCGTCTCGGCGGAGTCCTGCAGGATGCTGATAACGAAGCCCACGGCGACGACTTGCATCGCAATGTCGTTCGGAATACCGAACAGGCCGCAACTCAGGGGAATCAGCAACAGCGAACCGCCGGCAACACCCGATGCGCCGCACGCCGATAATGCCGCGACGACCGACAGCAGTAATGCGGTCGGCAAGTCCACATCTATGCCGAGCGTGTGGGTTGCCGCGAGCGTGAGCACGGTAATCGTGATCGCCGCACCGCCCATGTTGATCGTCGCACCGAGTGGAATGGATACCGCGTAGGTGTTCTCATCAAGCTTGAGGCGTTCGCAGAGTGCCATGTTGACCGGAATATTCGCGGCTGAGCTGCGCGTAAAAAATGCGGTGATACCGCTTTCGCGCAACGCGGTGAGAACGATGCCATACGGGTTCTTTCTCGTCTTTATGAATACGATCAACGGATTGATCACGAGCGCCATGATAATCATCGCCGAGAGGAGTACCGTCAGGATGCGCGCGTAGCCCTGCAATGCCTCGAAGCCAAATTCCGCCAAATTGCCGGCGACGAGCCCGAAGATGCCGATTGGCGCCAGCCGTATGACAACTCGTACGATCAGCGTGATCGCGTGGGACAAATCTGCGAGCATGCCGCGCGAAGTCTCGGATGCATGTCGCATCGTCAGACCGAGTGCGATACCCCAGACGAGGATACCGATAAAGTTGCCGTTCATGACGGCGCTAACGGGATTGTCGACGAGTTTGAACAAGAGATTATTGAGTACCTCGCCGATGCCCTGCGGCGGGTCCATGGCCACATCGGAAACCGCAAGTATCAGCGTGGTTGGAAAAAACGTGCTCATCAGTACGGCGAGGAATGCAGCGCTCAACGTGCCGACCAGGTACAGAATGACAATCGGGCCCAGGTCTGCATGCTTACCGGCCTGCTGGTTGGCAAGCGCGGCCGCGACGAGAACCAGTACGAGGACCGGCGCTACCGCTTTCAGCGCTGCCACGAACAGGTTGCCGAACATCATTGCGGAACTCGCTCCGTCCGGCCAGATCAATGCCAGGATGATGCCTGCGGTGATGCCGACGGCGATGCGGAGAACGAGGTTGCCGCCGAAAAATTTCTCGGCAAATGTTAAACGCGACATTGGGATTTCTTCTTAATTGTTGCTGGCGAATCCGGGCAATCTAGCAATAAGAAGGAATCGTCGCAAAAAACCAATGTTCAGGATCGAATCGGTGCTGATTCTGCCGCTTGGGAGCAGCCGTTACATGGCCCGAAACAAGCGCCTCGCGAGCCTCGTAATGACTGCGCAGCAAGCTCCTATGCAGGTATGATATCGGGTCGACCTGACCGTTCGAAATAATCCTGACCTGCGAGAGGTAGCAGTGAGAACAAGATTTTCGGCGACTCTCTTGAGCCTATTACTGACCGTGGGCGCCGCCTGGTCGGCGGAGCCCCATGATCCGAATGCGCTCGTCAAGCAGGTCTGCATCGCCTGTCATAACCAGTACACGCTGCAGGCAGGTATCGACCTCACGTCTTTCGACGCTAACGAACCCTACCGGGATCCCGTCCTCGCGGAGAAGATGATTCGCAAGCTCCGGGCCGGCCAAATGCCGCCGAAAGAAATGCCGCGCGACCAGGCCATGATCGATGGTCTCGTCGAAACGCTCGAGATCCGCCTCGACGCTTACGCGCGGGCGAACAAGCGTGCCGGCACGAGACCGTTCCAGCGACTGAACCGCGCCGAATACGCGCGCCTGGTCCACGATTTGCTCGGACTGACGGTCGATCCCGCAGAGTGGCTGCCCGAAGACCAGATGAGCGCGAACTTCGACAATATCGCTGACGTGCAGGGCATGTCCACGACACTGATGATTTCCTACCTGACGGCCGCCAGTGATATCGCGCGGCGCGCGATCGGCCAGGAAGACGCCGCGCCCCGGGCCAGGACCTACACGAATCCGCCCCTGGTATCGCAGCACGAATGGGAGAGGGTCGAGGGCGCTCCGTACGGCACGCGCGGTGGCATCAGTGTGCTGCACTCGTTCCCGGCAGACGGTGAGTATGTTTTCTCGATGGGATTCATGTCGGGCTGGGGTGAGCGCTATCACGACATAGACATCTCGATCGACGGCGATCGTGTGGCACTCGTTCGCTATGGCGGTGAGATCGATTTCCAGGGCCGCAAGGGCTTTCCCGTCGAGACCGATCCGGTCTTTGTTCGCGCCGGCGAGCACCGCCTAACCGCTGCCTTCATTCGCCAGATGGACGGTCCCTACGAAGACCTTATTCGCCCGAACGACTGGTCATTGACCGGTACCGAAACCAGTTATGGCACGACTTCGCCTCCGCACCTCGTGCGCCTGACGGTCGAAGGCCCGTATGACCCGGTGGGTGTATCCGATTTCCCGACGCGCCAACGAATTTTCTCCTGCCGGCCGACATCGCCCGACGAGGAAGCGCCGTGTGCCGAGGACATCCTGGAGCGACTCGCTTCCAGTGCTTATGGTCGCAGCGTCAGTGATGATGACGTCGCCGACCTGATGCATTTCTACGCGCTCGGCGCCGCCGACGGCGGCTTCGAAATGGGCATCAGGACTGCGCTCGAGGCAATTCTCGCCAGCCCGCATTTCCTGTTTCGCATCGAGCAGGAACCCGCCCGCGCACGGCCGGGCGAAACTTACCGGCTTGCCGACATAGATATTGCGACGCGGCTGTCATTTTTCCTCTGGGGGACGAACCCTGACGACGAGCTTCGCGCGCTGGCGAGCTCGGGCAAGTTGTCTCGCACGCGTAACCTGCGTGAACAGGCGGAACGTATGCTCGCCGACCCGCGTTCCGAGGCGCTTGCGACACGCTTTGCTTCCCTGTGGTTGCACCTGCAGGACCTCGACAAGGTGCAGCCCGACGCTTTCTGGTTCCCAAATTACAGCCAGCAATTAATGGACGCGATGCGCCGTGAAACGGAGTTGTTCTTCTATCACCTCGTTAAGGAAGACAAGAGCGTACTGGATTTGTATCGTGCCGATTACTCGATAATCAACGAGCGCCTGGCGCGCCACTACGATATTCCCGGCGTCATCGGCGAAGAGTTCCGGCTGGTCAAATATCCGAACAACCAGCGCAACGGCATCTTTGGCCACGGCAGCGTCCTTGTCCAGACGTCGCTCGGCAACAGGACGTCGCCAGTGTTACGCGGCAAGTGGGTGATGCAGACGGTACTCGGCACGCCGCCGCCACCGCCGCCGCCCGGCATTCCGGATCTCGAAGAGACCGACGGCGTGCAAGGCGGGGAAGTGCTGACGACGCGGCGCCGCCTGGAAATGCATCGCAGCAACCCGATCTGTGCGGCCTGTCATAATGTCATGGATCCGCTCGGGCTGGCGCTCGACAATTTCGATGTGACCGGCAAGTGGCGTATCCGTGAAAATGGCGCCCCGCTCGATACCCGCAGCACATTTTACGACGGCACCGAAATCTCGACGCCGGCCGATCTTTCGAGTGCGCTTCTCAAACGGCCGACTCCACTGGTACGCGAGTTTACGAAGAACCTGATGGCGTATGCGCTGGCCCGTCGAGTGGAATACTACGATCAGCCGACGATCCGCGCCATCGTCCGTGAAGCCGAGAAAGACGAATACCGCATGTCGTCCATTATCATGGGCGTTATCATGAGCGATGCGTTTCGCATGAAAGATGCATCGTTTGCGGATGACGCCGCGGATGACGAGATCGTTACCCGTTAGTCGTGCCGAATTTCAAAGAGGTAGGTTCATGCATTTTGTCGATAAGAAAAAAATTGCCAGGCGCACTTTCCTGCGGGGTGCCGGAGCGAGCGTAGCATTACCGCTGCTGGACGCCATGTTGCCGGCATTCGCGACATCGGACAGCGACGCTCGCACGCGCCTGGTGTGTATCGAGGAAGTTCATGGGCTGCCAGGCTGTAACAAATGGGGCGCAGAGCAATTCCTGTTTGCGCCGTCGACGACCGGCCGCGACTACGAGCTGGTGCCCGACAATGCATTGAAGCCACTCGAAGGATGGCGCGATCATCTCACGATCATCAGCAATACGGACGTCCGCATGGCCGAAGCATTCAGTCCGGGTGAGGTCGGTGGTGATCATTTTCGTTCATCCGCCGTTTTCCTGACGCAGGCGCATCCGAAGCAGACCCAGGGATCCGATCTGTTCGTCGGCACCTCGATGGACCAGCTGCATGCGCAGCGCTTCGGCCGTGACAACCTGATGCCGTCACTGCAGCTTTGCATCGAACCGACGGATAAAGGCGGCGGCTGCGATTACAACTACTCCTGCGCTTACACCGACAGCATCAGCTGGGCTTCGCCGTCCGAACCTTTGCCGATGATTCGCAATCCCCGGACCGCGTTCGACATGCTATTCGGTGCCGGCGGATCGGCAGAGGAACGTGCGGCACGGCGCAAGACGCACTCGAGCATTCTCGACTGGGTAACGTCCGAAATCGCCGAGATCAACCAGGAGCTCGGCGCCGTCGATCGCCAACGTGTGGATCGCTATCTCGAAAACGTGCGCGAAATCGAGCGCCGCATTCAAATGGTCGAGGAAAGCAACAGCAATGGTGGGGAGCAAGAGCTGCCGGGAGCACCGGCAGGCGTCCCGGATTCCTACAGTGAACACGTGAAGCTGATGTTCGATTTGCAGGTTCTCGCATTCCAGACCGACATGACGCGCGTGGTTTCCTTCAAAACGGGTCGTGACGCGTCGAACCGCACCATGCCGGAATCCGGTTCGGACCGGGCTTTCCATCCGGCCTCGCATCACGGCGGCAAACCGCAAGGCATCATGGAATTCAATAAGATTTGCACCTATCGCGTAAGCCAGCTCGGTTACTTCCTCGAGCGGCTTCACGCGACATCGGATGGGGATAGTAGTCTGCTTGACCAGTCGATGATCCTGTGGGGTTCGCCGATGGGCGATGCGAACCTGCACAACCATCGGCGTTGTCCGCTCCTTTTATTCGGCGGCGCGAACGGCAAGCTCAAGGGCGGCAGGCATTTAAGAGCTGAAGACGGGACACCGATGGCGAATGCCATGTTGACCGTACTCAACATGCTTGGCCACGAACGAGAAAACTTCGGCGACAGCACCGGCGAGCTATCGATTTAAGTTTTTTTCGATGAGGATTTTGATGACAAAGCAACTTGCATTCGTCTCAGCTCTCGGTCTCATATTGTTTTTATCGGCGACAGGCGTAAGCGCCGCTGTCAATTCGGTCGTCGATGCAGCCTCACGCGGCGATGCCGAGACGGTGCGGCAATTGCTCCGCGATGGCGCGGACGTTAACGAAGCACAGGGCGACGGCATGACGGCCCTGCACCATGCGGCGGATCTCGGCGACCTCGAGCTTGCCAAAGTGCTGATTTATGCCGGCATCAATATTGACGCCGGGACGCGAATCGGCCATTACACCGCGTTACACATCGCAAGCCGCCTGGGCCGTGCCGAGATCGTAAAGGCCCTGCTCGATGCCGGCGCCAGGGTCGATGCAAGGACCACTAACTCCGGCGTCATGCCCATTCACCTGGCCGCGGCATCCGGCGACCCTGCGACGGTCAGCGCGCTGCTCGCCGCGGGTGCGGACGTCAATGCACAGGAAGACGCATGGCAGCAGACGCCGCTCATTTTTGCCGCTTCCCTGAACCGTGTGCAAGTCATGAACGTACTGCTGGACGCGGGTGCCGATCCGGCAATGACCTCCAGGTCCATCGATACCGGAGTCATGGAAAAAGCGGACAAGGCGGCAGAGAAACGCATTACCGAGTTTCTCGCCGAGTTCAAGGAGAAGGAGGGCGGTGGTCCGAACTGGCAGCCGCAACCGAGCCAGGTGCAGGCCGCGATCGAGGCATCGCGTGAGATCCAGCGCAAATGGCCGGATGTGCCAGATCCCGTTTGTGACGATTATGATCCGCGCCAGAACGAGGACTCTATAAATACGAGAAACAAGTGTGCGAGCCACGTGACCTACAACGCCGATGGCGAACCGGTATACGACTACGCGGACGAAGACGATCCGGACGAGTCCAGGCCGCCGACCTACGGCCAACGCGTTGTCGGCTGGGGCGGTTTGACGCCACTATTGCACGCGGTTCGCCAGGGCCACGATGAATCAACATTCTTGTTGCTCGACCGTGGCGTAGACATCAACCAGGTGTCCGCCGGCGATCACACGTCTCCCCTGCTGATGGCGGCGGTCAACGGGCAGTTTGATCTCGCACTCGAACTGATCGAGCGTGGCGCCGATCCGAACCTCGCAAGCACGGCCGGCACGACACCGTTGTTTGCGGTACTCGAACGCCAGTGGGCATCGCGGGCATCTTACGCGCACCCAATCGAACACCAGCAGCAACAAGTAACGCATCTCGACTTCATGCAGGCGCTCCTCGATGCAGGCGCGAATCCGAATGCTCGTCTGAACACGCATCTGTGGTATGCGGAGTATACGTTCGCGTTGCTCGGCGGCCAGGCAGGCCTGCATTACAAGGGTGCGACACCGTTCTGGCGTGCGTCACTTGCGCTCGACGTCGACGCAATGCGCATGCTGAAAGAACATGGGGCCGACCCCAATGTGCCGACGATCAAGTTGCCGAAACGGCGTAGGACCGAGCTGCCACCTGCAGAAGCAGAGGTAGCTGCCGCCAATGCCAAGAAAGCGCTGACGATCGACGAACAGAGCCAGCTGGCCGAGGACGAGCGGCAAGATGAAGAGATCGATCATTCCGGCCTACCTGAAGTGCCGGTGGGCGGCCCCTACATCTATCCTATTCATGCCGCGTCCGGCGCGGGATATGGCCAATGGTTCGCGGGTAATGCGCATCAGCACGCAGCGGATAACTGGTTGCCTGCGGTCAGGTTCCTCATCGAGGAATGCGGCGCCAACGTCAACATCCGCGACGCGAACGCCTACACGCCGTTACACCATGCTGCATCGCGCGGTGACAACGAGGTTGTACAATACCTGATCGACAATGGTGCAGATGTCAAAGTCGTCAGTCGCAAGGGCCAGACAACGGCCGACATGGCGAACGGTCCGGTCGAGCGTGTGCCGCCATACCCGGAAACGATCAATCTCCTGGAAAGTTACGGCGCCGTCAATAACGGTAACTGCGTTTCCTGCTAATTTTGAAGCGCCCGGCGTATTGCGTCCGCGGTGTATTTTGCACGGAACTCAAGCATCTTCTTACCCAGTTCGATGGTTTCTTCCATCGGCGCGATATCCACACCGTTAATTGAAGCGAGGCCGGCCTCCACTCTTTCGTGGTAACGCACGGACGACGGATCTGTCACCATCATCATTGCCGTGACCCAAATGTCGTCGTGATGGCCATCGTCACCGGCTTCGGAAACGCCGAGTACTTCTGCCGTGTGCTTTTCCGTTTCCTCCCAGCCAGGCTTGTAGAATTCGAGCACGAAATGCGCGGCGACGCCGGAATTCCTCCAGCGGTTGTTCAGGTCCCGGGCGACCTCTTCCATGCCCCGTTGATTGCCACCGCTGTCGCCGATCAGCACGATGTCACTGAAGCCGTGTGCGCGGAGACTTGCCGAGATATCGATCAAGAGCGCGTGATAGGTTTCGTCACGGACGCTGAACGTCCCGGGAAAGTGCATCGCGCCGGACGGCGGATCGATGTCGCCTTCCGGCACAAACGCGACGATCGGCGCGCATAAAGCATTGCCGAGTTCACGGGCAATCGCCGGGCAGAGGGCGCGCAGGATGACATTATGCTTGCCGGTCGCGAGGTAAGGCCCGTTTTCCTCGATACCGCCGGTCGCAATGATGGCCGTTGTAAATCCTTCCGCGATGCGATCCCTGACTTCCATGTAGGTCAGTTCCTCTATCCACAAAGAGTCACTCGCCTCGAGCGGATTCTGCGCCGCGAGCTTGTCCATTATTTCCCGTTCACGGTCTGCAGCCTGCTGCGCTTCGCTCGAACAAACGGCGAACAGCAGGATCGACGTTAACAGGAATCGGCGCTGGTCGATCATAGGATTTACCCCTGCGTCACTACGACGGAGCGAAACGTAATATATCCGCCCAGCAGCAATACTGCACTCAGGAATATTCGTTGAAACAGCGCCTCGTTGATGCGAAATCGAAGCCAACGCCCGACATACAGACCGCCTATCGATGGGACGAGAGCCATTACGGATAGCCGCAGGTGCTCTTGTGATATCAGGTCATTCCTGCCGAGCGAGGCAGCAAGGACGACAGTCGATATTGCGAAAAAGACGCCCATTGCCTGCACCAGCATGTCGCGCTTGAATCCCATCGCCTGCATGAACAGTACCGACGGCACCATGAACGAACCGGTCATTCCGGTCAGCATGCCGTTGATGGCGCCGAGCGGTACCGAAAGTGGACATTCCCAGTTCGGTGCCACGGTCATTTTGACGTTCAGTAGTCTCGACAGCGCGAAGATGAAGAGTACGCCGCCGAGCATTGCAGTGGGCCACCTGATGTCTATCGTGTCGAGATATGACGAAGTTATCCATACGCAAATCACAGCACACAGGAAATACAACCACATCCGCCGAAATATCTCTTGGAGGTAAGGCCCCGCCAGTCCCTGCCAGATATTGGTCACAATTGTAGGGATCACGATAATGGCCAGCGCATCCAGCAGACCAATCGTCAACGTAAGGATGATGAGCGTGATAATGGGGAAGCCGAAGCCCACGACGCCCTTGACGAACCCGGCGAGCGTGAAAGCAATGGCAGCTATGGCTAGAATGTCCACTGGTGGCATCCTATCCGAGTCCCCTAACAACAAGAAATGGAATTGAAATGTCCGAGATCGAATTGTCGCTTGCCGGCACCGTCGCGCGCCTGCGAATGAATCGCCCCGAGGTGTTCAATGCCTTGTCGCCAGGTCTACTCGAGCAACTCATCGACCGCTGTGACGAGTTGTCGCGGGACGAAACAGTTAGAGTCGTCCTCCTCGAAGGCGCCGGGATGCACTTCTGCGCGGGGGCGGACCTGCCACAATTTACTGTCTCGATGCAGTCGGATCCGCAGGGGACGGCGGATCTCGGTCGACGTGCCGCGGCCGCAATCGCTGCACTCCCGCAGATCACGGTCGCCGCGATCAGGGGCTATTGCATTGGCGGAGCGCTGGTTCTGTCCGCCGCCTGCGACATGCGGGTCGCGGCCGATGACGCGCGATTCTCGATTCC
>JABAOH010003560.1_pt2 | contig 13067 bp, 7 predicted proteins | sample 7062181 | NCBI WGS metagenome assembly JABAOH01 (sample SAMN14538630, study PRJNA623070) | marine sediment metagenome | biome: marine biome [ENVO:00000428]; feature: marine pelagic biome [ENVO:01000023]; material: deep marine sediment [ENVO:00002113]; isolation source: pool of 5 deep marine... | reverse complement strand
GCCGGAACTTACACCGCCGGCCTGGCGAGTCCTCGGTTAGCCCTACTAAAAATACGACCGCAGGTACTCAATGCTCTTGCGGGCGATGGTCTCCGGGTCCGGGTCGTACTTGAAGACCTCCACGGAAAGCCACTTATCCCACCCAATGTCCTTTATTGCCTCTGCGATGGGACCATAGTCCACATCTCCCATCCCGGGGCCGTAAAGGTTAGGGTCGTTTACATGAAAATGACCGATATCCTGGGCCCGGACCGAACGGATAATATCAGGTACCGGCGTCGGCTCTGAGCACATAGCCTTGACATCGAGATGAATCTTTAGGTTCGGATGATTGATTTGACGCACCAACTGCATCCCTTCGTCAACGGTGTTAATAAAATCGGTCTCGGCGGGCGACAGCGGCTCAAAGCAGATGGTCAGACTTAGCTCGCCGGCCTTATCCAAAACACTGCTGAGCAATTCGACGGCCTTTTTCCACGCCCCTTCCCTGGTTTGTCCGGCCACCAGACTTCGCTGCTTCGGCGAGCCGAGCACTAACACTTCACCGCCCAGGTCACTGCATAAATCAAGAAGGCAGGACAAGTAATCTCTTGTCCTGCCCCAAGTTTTATCATCCGTGGTCGTCATATGCAGACCGGCGGGTCCTGCAAAGAGCCAGTGGAGTCCGACGGCCTGGAGACCGTTATCAGCAATAACCTGCCGAATTTCCTTTCGCTGCTCGGCGCTAACATCCTTCGCCGATGCCGCTAAGGTAAAGGGTGCTATCTCAATCCCATCGTATCCTAATCGGCTCGCGGTCGAGCAGACATCGGCCATCGTCTGGCCTTCGAACATCTCATTGCACAACGAAAACTTCATCAGACCCTGTTACGAACCACAAACGGCTCGCGGTAGTTCCGCTTCAGATACATGTTAGCCATCTTGCTGTATTCACCGACGAATCTTTCCTTCTCCGGATTCATCCTCAACATTGGCCCCATGGTAATCAGCTCTTTCTCTAAGTCCACCTCGTTAACCCTCAGGTGCTCGACCATCCTGTTAAACGAGTCCATGACATACTCATTATCGATACATCTCCGGGCCTCACTAACCGACATCTTTTTGCCCAGCCGGTAAGAGATATTGCCCATGTGGCACAGGGCACTGGAGAGGTGGCCTTTTTCGATGTCGGCATTGAGGTCACTGACCTTGTGACTGCGTACGGCGTCGATGAAATTCTGATGATGGCCGCCCCCACCGCCACCGCCGATTTGCCTGTCGGTTCGCTTGTCGTTGTTGTCCCAGACCCAGCCGCCGGCGTCACCCGCGGACCAATAGCCATTTTCGCATTGCACGACTACGCCGATGTCGGTACCGGTACGACGCCAGACGTCCATCGATCTGCTGCCCTTGTTGCGAGCCAGTCCGCGGACCTCAAAGATTAGCGGAGCAGGCTTGTAGTCGAGGAATACGATTTGGGTGTTGGCTGTCTCGCCGGCATCGTTGACTCTGAATCTGCCGCCGAAGCTCATCACCCGCGGCGCCAGCTTCGGGTCGCCGAGCGCCCAGCGGCCAAGGTCCATCTCGTGAATACCCTGGTTGCCGAGGTCACCGTTGCCCGTGTTCCAGACCCAGTGCCACTTGTAATGCAGGTCCTTTCGTCTCAGGGGTTCCATATCGGCGGGCCCGCACCACAGATTATAATCCACCGTCTCGGGAACAGCGTTCGGCCCATTGGTCCCGTTTACAATACCTCTTGTGCCTTCGTAGCGAGCCTTGTAGCAAAGAGAGCGAACCCACTTGATGGCGCCAAGGTTGCCCTCCCCAATCCATTTGAATGCGGCTTTATGGGCCTCGGAAGATCGCTTCTGCGTTCCAGTCGCAACGATCCTATCGTACTTGCGTGCGGCTTGGACCGACTTTCGGCCTTCCCAGATATTGTGCGACACAGGCTTTTCCATATAGACGTCCTTGCCCGCCTGGCACGCCCATACCGTTATCAGCGAATGCCAGTGGTTGGGCGTGGCAGAAGTAATCGCATCGATGCTCTTGTCTTCCAGCAGCTTGCGAACGTCAACGTACGTCTTGACCTTTTGTCCGTATTTCTTTTCGAAATCGCGTGCCTTTTCTCCCACCTGCTCTCTGTCCACATCGCAAATAGCAACTACACGGACGCCCTCTATCCCGCTGAAGTACTTGATGTGATTGCCGCCCTGGCCCCCAGTGCCGACCACTGCCAACCGCAGATCGTTATTGGCACCGCGGACGCCTGAATTAGGACTGAAAAACGCCATCGCCGCACCGGCAGCCATCGTACTTTTCATAAAATCTCTACGAGTTAACTTGCTCATAATGCTTCTCCTAATATTTCTTACAAAGGTTTTGTCTCCAGCATGTATCTTGCTTATTTTGTCGCCGCGTATTCGTGGTAATATTCAGCCACCTTAGCCCGTTTCGTATCGCCTTTATGAAAATAGAACCGATACTTAAAGGTCAAACTTTCACCGGCCGGAATGGTAATATCTCCTACGCCTTTTGGTTTGTTCTCGAAGTTATGTACTCCGAATGGATTGGCTGCAAACAGTCCATAATCACGAACGTGCCACCAGGTCGGATGTTTCGGATTCTGCGGATGGTCAAAAATGGCCACCCCAACCACCTGGCCTTTCACGGGGCCGTAATAATCGCACCACGCCGCACGTTTGCCCCAGGTCTCGCCATCCCGAAGACCTTCACTGTTGAGAATATGTCCCTTTCCGACTTTACCTTTGAGTCGCATCGTCGGCGCTAATCGAATCGCCATCGAGCCTTCCTTCGTATCACCCATAACCACCTTGCCCTCTGAAGCATGGATGGTAATCTCGAAGTCCATCATTTGCCCACGTGCTCGATTGTAGAATTTATGCGTCCGGGTATCCGTGCAGATGACCTCGCCATTGACCGCCACCCATTTGTTTCGCGACTGAATGATACCAACCTTGCGACCGGAACTAACCTTAAGGAACTTATCGTGAACAATCTTGCCGGATTTTTCGCCCTCTCCCCAGAAGTCCTGGCCGTTCACTTCTCCGTGCGTGTACCACAGCGAGCGTTGATGGACGTGATCGCGCCTGTCGTCTCCCTCATCCAGACCTTCCTTCATCGGCCAGTGGCGAATAACCGGCTCACCCGTCGGCCCAATCACTGGATAAAAATAGGGCCGTGGAACGTTTTTGAAGTTGTATTCCGTAAACAGCTCTCCCTTAATTTCTACCCTCAACTTGTCCGCAAGTTCGGTGATTTTGACCCCGGAACGACCTCGCCGGCCTGTTCTGCGAGATTGCGCTTTTGCGACCATCTCCTCCCAGGCTTGCCGTTGCTCGGCCAGTGCCTTGACGCGGTCCTCGGGGCTGGTGCGGGCCTCAAGAAGTATCCAGCCGGCGTAGTCGGCCGCCACAAACAGGTTCATCAGCTCCTGATAAGGATAGCTGCCGATGTTCACTTCGCGGATGTGGACGGTATCACCAAACCGGTCCTTGACCAGGTTAAAGTTATACTTGAGTCCCCTGCCTTGTAGGTCCTGCGAGTTGCAGTTCCAGCATACACCGACGTTGGGATGGTCGGCCACGTCCATAATCCTTTTCATGACCGGCAGCGGCGAGCACGAGCCGTGAACCTCTAACCGAATCTCCTGGCCGTAGTCAGCGCCAAACCGACCCAGCTCATTCAGCGATTTGCCTATCTGTTCTATCGTCTTGGCATGCGGCACGCCCTTAGGCAGGTCGTTCGGCTTAACCTTCACGCCGGAGCCACCGACGTCGTGGGAGAGCTTGATATACTCTTTTGCCCCTTCGATATCTGCGCGAAGCTTTGCCGAGTCAACGTGATGGAAGGCAAAGTTGGTACCCAGGCCCACGAGCGTAACGGCGCTGTTGTCAAATCGCCTCTTCACGTCCCGGCGTTGTCGGGCATTAAGATGCGATTCAACACCGTGGGCGTGCTCGGTGCGCAGCTCGACACCCAGCACTCCGGCCCTTTCACAGTTGGCTATCAGTGCCGGCAGGTCCCAGTCCCTGCCCCACTGGTAGGTAACCAGCCCAAATTTCATCCTGGAACCAGGCTTTGCCGAACTCCTGGCCAGCGTTTTACCAAGCGGCCCGGTAGCAACCGCCGCAGCGCCAAGGTACATCGACCGCTTAAGAAAATCACGGCGTGTATTGGGGACACCAAAGCCGGTATATCGGCTCTGGGAATCCTTATCGAATGTATTCATGTCTTTCTCTTTCCTGCACTAACGTAGTGGTTTTGTTCTTGGACACTCTTTAAGAGCGTCCTCACCGATACTGTAGCCCGTCCTCGCACGGTCAACTCGACTAAAGACCAAAACATTATTATTTTCGACTAAAGCCGTTTTGTCAAGCAAATTCAGGAAAAAACTGGGAACGCTCCTCAGCCGTTCCCAGTTTCCAACCCGCAACACCGCTTTCTACTCTCATCTGTTATCTGCCAACCTTCAACAGCCTTTCTGCAATTCTCAAGTCTGCTTGCAGATTCGTAATTTCCTCACACGCCTTCGCCATCTGTTGTCGTTTTTCCTCGTCTTTCATCAACTCCTCTAATTGTTCCCACAGCCGTTCCGCTCGTTTTTTTTCATCCGGCAAATCATCTACTATAACCGCCGCTCCCGCCTCAGCCAGTTTGCCCGCGTTCAAATACTGATGCCTGTCCCTGTGGTACGGATAAGGCATACAGATACTCGGCACCGAAGCCGCTGCATATTCAGCCACACTGACCGCCCCGCTTCTGCCGACCGCCAAATCCGCAGCAGCCAGCAGGTTCGGCATATCATCAAAATATCCTAAGACCTTATAATCGATTCTGGCGTTAGCGTACCTGCCTTTAACCTTTTCGTAATTACCAACACCCGCCAGATGGACCACTTGCCAGTAATCTGCAAAGGCAGCTAACTTTTCCAACAGTGAACATACTGCCGTGTTGATATTTTCCGAGCCGCTCGATGCACCGGTTATAAGCAAAATCTTCTTTCCTCTATCAAGACCCAACTGCTCTATCGCTTTATTCGGCTGAGGATTTGCAAAGCCGCTTCGCAGGGGACAGCCGACAACATTGACCTTCGCGCCGCTGCGCGCAAAATATCGCCCGGTATCCTCAAACTGCACGAAAATCTCGTCCGCCCAACGCCCTATTATCTTATTTGCCCGCCCCGGCACAATATCAACATTCAACAGCGCGATGGGCACTTTGCGTTTGTGCGCCGCCAAACAAACCGGCCCTGCGACAAAGCCGCCGAGGCCTGTCACCACAGCGCTCTTACTGTCGGCAATTGCGCTGCCGACAATTTTGTAGCTCTTCAGAAACGAATTGCAAAAACCGATTAGTTTACTCGGCCGAAGGGAAAAACCTTCGGCCGGCAATACAGTATATTCGAAGCCGGTTTGCTTAAGGATTTGTGCATCAATATTGCGAGCGCTGCAAAAAAAATGTATTCCTGCTGTCGGTTCGAGTTTGCGTATTTTCTCTGCCACAGCAACAGCAGGATAAATATGTCCCCCTGTTCCCCCGCCGGCAAAGAAAAAACGTTTATCGCCCATAATTGAGCCTCCTTGCGCCTGTACGTTGAAAGTGTGCCGCAAGCAGGCGTACAATGCAAGCGTTTTTTCCCCGCCTCGGCCGGCTGTTTTCTAATAGATTTCTCCGCTCCGCGCCGTGCTTTTGGGCTTGGCCATCTGGGCTTGGCCATCCTGCGGACTTGCGAAAGCAAGAACGAGGGCTTCGGTCGAAATGACATATGGTCTTTTCTACAAAGCCTGATCAATTATTAATTAAAAGGGGCTTATACCGATTGATCCGGTATAGGCCCCGAATTGCCTGCACTTGCGCAACTGCAGGTACAAGTTATACAAATCCATCCCGATGCATTGGGGTCGTCTGTCATTACGGCCACAGTTGCTCCTCAAGCCACGCCTCCACCAAAACAGCGTAGTCCTTTAAGTTAATCTTCCTGGACTTTACCGGCTCGGCATCATAAAACTCAGCCAGCGGTGGCACCGGAACATACAACTCGCCATCCCCAGGGCTCTCGTCAGCGAGGTACGCTACCTCGGCAGCCGACAGAGCACGGCTATAGACGCGTACATCGTCGATTAGGCCATCAAACAGGTCTCTGATATCTGTTGGGCTTCGGCGTTCAGCTCCAATCGAACTCTCGTCGCTGTGAGGCCCGTGCAGACCGAATGGTTCTGTGCCCATAGACACGCCGTCTACAAAAAGTTCGATTTTGTCGTTGTCGCTCCTTACCCCGGCAAAATGGGTCCACACCCCTGCGGTAGCAGGGCTGGTAACGGTTATGTTTGCATTGCCATCCCCGTGCTGCCACTGCCAGTTTCCGTCGTTAAGACGACACCTTATTCTTCCATAACTGCCGGTTTCATCCGTGAACCACATCGTATGCTCGTCTGGATTGTCATCTACAACGTTGGGTTTGGCCCACATAGCAATAGTAAGTTGAGGCACACCTTGTATTTGACTGAAACCGTTGACTGTTACACCTTGAGTAGTCCCGTCGAGGCTAATCGCCTGGCCGGTCTGGCCGACCACATACAATGGACTGCCGAACGGGATACTCTGGATGGCGTTACCGGAGACGTCGCTCGGCTCACCGTCAAAGGGCCAGTAGCCGATAAGGCCGGCAGGACCGGGAGCTGTCGTCGCAAGACTGTAATCACTAAGGAGCCAGTCACCCGCCATTAGCTCAAGGTCTAAATAGTCGACTACGCAATCGTTGTTGATATCGCCTTGTGGTTTTCTAAGCGAAGGCATACATCTGGAAGGATACAGCCGAATATCGTCAAAGAGCATCTTACCTGAACCGCCGGGCGCCGTACCGGTCTCGTCACCTAAGCCAATACTCAGCTTCGTGACATTCTGCATGTTAATGCCGAACAACGCAAGGTCGATATTCCACTGCTGCCACGATGCTTGCCTTATGTCAGCCGCATCACCGTCATATACCACCTTGGAGCCGTTGACTTTGACATACATCTGCTCAGCAGCATTGTTCGGATCGCCATAGAACCACAGTGATAACGCTCTAACACCATGCTTCGTCCAATCCTGCGCCGGGCTCAGCGTCAGCTCTGCCTCTGAATACCTTGCCGTGCCGGAGTTATCGTAGAACAGCGGCATTGACTGCTTGCCACCGTGAACGATAGTCTGCTCGCAAAAAGGAGGAGCATCATAACCGACGACAGAGCCGTTTGTCGTGAAACCGTATCCGTCGAGCCACGTCAGAAATATCCTGTTGCTCTTGGGGTCTTCAGGGTTAAGGTCATTGTAGCTCTCAATATCGTCCACGATAAGGAACTCGCGCGTCGTAAAGTTCCAGAGGTCGCCTTCCCACGCTGCGGGGGTCTCGGCCTCATTAGCCTCATTAATCTTCCAGTAGTAAGTCTTACCTAAATCGAGGTCTAAGGGACCATGGCTGGCCTCAGTCACGCTAATAACAGGGGCATTACCGTCTATCACAGCCTGCTCGTCGGTGCTGACGTACACATCGTGCGTGGCTGCCTCTCTTCCCGCTCTCCAGCTAAGGACCACGTCCGGGTCCACATCTGTTGTGTCCGAACCCGGGCTGGGCTCTCTTGCCTGGACAGGTATGTAGAAGAAGCGAACCTCACTGAGACCATATTGGTTCAGGATGCCCCCCCAATTGCTGTTAGCCGTGAGCCTGATATACTTTGCTGCGGCGCCGCCAAAATCAATAGTGGTGTTGTGTGCGTAGTCGGGTACACCAGGGGCCAGGGCAAACTCTGCAGGAGTACCCAATGGTGTATAATCGGTGCCATTGACCGAATACTCAATGGAAACATCCTTGAACCCTAAACCGAGCACCGGCTCCATATATTCATTATAGTTCCATACCCACATCTCGTGGAGTTTGTAAACGTTGTCGAATTCATATTCGATCCAACTCGGCTGCGGCCCTGTAGCATCGCTCAGCCACATATTATTGTCACCATCTTTGCCGTGCAATAAACCACTGTCATCCAGTCCTGAGCCGTTGACGGTATTTTCAGGCCCTCTGTCTGCGCCGCTGCTGGAAGCTGTGGCAATTATGTTCTGAATGGGATAAGCAATGGGCTCGGTCGTAAAATTCCAGACATCACCTTCGTACACCGTATAGTCTGGTGGGCCGTTGACCTCATCGACGCGCCAGTAGTATGTCGTGTCGAACTCAAGACGTCCAGGATCATAGCTGCTGTCACTCTGGGTGATGCCGCCAATGCCGTCGTTGACGTCGTTGAAGTTCTCACTGAGGTAAACTTTATGCCCATTGATTGCGGGCACATATTCTCCCGGCGTCCAGCTTAGGACCGTATCTCGCGGCACATCTGTTGCCTGATCAGCCGGCTTCGGGTCAGAGCTTTGGCCCGGCCCGCCGGTCTCCCCGAGCATATAACGAACGGCGTTGAGGAACAACTTCTCGCCCTCGGCGTTGAAGTTGTAGAAACCATCGGGAACACCGCCGCCGGCGAACCACATCCGCGGACCACCAGTATACAGGCCTGCCCCAGCGTAGAATTCCACTCCCGGCTCCCACTCGGCGATCCAGACCGCGCCGGTGTCTGCTCGCGTGCCGATTACCGTGCCATTACCGGCATCTGTGACCGCACCAACGTCCGCATCACCCGAGGCCAGAATGTTGACCTGTTTGCTCGCATCGAGCGTCACGCCGGCGAAAACAGGATGGCTAGGAAGCACCGCCAACATGTTCGCCGTAGTGCTGGAGGTACTGGTGGAGTTGAGCCAATTCCAATCATTGCTCCTCACGAGATGCGCAATCTGCAGGATGAGCGGCGCCGTGATGGAGCTCCACTGGGTCGGCTCGTCACCGTCATCGTAGCCACCGCTGCTTACGTCACGACTTACGATAATAAGGTCGGCCGCATTGAGCTCGGCTATTTTTGCAGCATCAAGAGTCCGCCAGTACCGGTAATCCGCGTCCCCCGAACCCCCTTCCCCCCTGTAATCGACGTCGTAGCCCTCAGCCCTAAGCAGGTCCACCCAGCCCTGGTCGGCCGTGGCACCACCGGAAGGATTCTTGTTGTCCGAGACCCAGATGATTGTCAAGGCGTAGGCCGACGAGCTTAGACCAAAGGTCAATACCAAAACTAAGAATAACAATTTTCTACACACAATAGTCCTCCTTACAAAAACTAAGTATGGGATGTTAACTGAAATGTAAAATATCTTAACTTTTAAAAAGAAAATTCTTATTTAAAATCCAGCACCTCGCTCACTAAGCTACCTAAAAAAGACCATAGCAATACCCACCTACGCGGGCACAAGTTTCACCTCCTGAGAAGCCAAAACCCACCGATACCCTGCTATGGAGGCACAAACTTCACCCGCATTATTTATACCAGATTAGCAACCTTCCCGTCAAGGAAAATCTCCGAACGAAATTATGCAGTCTTTCTTTATAGCATTAAATTTCATTGCAAAATCAGCTAATTACGAATAAGCTAAGTGCAAATTTTCCCCCCATTCTTGCTTTTGCACGAAAGCATGGGGGCTTGTCAAACTTTAGCTATTCGAAAGGCATAAAATGGATTCAAATCTTATGGAAAGCAGCTCTTCCACACCAAAAACGCATCACAGCAGAGTACAACCTTCAACGCACCCGTCAGAAGTCAGCTCTGTCCTCTGCCCTCTGTTCTCTGTCATCTGTTTTTTGTTCATCTGCTCGTCTATATGGGCAGACTGGCAACCGGCACAGGGCCCGCTGATGACCCGATGGGCAAAGCAGGTCTCGCCGGATAACGTTCACCGTGAGTATCCTCGGCCGCAGATGGTTCGCAAGAACTGGCTGAACCTAAACGGGCTTTGGGAATATGCAATTCGGCCAAAAGCCCAACCGCAGCCAAATAACTTCGATGGTCAGATTCTTGTACCTTTTCCGGCTGAGTCAGCTCTGTCGGGAGTAATGAAGCCCGTTGGTGAAGAAAACCGCCTGTGGTATCGACGCACATTTGAAATCCCCAGGAAATGGGCGAACCAGAGCGTGCTGCTGCATTTTGGTGCTGTGGATTGGGATACGACAGTGTGGATTAACGGTAAAGATGTTGGCAGTCATCGTGGAGGATATGACCCATTCACTTTCGATATAACCGATGCGCTAAACGATGCCGGGAAGCAGGAAATTATATTGAGTGTTTGGGACCCAACTAATGCCGGCTACCAGCCGCGAGGCAAGCAGGTAAAAGAACCACGCGGGATATGGTACACCGCGGTTACCGGAATCTGGCAAACAGTATGGCTCGAACCGGTTCCTAAACCTTATATTCGCTCGATTAGAATCGAGCCGGATGTAGATGAAAACTGTATTTGGTTGACTGTCGATATTGTAGGCCAACCGAATAAACACGTCGTGCATAGCGAAGTGATACTCCCTCCTAACGACAAGGGGTACAGAGATATATCCGGAAGATGGGACTACCCGGCAAAAAGATTCCGGATTTCTCTGCCGAAAAACCCAAAGACCAGACTATGGTCTCCCGATTCTCCCTATCTGTATGACCTTAAAATCGAACTGTGGACAAGAAAGGATCGAAGCTCACTTGGCAGCGAAAAAATCGACGAGATAACAAGCTACTTTGGCATGCGGAAAATTGAGGTCAAGAAAGATAAGGCAGGAATCAACCGGCTATGGCTCAACGACGAGGTGTTGTTTCAATTCGGGCCTTTGGACCAGGGTTGGTGGCCGGATGGGCTGTACACCGCACCGACAGATAAAGCACTGCGCTATGACATCAAGGTATTGAAGCGGTTAGGCTGTAATATGCTCCGCAAGCACGTCAAAGTAGAACCTGCACGGCTGTACTACTGGTGCGACAAGCTGGGATTGATGGTCTGGCAGGATATGCCCAACGGCGATAAGCATATCCGCGGCAAGGAACCCGACCTTAAGCGAAGCGAAGAGTCAGCAACCCAGTTTGAGTTGGAGTTGAAGCGCGTCATCGATGCTCTCCGCAATCACCCCTGCATAGTAATGTGGGTGCCCTTTAACGAAGGCTGGGGGCAATATGACACAGCGCGGATCGCCGATTTGGTCAAGAAGCACGACCCAACGCGTCTGGTGAACCAGGCCAGCGGCTGGGCCGACCGCGGAGCCGGTGACGTGCATGACATTCACAAGTATCCCGGCCCGGCTGCGCCACCAACGGAGGAAAAACGCGCTGCAGTGCTCGGTGAATTCGGCGGTCTCGGCCTGCCCGTCAAAGGTCACACCTGGCAGGATGAAAAAAATTGGGGCTATCGCAGTTTTGATACACGCCAACAGCTAACCGAGGCGTACTTAGCCCTGATAGATAATCTAAGTTCGCTGATTAGTGGGGGTCTGTGCGCCGGAGTATATACGCAGACGACCGACGTGGAGATTGAGGTAAACGGCCTGATGACCTACGACAGAGCAATGATAAAGATGGATGTTGAAAAGGTCGCGGCGGCGAACAGGCGTTTGTATATGGCTACGCCGTGATGAACCCCGTTAGAAACCCCTCTGACGACAGTCAAGATTTCAAAGGGAGTAAGAATATGAGACAAAAAGCGAGGATTTTTAACGGAGTGAATCGACGGGAATTTATGAAGTTAGCTGTCAGCGGTGCGGCGGCGGTAATGATGCCAAATTACGGTTGTTCGGTTGGTGGGAGTTCTAAAGCAACTGCCGAACGGCCAAGTATCATTATTATTATGGCGGATGACCTGGGGTATGGTGACGTTAGCTGCTATGGCAGCAAAAAGATACAGACGCCGAATATCGATACCTTGGCGAGAGGGGGGATGAAGTTTACAGATTATCATTCCAACTGTCCTGTGTGCAGTCCGACGCGGGCGGCGCTGCTGACGGGACGCTACCAGCAGCGCTGCGGCATCGAAGGTGTCATCTATGCAAAGGGGCCGACCCGACAGACCGGAATGGCGCTGGAAGAAACGACCTTTGCCGAGGTGCTCAGAAAACACGGTTACGCGACGGGCATTTTCGGCAAATGGCACTTAGGCTACAACGTCCGGTTCAACCCTACCGAGCAGGGATTCGACGAGTTCATCGGTTATGTCAGCGGCAATGTTGATTATCACTCGCATATCGACGGGGCGGGCTTCGATGACTGGTGGAAAAATTGTGAAAAGGTCCCTGAAGAAGGTTACTGCACCGATTTGATAACCAAACACGGAATAGATTTTATAGAGCGGCACAAGGACGAACCATTTTGTTTGTATCTGCCGCACGAGGCGCCGCACTATCCTTACCAGGGCCGGGACGACCCGCCGGAGCGTCTGCCCGGCGGCAGGAAGGGCAAAAAGGCCAAGGGCGATGAGATTATCCGGGCGTATAAGGAAATGGTCGAGGTGATGGATGAGGGTATCGGGCAAATTGTCGAGACGGTCAAACGTCTACGGCTGGAACGCAAGACGTTTATCTTTTTCTGTTCTGACAACGGCGCTACCAAGAATGGCTCCAACGGTGTGCTATCCGGTCACAAAGGCAGCCTGTGGGAAGGCGGGCACCGCGTTCCGGCCGTTGCTTATTGGCCGGGGAGGATAAAACCGAGGACTGTTACGGGCCAGACGGCTTTAGGAATGGACTTATTTGCGACGATGGTTTCAATTGCCGGGGCAAAACTGCCGGCGGGCCTGAAGCTTGACGGTGTTGACCTTCTGCCGATGCTGACAGAAGGTGCCAAGCTGCCGAAGCGGATGTTGTTCTGGCGTTACAGAAAAGAAAGGGCCGTCCGCAAAGGGCCATGGAAACTGCTGGTTCAGGGCAAAGATATAAGACTCTATAACCTTGATGAGGACCTCGGTGAAAAGAAGAACCTTGCCGAAGCCGAGGCGGAGAGACTCAAGGCACTTGAAGATGAGCTGGCCACCTGGGAGCAGGAAGTTTCAGCCGGTGTTAAACTCAGGGCATGAGGACCCTTTGTAGGGTCGGTCGCAGAATCCGGGCATTTCTAAAATCGTTCAAAACCAGTTCAAAGAAAACTTGAGCAAAACAGCCGGTTCCGGTAGATTATTTAGCGTACAGCGGA
>JABAOH010001474.1_pt2 | contig 13067 bp, 11 predicted proteins | sample 7062181 | NCBI WGS metagenome assembly JABAOH01 (sample SAMN14538630, study PRJNA623070) | marine sediment metagenome | biome: marine biome [ENVO:00000428]; feature: marine pelagic biome [ENVO:01000023]; material: deep marine sediment [ENVO:00002113]; isolation source: pool of 5 deep marine... | reverse complement strand
GGTTCTTTGTAAAGCCAATAATCTCTTCCTCCAGACATCACAGCAGCAGCATATAGAATATCCTCATCAGACAGGCTTTTTACAAAGCTTTCTAATTCTGCCGCACATGGCCGTGGAGCATTAACATATTCTGCTCTTGATACAAGGACCATCGTTTCTGATCCTGTTTCATCTTTTTCTGCCTTGTCTTTTCCATACCTCTTTTGTAGCTCCTTCTCTTCCNNATGGGTTTCTCCACTATGCATAAAGGCCCTCAAAAAGGCCTTCAGTGGACACCATGATTGTGTCCGCTGAGGGCCTTCTGTGCTTTCAGGAGGTAGAAGTGAGAAGAGGTCTCCCCAAGTTGCCAAGATAGAGCCCCCAAGGGGTAACCAAGTACCCTGGCTCCCTTGCTGTTCTTCTCGCGGCTGGGGTTCATTTCGGTGATCCATTCCGCAGACTTCAGGTGAGACAGCTCGGCCACCCGCTTGGAGGCTTTTCTGATTTAATGCTCTAAGAAGTTAGTCCATCTGGCCACAAGAGCTCAATAGCTTCTATCAGACGGAGGGAGACAATGTCAAAGGGTAAAATGATAGCATTAGTCGCAGTGATTACTTTCTCTTTTGGTATGACCGCCATTGGCAACGCGGTGGCAGGTGTGAAGGTCAAGGGCCGCAATGTATGGTATCTTACAAAGTGGGAGCAAGTTGAGACCGACTATGAGGAAGGACATGTGGTGGCGATCTATGAGCACAAGGGGATAGTGAGCAGAGCAGATGGGAAAACGTTTGTTCTTTGGGAGTGTAGGCTTTTCGGTATAAAGCCCACAAGGGGAGCTTACAGGAAGACCGGAGCCTGTGAGTTACGTGATTCGCTGCTATTCCCGGGTCGGAGGCGACCGCTCACTTAATCGCCTTAACCTATCGAGGACCTCAGGTTTACTCACAAGGTATTTGATCCTCAGCCCCTCTTCTTCAATGCCCTCCCTGTTTAAAAAGACGAGTGTGGGAATACCCCTGACCTGATATTTTTCGAGGACCTCTCCATGGAATGGCTTCTCCTTGGTCAGGTCTACACGCATGGCGATCACATCCCGACTTAACCTTATCACCTCAGGGTCAGTAAATACCTCCTTTTCCATTACCACACATGGCGCGCACCACTCTGCATAAAAGTCTATCATCACTGGTTTCCCCTGTTCTGCGGCACTCGCAATGGCAGACTGATCGTATGGAATCCATCTGATCCCTGACGGCTGCTGCATTGCCACCAGCAGGGAGATGATCCCACCGCACACCATGGCGACTCCCACGGCCTTCTTGAGATACGGGAAAATCCTGAGATTACTTCCTGTCTTATCGAGCCAACCAAGATGCATACCTGCTGCTGCCGACACTCCGAGCAAGAGCCAGTGTCTTCCAATAAGGTGGGATACCACAGGGCTTCCCATATAGACTGCCATACCGATGAGGATCCAGCCCATAAGCCTCCTTACCCACAGCATCCAATCCCCTGACTTGGGTAACCTGGCTATAGCACCTGAGAAAATGGCCAGAACCGAGAGAGGCAAACCCAGACCGATACTGAGGACGAAGAAAAAGAGGAAGCCCAAAAGGGGATCTCCCATCTGTCCAACCCAGAGCAAGAGCCCCAGTATAAAAGGGCCAAGACAGGGAGCGGCTACTATTCCCAAGGTCAGGCCCATAAAGAATGTCCCGGAGAAACCAGCGTAGTTCTTCGATGCCGCCCGTGTCAGCCATGCCGGCAGCCTAATTTCCCACAACCCAAAGAAACTCAGACCCATAAAGACCATTACGGCCGCTACAAAGATCAAGACCAAGGGCTTCTGAAGGGCAAAGCCGAGCATACCCCCTGATAGGGCGGCAGACAAGCCCAACAGAGAATTGGTCATGGCAAGGCCAAATATGTAAACAATCCCGTGAACTATCGTATGGCCCCTGATCCTCTCGCTCTTTCCACCGAAATAGGATATGGTTATGGGTATAAGGGGATAAACACACGGCGTCAGATTGAGGGCCAAGCCCCCCAGAAAGATGCCCAGCAGGATAAGCCAGATGCTTGCACGGCTGCCCTCCTCCTGGGAACTCTGCTCGATCTGAAGGAGCAGATCGTGGCTCGGGTAACTGTTATGCGTCGCTCCCTCCTCTATGCTGGGGATATACAAAGGCCTGGAGGCATTGAGACCTGGGTAAATGGCCTGCGCCACCGTGGCCTGACGAGGGCCTTGGGAGTCGGTGGTATAGGCCTTAAGTGCGGAGCCCCCTATAATAAAAGGTAGGATTAACAGGAGCACCCTTGCCGGCCTTGTCCATCTTCTATTCATCATGATACCTTTCCTCACTTCTCATGAAACGCCATGTGGCAAACGAGGTTCCAATGCTGTGCAGACTACCGCACCGATTCCTTGACCGGGGGCCCGGCACGAGATCGCAATGCTATCAGAAAATAAATAATTTTGTAACAAAAAACTAATAGCCAGTGGTTATACGGCAAAGGAGTTTGGCAAGGGCAGACCCATAACCCACGGAGGGTGAAATGGACCACGTGGTTAAAAAGAAAAAAGTATTGTTTATCTGCACGAACAATTCGGCTCGGTCTCAGATGGCAGAAGCATAGGTGAGGGCCCTTTTTCCTGACCGCTATGAGGCTTACAGCTTTGGAGAGATTCTCGTAGGTTACCTCGGCCCTCCTTCTCCTCTTTCCATGAGCTTATCCCAAATGCTATCCCGAATACCCTTGAGATAAGAAGGTACCACCATATTTTCAACCTATTCGGCTTCACATCCTCATTGGTGCGCCTTTTCCAGAAGTCATGATGCTCCAGCTCATCGCCTGCGATGCGTTCAAGGGCCTTTCTATTATGAGGGTCTTTTACTGACCGTGATAGCCTCTCGCAGATAATATGCTCTGTGATATCATTTCTTTGGGCCGCCAAGATCGCGTCTCTGGTTTCTCTATACACGATATCGCCTCTGATGCTCTTCTATCTCCTCAATCATTTGATCGATGTAGTTCTCATCAAGGGGCAGGGAAAGGCGTCTCCTGTGGAGCCACTCCTTAAATTCCATGACCTTCTGACAATCCGCCCTCCTCGCCTCCCCTCTCTCTGGTGAATCGTCCATCCTCTTTCGAATCTCCCTCCATTTCCTTCCAAGGGCCTCCACCTCTCTCCATCTTTCCAGGTTTTTCCTTCCAGAATATAGGTCCGGGAAGGCACCTGAATCCACAAGGTAGTGCATCCGCCGTGGGTTCTTATAGCAGGCGTATCTAAACTCACAGTAGGAACAGCGCAGTTCATCAGTTGAATGATGAAACACACCCCCTCTTAGGAGGCCCATTAACCTATCGGCATAATTGCCTATGAGGTTGATCCCACTCAGGTCAATGCCGGTCTTTTGGGCGTAATTGTAGCTTACAGGGGAAGTAAGGGGATTCCCCTCGGAAAACGCCCTTCTCTTTACCAGGTAGTATCTCGCAGCCACCCCGCTTGTATTCCTTTCCGTGCTTATGGCCGATATATAACCGGGGAGCTGAAAGGAAAGCCCTTTTTTGATCTCACTCAGCGTGGGCGCCCTTCCTGTCTTATAGTCATAGATAATGGACATGCCCTCTTTACCATGCAACCGATCAACCCTGTCGATATATCCCCGCACCCTGGTTTTGCCTACCATGACTGGGTTATCGGCATTGTGGCCAAATCGATATTCAAGGGCTACTATCTCCTCTTGATTGAGATTGCGTTCTTCGAAGCGGAGGAGCTGGGCAAGCAGTCCTTCCCTCTTGGGAAGCCTATCCTCAGTAAAGGCGGCTGCTGTCTCCAGACCGTCCATGATCTCGGCCTTTTGGGCCTCGAAGAAATCCAATCCCTCTAAGTATCTGAGGTGAGAAAAATACCCTTCCCCTATCTCCTTTGCCAGGGCAAAGGCGTTGGATAGGCCAATTGAGGCTACATTTTCGCCCCTCCCTTTCAACTCATCGAAGAGGTTCTTTAAGATCGCATGGACATGATACCCTATATCCTTCAAAGAGAGCTCCTCCTCAACCTCCTCTATGGGCTCGAGGGAGAAGATCTCCCTAAAGAGGTAGCGCAGGGGGCAGTTTGCCATCATATCTAGCCTCGAGGTCGAAAACATGTCGTCAAAATCGGAGAGATAGTGGGGGAAGTTCTGCGAGCCAAAAACGAGTCCATCGTAATCCGTAAGGCCCCGAGCGGAGTTCCTCGCTATCAAGGAACGCATAGCCCGTATCACCGATTCGTTGAGGAACTCATCGGCACCCAACATAATACGCCCATGGGTGAAAGGGCCTCCGCTTGGCGGTGGTGAGGTCCTTTTTTCTACCTCGACCGTGTTCAGGAATTCCTCCTTGTACGTGAAGTAGGTGTTCTCCCACGGAAAGGCGTTCTCCAGCTCCTCTGTCCCGGTGTAGGTCGAGCCGTCTGTAACCATTGAGGCCATATCAAGCAGGACCGGAGATGGCTGAACATCTTTATCCAGTACCCGCCTGGGATATGACAGGTAGAGATCTTTTCCACAATTACAAAGGATATGGCTGAACAGGTGCCTCGATTGGTCCGCGAGATCTATCTTCCCCAGATGCCCGCCTAAGCTCTCCGGTACGATGAACTCATCTGGCTCTTTAAGGGGAAATCCATCGGCGCTGAGACCGCAAGCAAGGACAACATCAAATGAGCGCCCGACTATATCGGTCCATTCAGATATATCCACTGCGCCCTTCTGGTGATCCTCCCCGATCCTGGTGCGACTGATGAGGATGCCGAACACTTTTTTGAAGCGTTCCAGCAAGGGAGTACCCCTGGGGAAAGTCAAATAGGACTGAGCCTTCTCGAGCTCCATGGCCGCCTTGAGCGCAAGATCCTTCAGGGTATAAAAGGCCCTTACGTCTCGTGTGATGATCCTCTCGATCACCCCCCGCTGAACTCCCCTTTTACCCTTGAGGAGCGAGAAGATATTCCCGGGGATTCGAAATATATCAAGCAGGTGAAAAAGGCCCTGGGCAATGTCCCTTGGATGCTTTTTGGATAACAGATCCCCAAAAGGCACGACATTCGCATTCAGGTGAAAGAGCTGATGGATGGAGTGGTAATAATCGGAAAGCACCTCAGTACGCTGCCTTTCTTCCGAGAGGTCCTTGTACAGAAAAGAGAAGTAGTCCCTTATCCGGGGCAGCCAGTCACTCACTATTCCTCCACCTTTGATACCACATTGTCCGGCAACTGTATCGAGGGAATCGATATGAAACTGAGGTCCTTCCGCATTGCCAAATCTCGACTCAAAAGAGGTGGCCATATCCGCCCTGCTTTCTTCGGCAAAAAAGGCACCATGCCCTTCCAAAAGCATCCTCCACTGAACCTGGTCTTCTTTGTTCATCCTCTTTTCAATCGGCGAAACAAGGCGTGAGGTGAGGAATTTTCGGATATCATCTCTCCTGTAACCATTGAGAGGGATATCGATTATCAGTTGAAAGAGCCTGGATATGGGAGATGAAACAAGGGGCAGGCCCTTTGCTACATTGAAGGGGACCCCGAACTCCGGGAATATCTCGTAAATAAGGGGGACATAGTGATCCAAATCGGGGAGGATAACCCTTATACCACTGAGGTCATCAACCCCCTCCAGGTTTGAAATCCTCTTTATTTCGGCTGCAATCCCCTTAATCTCATCCAGCCTTGTATTGAAGGGCCTTATCCTTAAACCCCTTTCTTTACCCCGATCATATATCCCCGACCTATAGAGCCCACCGGCGAAAGGGTTTTTCAACTCCTCGACTGGCGCCCTTCTAACGAGAGCCGGGGATCCGGCCTTCTCCATTCTCTCCATGAGGGCGACAAGGGATCCAAAGATTCGAAAGGCCTCATATTCCGCGCCCTTATCTGCTCTTTCATGACCAGCTACCTCTTTGAATCCCGCAATAGGATCATTTGCCTGCGGGTCAAAATCAAGGAGCCAAAGGACCTCCTCTACATTCTTGAATAGAGAGAACAGGATCTCTTCTTCAGCCTTTGTGAGAGTGACGAAGCCATCAAAGATGATGAAGTCGATATCCCCTAAGAGGCCTGGGGATTTACCCTCGGCCAGGAAGGATCTCACAGCACTGGTTATATCATCGTTATCGTAGAAGTGGTTGGCCCTCTTAAATTCCTCATAATCACCAAAGAGAAAGGCGAGGTCTGCATCTAGGGCAAACCTGTCTTCACCGGCCCCGGGCCTCATATCATCCACCATGGTTATCTTACGGGAGAGCTGATCAACAAACCTATCCTCGAGGTTGTTGTGCACCAAAAGGGAGAAAAACCCCAGGACGTGGTGGTATATCCCGGGCAGGGCCTCATCCCTCACATGGGGGCCAAATAGGGTGGAAAAATACCTTAAGCCATCGGGCATCTCATTTCTCCTATTCAGGATCACCCGTAGTGCCAGCTCCCTCATGCTATCGTCCATATAGGAGAAACCCTTAAATGACCGATAGAAGATATCATCGTAGAATATCCTCATGATTATAGATGCGAGGGCATCTACTGGCCTACCTAGCCAGCCAGGACCATGGCCCGTCAGTTCCATGACCATGCCACGAGAGGGGACTATATGGAGGGAGTTCTTAAAGGAGACCCCTTTAGTGGCCATTTCCTGCTTAAGGAGTTGCCTTCTCGTGCCAACTGTCTGGCCTATCAGGTAGGTGATCCGGGTCATGGGATTCGGCCTATTTCACCCCGTGTCTTAAAGTAAGACTTATAGAATTGATATACCATGTCAAGGACATGCTGAAAAATGACTTTGACAGATCTACTAAAATGATACAAGTTAAAGGGGGTATTATGTATCCAAATCTACAGGCTGACAACGATGAACGAAAAACTCCCAGCTTTTGCTGTTCTTATTCTCCTCTGTTGCCTGCTTGGTTCCGGTGCATTGTGCCTTGAGAAAGGCCATAGACAGCTGGGAGATGACCGTACCAAAGCGGCTCACAAAAAAAAGGGGGGTGACAAGATGGAAGAGGTAAGATGGCTATCTGAAGATGAAGCAAAGGATCTCTTGGAGGTGGCCAGGAACACTATTAAGGGCAGATTATTCAATTTGGAGGAGCCCCAGATAGACTCGAAAGGCCTACCNNATGTATCGGGCATATCATACCTCGGCTGCCTTTGATTGAGGGGATAAGGGAAAATGCCGTCAATGCGGCCTTCAGGGACCCCAGATTCCCTCCCCTCACCAAGGATGAATTTGACCGAATAGAGATCGAGATAAGTGTCCTCACGCCCCCTAAGGAACTCCCCTATACAGATGCCGAGGATCTTTTGAGGAAATTGAGGCCGGGAATAGACGGGCTCATAATCAAAAAGGGGGTTTACGAGGCCACCTTTTTGCCCCAGGTTTGGGAACAACTTCCACGAAAAGAGGACTTCTTATCCCATCTCTGTTTGAAGGCAGGGCTTCCGGACGAAAGCTGGAAGACAGAGAAACTCCACGTATCCACCTACCAGGTTCAGGCATTTGAAGAGGAGAAATCTCCGACTTTGAAGTAGATCCACTAGTTGATGAGCCTTACCGACCTTATCATAATATCCGTTATCGGGACGGGAATATCCTCTATATCCGTTCAATTGATTACAGTCAGGGAATTCCTCTCCCAGTTCTATGGGAATGAGATCACCATATCCCTTGTGCTTTTTTGCTGGCTGATGGTGAGCGGTCTTGGCTCACTCGCATCAAGACTCCTGAAAAGCAAATCCACAACCCTTTATTCCATCCTTGCCCTCATCACAGGCATCTTTCCCCTGATCCAGATAACTGCAATAAGGCTCTTCAGGGACGCCGTTTTCATCCACGGAGAATCTCCGGGCTTTTATCCCGTCTTTTTTTTCATTCTGATCTTGAGCGCACCTTACACCTTCCTCATTGGTTTTATGCTCCCCTACTCATTGGCCGTTATCAAGGCCACCAGGCAGACATTCACGGCGGGAAAATTGTACATCCTCGACAACATAGGGGATATAGCAGGTGGGGTCCTGTTCAGTTTTATCCTGGTATATTTCCTTAGTCCTTTCAAGATAATAGCCCTCACCTCCTTTCTTCTCATCCTCATCTCCCTGGCGCTTATTCTTTGTTTAAGAAGATATTTCCTGTTCATGGGGGCCTTTTTGTGCGTCGTTGTCTTCTTTTCCTTTGCCTTTGAAAAGAAGTTCGAACTCTCTACCCTCGCTAACCAATATGGCTTGAATATAGTAACCTACAGGGAATCGCCCTACGGGAGGATTGTCTTAACTAGGGAGAGGGGGGAGTATACGTTCTGGGAATCTGGATCACCGATCTTTTCCACCTTTAACGTCACAGCTGCCGAAGAGAAGGTCCATTATCCCCTCTGCCAGCTTGACAGAGTAGAGGATGTCCTTCTGGTATCGGGGGGTATGGGTGAGACATTTGATGAGATCTTGAAGTACTCGCCCCATCGTATTGATTATGTTGAGCTAGACCCAACCTTGATCAAGGTGGCGAGCCAATCTGGTCTCTTAAGCCCTCATGAGCAGGTGAATATCATCCTTAGTGATGGCAGGGGTTACATAGCTGAAGGGAGGAGGAGTTACTCAGCTATAATCGTTGATCTGTCGGAACCCGATACGTTCCAGCTAAACCGATTCTACACAAAGGAGTTCTTCGACAGGGCAAAGGGGATCTTGAGGAAAGACGGGGTGCTCTCATTCTCCCTCATTGCAAACCCTAACTACCTCTCAGAGGTCAGGGTCAAGAAACTATCCTCCATCTTCAACACAGTGAAGGGGTATTTTCAGAATGTCCTCCTCATCCCCGGCGAAGAGGTCTATTTCCTTGGGAGCGATGGAGAGCTCGACGCTGATATTCCACGGAGGCTGAGGGAAAGATCCATTGCCACGTCTTATATCCAAGGCTTCTATTACGGCAATGTTACCCAGGAGAGGATAAAGTCCATCAATGATGCCATGAACCCAGATGAATTCATCAACACCGACTTTCAGCCCAGGGTCATAAACATAATGTTCATGGAGTGGTTCAAGAAATACGGGACATCGCCGAATTGGTTTATCGGGGTCCTGCTTGGATTGCTCGTCTTTTACCTGTTCCTCATAAGAAGGGAGGAATACGTTCTCTTTTCTACCGGCTTTGCTGCCATGGGTGTGGAGATGTTGATCTTATTCTCCTTTCAGGTACTCTATGGCTATATCTATCTCAAAGTAGGTGCTATAATTACATGTTTCTTGCTTGGTCTTCTGCCTGGTGCGATACTCGGAAATAGATGGAAAAGGAGGGGTAAGCACGTGCTCATGAATGCAGAGGTTGGAATGCTCCTCATGCTTGCAGTGTATCTGATATGGGCAAGCTTCTATCAGTCCAGAGTACCGGAGCTCATCTTCTTCCTGTATGGATTTAGTTTTTCACTGCTATGTGGGGTTCAGTTTCCCGTTGCCGCGGAGATAATTGGGGAGGAGAAGAGCCCTGCAGCCGGTCTCTTTGCCGCTGATCTGGTGGGCGCTGGTGCCGGCACCCTTGCAATTGGCACCTTGTTGATCCCCCTCTTGGGTATTCAGGCTGCTATTATTGGCCTTATCTTGGTAAAGGCTGCGAGCACTACGCTTATCCTGAGGGCTTATAGATTTAGGTGAGGAGGTCATTCTCAGGTGAGACGTTATATAACCAGAAAGGAATTCTTAAAGGAGATGGGGCTCTTGTCCCTTCTCATAGCCACAGATGGGCACTGTTTCTGGGGCAACAACAAAGAACGGGAAGAGGTCGATATAAGGGGCCGCGTCTTTAAAGGTGATGCCCCCAAGAAGCCCTGGAAGTGGTCAATTGAGGGGTTCTACTATACGACAAATGGCGAAGATGTGCAGTGTATGGTATGCCCAAACCGATGTTACCTGACTCCCGGGGACAGGAGTGTGTGCAGGTCAAAGGTAAATATAGGCGGAAAGCTTTACTCCATTGCCTATGGTAACCCATGTTCGGTCCATATTGACCCCATTGAGAAAAAACCCCTCAGCCATTTCTATCCCGCCACCGAGGTATTTTCCATAGCTGCTGCCGGGTGTAATTTCAGATGTCTTAACTGTCAGAACTGGGAGATCTCCCAGAGAAAACCCGAAGAGGTCCACCACGGCGAACTCTTTCCAGCTGACGTCGTCAGGTTGACCAAGGAGAGGAAAATACCCTCCATTGCCTACACCTATTCAGAACCTATCTCCTATTACGAGTATATGTATGATACCGCACGGCTTGCCCGAGAAGAGGGCATAAAGAACGTCTTGGTCTCAAACGGGTATATCAATAGAAGGCCGTTGGAGGACCTCAGCCAATACCTCGATGCTGCCAATGTGAACCTCAAGTCATTTGACGATGACATCTACAGGAGGCTCAATGGCGGAACGCTCCAGCCAGTCCTCAATACATTTAAGGTGCTTCACGAGAAGGGGATCTGGTTTGAGATGACCACCCTTGTTGTCCCCGGGTATGTGGATAAACCGGAGATGATAAAGCGGATGTGCGGCTGGATCCTAAAGGAGCTCGGGCCCGATCATCCCCTCCACTTCCTGCGCTTCTTTCCCCGCTATAAGCTAAACAGGCTGCCTGCTACCCCGGTGAGAACGCTGGAGGAGCTAAGGGATATAGCACTGAGGGAGGGTATACACTATGTGTATCTTGGGAATGTGCCCGGTCACGAGGCATACGATACTTACTGCCACAATTGCCATAAGGTTCTGATTGAAAGAAACGGCTACTACATTGCCGAATTCAACATAAACCACGGCAGGTGCAAGTTCTGCGAAACACCCATCCCCGGAAGATGGGGAAGCTAGCTAACTCCCAGGTAATGAAATCCTCATTATCAGCAGGAAATTCTTGCTATTCTCAGCGGCTTGCGGTATTTGGCGATTAAATCCGAATCTCGAATATCGAAATCGGAAACACTGACCAAATTTCCGAAATTCAAATGACAGAGACGAAAGTCCATGCCTAAAGGAGACTGATGCTGTTTTGAACATTGGGGAAGTAGGATTTTCTATTTGCTTGGTATTTCGAATTTAAGGATAACCCGTGAATAGACTGGAATCAAAGTCTGTAACTTAGTAAGTCCCGGCTCCTTCGGGCTAGCTTTCATGGAAATCCTTATCTTAGGTTCTGGTACAACTGTTCCCCTTGCGGAGAGGGCCTCACCTGCTTTTGCCATCTTCATCGAGGACCAGCTCTTCTTGATGGATATAGGTCCTGGAACAGTCAGGCAAATGGCGATTGCGGGACTTAGACACGAAGATGTTGACTACATCGGCATCAGTCATTTCCATCCAGATCACACAGCTGACCTTATCCACTTCATCTTCGCTACAAGGCATCCCCCAGTCCTCAGTAAGAGGAAGCCGTTCACCATCATAGGGCCAAGGGGATTCAATCAGTTCTTGAGGCGCTTGAGGAGACCCTTTGGCAACTGGCTCGATCTCCCCCCTGACCTTTTGCGGATAGAGGAACTAAGTACGGTGAGGAGAAACAGGAAGGAATTCGATAACTTCAGGGTGCTATCCGCCCCGTTAAACCATACTCCCCATAGTCTTGGCCTCAGGATAGAGGATAGGGCGGGAAACAGTATTGTCTATTCAGGAGATACCGGTTACTGCGATGAAATCATAGACCTGGCCAAGGGTGCAGATCTTCTGATACTTGAGGCTTCGTTTCCTGACGGCGAGGAGATTATGGGGCACCTAAGCCCCTCTCAGGCAGGCCGTATAGCTAGTCGCTCAGGGGTCAAAAGGCTCGTCTTAACCCACTTTTACCCGGAATGTCTGTGGAGTAACATAGGATCGCAATGCCGGAACACGTACCAAGGAGAGCTTATCGTGGCAGCTGACCTGATGTCCTTATCGGTGGGTCAAATCTGCTCCTCTTCTCCACCAGGTTAGAGGAAAGGGGAAAGATTTATTTATTGACTATAGTGACCAGAGCCGAAATTTAGGACAAAAAATAAATCCGTCACCTTTTCATGACATCTCCTGCAAAAGACCGAGCATGAGGAACTATCCCCAGTGGACTGGTCAAGCCCTGCAGGCGGATGAAATCCCCTCTCAGAATTAGACCTCTAAGTGCAATCTTCCTCAGCTACTCCAAAATCTCCAGGACACATCTCTTCTTCATCTTGGCCGAGGCCGCATTCAGTATAGTCCTTATTGCTACGGCGGTTCTTCCTTGTTTGCCGATTATCTTGCCGAAATCCTCCTTGGCTACCCTGAGTTCAATCACAGAGGTCTGTTCTCCCTCTATTTCTGTGACCACGACTTCCTCTGGCTTGTCCACTAGCGCCTTCGCTATGTATGCAATCAAATCCTTCATCTCAACTCACCTCCATGTTTGATTTCACCACCACGTCACTTCAATTTGCCGTTGAAGGAGATTTCAGTAACCACTGCTTCTTTCGGTAGCCACCGCCAACAGCCACAAGTTTGACGTGGAAGTCATTACCTCTGTATCCCCGAGGCGTCGTTGGAGCCCCAAAGAGAAGGGGCCCTGGTTGAAGAGGTAGTTCCTGCATCGGAGGTAAAGGCCCTCGCAGCAAGGATCAGGGAGTTAGAACGTCAGTGTCACCCATCCGCTTTTAAGCATATCCGCTAAGTGACTGCCCACATAGTATACGTTTACTCCAAGCGCCTTCAGCTTGTCGGAGACCCCATACATGTCGGCGCACGCCTTGCAAGCGATCAACTCAACGCCTACGTCCTTCATTTTCTCGACATACTGCTGAATTTCCGTATCCTCGGCCAACAGTTTCGAAGAAGGTCCCCATATGAGGAATCGAACCTCGTTCCACCAACCCCTCTCTTTTGAATAATATGTTAGAATGTAAACCGTCTTGAGGAAGACCTCCCTATCTCCGCTCGTCCAGAACACCAGGAGTTTGGAAGGTTCTATCGCCGTTTGGCTCGCCTCAGCAGGACCAGGTATGAACTGAGGGCTGCAGAGGACACACAACATCAGAAAAGTACCTATCACACCTTGATAAAGCCTCCTTCTCTCGCTAAGGACCATAGCACA
>JABAOH010146091.1_pt1 | contig 13075 bp, 13 predicted proteins | sample 7062181 | NCBI WGS metagenome assembly JABAOH01 (sample SAMN14538630, study PRJNA623070) | marine sediment metagenome | biome: marine biome [ENVO:00000428]; feature: marine pelagic biome [ENVO:01000023]; material: deep marine sediment [ENVO:00002113]; isolation source: pool of 5 deep marine... | reverse complement strand
ACTTGGGCCGAGCCGGGGTGCGGATGGCTGGCGGCGCGGCGTCGGCGAGAAGGTTACGAGGAAGTGGCGCGGTCACGCAGGATCTCCAGCAGCCAGTCGCGCGCGGCGCGCATCGCCTGGCCCCGGTGGCTGATCGCGGTCTTCTCCTCCACGGTTAGCTCGGCGGTGGTCACGCCGCGCTCCGGCAGATAGAAAAGCGGGTCGTAGCCGAAACCGCCGGCGCCGCGCGGCTCTCGTAAGATGAGGCCATCGACGCGGCCGGCGAAAACGCGCGATTGGTCGACCAGGACGATCGCGACGGCGCAGTGGAAATGCGCGGTCCGCTTTTCGTCCGGTACGTCGCGCAGCAGGCGAAGCAGGTGCAGGTTATTGGCGCGGTCGACCCCGTATTCCACCTGCATCTCCGGCGGCGCGTAGCGCTTGCTTCGCGCGCCCGGCGCCCCGCCCAGGGCGTCAACGCGGATACCCGAATCTTCGGCCATCATCGCCAGCCCGGTGCGGTCATGAAAGTACTGGGCCTTGGCGAGGGCGTTGCGGGCGAAGCTGGGAAAGGCCTCGAGGCGCTTCTCCTCAGGCTTTTCCTCCAGGCCTAGCTCGGCCAGGCTGACCAGACGGATGGGCGTGGGGCGAAAGATCGGTTCGATCTCGCGAAGCTTGTGCGGGTTTCGGGTAGCGACAGCGAGCTTCACCGGGTCGCCTTTAGAGCCTGGCGCTGCATTCGGACCAGCCGCTGAACGCCTTCTTGCGCCAGGCTCAACATCGCGTCGAGGTCTTCGCGTCCGAAGGGGGTCGCTTCAGCGGTCCCCTGGACCTCGACGATGCGGCCGTCCTCCAGGGCGGCGAAGTTCATGTCCACCTCGGCGCGGACATCCTCGGCGTAGTCGAGATCGAGGCAGGCATTACCGTTCACCATGCCGACGCTCACGGCCGCGACCAGGTGCCTCACCGGGTTCGCCGCCAGCTCCCCTTCCCCGACCAGCCGGGCCGCCGCCTGCCAAAGGGCGAGACACCCCCCGGTAATGGCGGCGGTGCGGGTGCCGCCGTCCGCCGTCAGCACGTCGCAATCGACGATGATCGTGCGGTCGCCCAGGGCATCGAGATCGGTGCCCGCTCGCAGCGCTCGCCCGATCATCCGTTGGATCTCCTGGGTTCGGGATCGCGCGCCGCCTCGCTCGCGTGGCACGCGCTGACTCGTCGAGCGGGGCAGCATCGCATACTCGGCGGTGACCCAGCCGCGGCTCGCTTCGCGCCAGGGCGGCACCCCGTCCTGCACCGTCGCGGCACAAAGCACCCGGGTCTCCCCCATGCCGATCAGGCACGAGCCCTCGGCCCGAGGCACGGCGCCCAGCTCGAGCGTGACCACCCGCAGCTCGTCGGGCTGGCGACCCGAGGGACGCGCGAGCCTCACGCCGACCCCCTGGCGGCCCGGGCCGCCTTGCGAAGCAGCTCGGAGGTGGAACGGCCCTCGACGAGTGGCAGGATGACCAGTCGGCCGCCACCCGCCTCCAACGTTTCCAATTCGCGCAGCTCTTCGCGCCGGTAGTCGCCGCCCTTCACCCAGACGTCAGGCTTCAGCGCGGCGATGAGCGCGGTGGGCGTATCCTCGCCGAAGACGACCACGGCGTCCACACACTCGAGCCCAGCGAGACAGGCGGCCCGGTCGGCTTCAGTCTGAAGCGGCCGCTCCGCTCCTTTCAGACGCCGAACCGATTCGTCGCTGTTGAGCCCGACCACGAGCCGGTCGCCCAGCTCACGCGCCCGCACCAGCACCTCGACGTGGCCGCGGTGCAGCAGGTCGAAGCATCCGTTCGTGAATACGAGCCGGTGGTCCCGGCCGGGTCCATGCGCGCGCACGGCGGCATCGCGGCTGAGGATCTTTCGCGCCAGCACTTCTGGAAGCGAACCGGCCGCGCTCATGAGTCGAAGCCTCCGTCGGCCGTGCGGAAGGTGGCGACGATCTCGTCGGCACCCTGCCGCAGCAGATCCTCGGCGACGCGGCGCCCCAACGCTTCCGCCTCGCCGACGCCACCCTTCCTCGCGGCACGGATCACCCGATCGCCCGCCGGGGTGGCGACCAGCGCGCGCAGCAGAAGCCCCTCGCCCTGGACCTCGGCCCGAGCGCCGACGGGCACCTGGCAACCGCCCTGCAGCCGGGCGAGCAGCGCCCGCTCCGCATCCGTCTCGGCTCGTGCGGCGCGGTCCTCGATCGGGGCGAGCAGCGCGTCGGTGCCCGGATCGTCATCGCGGCTCTCCACGGCGATCGCTCCCTGACCCGGCGCCGACAGCCAGTGGGGCGGCTCGAGGAAGCGAGTGATCCGTGCCGCCAGCCCCAGACGGCGCAGCCCCGCCGCCGCCATGATTAGCGCGTCGTAGCTTCCTTCATCGAGCTTGCGAAGCCGCGTCTCCACGTTGCCACGCACCGACGCGACCGTCAGGTCTGGGCGCAGCGCCAACAGCTGTGCCCGGCGGCGCTCGGAGCTGGTTCCGACCCGGGCGCCGGCGGGGGCCGTCTCGGGATCGTTCGGTCCGCCCTCGGCGACGACCCAGACGTCGCGGGGATCTTCGCGCTTGCAGATGGCGCCGAGCTTCAGCCCCGGTGCGAGGTCGGTGGGAAGGTCTTTGAGAGAATGGACGGCCACATCCACATCGCCTGCGCGTAACGCCTCTTCCAGCGCCTCGGTGAACAGGCCCTTGCCGCCGATCTCCGGCAGCGGCCGATCCAGCACCCGGTCACCCCGAGTCTCGATCTCGACGATCTGGAAGCGCCGGCCGTGCCAGGCAGCCGCCAGCCGGTCGCGGACCCAGTTCGACTGCGCCAGGGCCAGGCGGCTGCCGCGTGAGGCGATGCGGACGGCGGCCGAGTCCACGATCAGGGGTCGTGACCTTCCCGGGAGCCGAGGGGCGCGGCCGCAGCCGGCGTATGAGCTGGGGCGGCCGGACCTCCTCCCGCGGCCGCTCGCTGGAAGATGATCTTGAGCAGCGGCGGCGTGATGAAGGTCGAGACGATCACCATGATCAGGATGGCGCTGAACACCGCCTCGGAGAGCAGACCGCCACGCCGGCCGATGTCGGCGAAGATGAGGCCCACCTCGCCACGCGGGATCATCCCGACGCCGACGGCCAGCGAGTTCATCTTCTCCCAGGGCACCGAGAAGCCGGAGACGATCTTACCGATGATCGCGATCACCGTGAGGATGCCGCCGATCACCAGCACGCCCGTGTTGAAGTCCGCCGTCCACGGCAGGAACAGCTTGACGTTGACCGCGGCGCCCACCGAGACGAAGAAGATCGGCGTGAACACGTCGGCGACCGGCTCGATCCGCTCGACCACCAGGTCGAACTGGTTGGTCGTCGACAGGATGATCCCGGCGGCGAAGCTGCCGATGATCATCGCCGAGTCCGACAGGTCGGCCAGCGCCGCCAGCAGCAGCGCGAAACAGAACGCCGAGACCAGCAGGATGCCGCGGACCCGCAAGCGATCGATGAAGTCGAACAGGTGCGGCCCGATGAAGTTGCCGATGATCACGGCGACCACCAGGAAGCCGACCGCCTTGACCAGCGCCCAGCTGATCGTGCCGAACGTCACGCTGGCTCCGGCCGCCATCCCCACCACCAGGGCGAGCATCACCAGGCCGAGGACGTCGTCGATGACGGCGGCGCCGATGATGGTGCGCGCCTCGCGGCTGTGCATCTGGTTCAGATCCGAGAGCACCCGCGCCGTGATCCCCACCGACGTGGCGGTGAGCGTGGCGCCGACGAAGATGGCGACTTTCACCAGGGTCACACCCTCCGGGTGAGCGCCGAGCGCCGGGTCGGCGAAGTACCAGTAGCCGGCGCCGAGCAGGAAGGGCGCCGTCACACCCACGAAGGCGACCACCGCCGCCGCCGGACCGACCCGGAACATCTCCTTCAGGTCGGTCTCCAAACCCACCTCGAACAGAAGCACGACCACACCGACCTCGGCGAGCAGATGGATGACCTCGGTCAAGGGGTCGCCGGGAGCCGTAGGCACGATGCCCAGTACGCTCCCCCCGAGGATCACTCCCCCCACCAGCTCGCCCAGCACCGCCGGTTGACCGATCCGCTCGGCGAACTCGCCGCCCATCTTCCCGACCATGAGGATGGCCAGCAGGATGAGCAGGAAGCGCGCGGTCGTGTGGGTGCCCGCGCCGCCGTGCTCTTCTTCGCCTTCGGCCGCGTGGCTTTCCTCTTGCTCTGCCTGGACGATCGGCGCCTCGGCCGTGACCGTGGACGCGGCCGACCCGACCTCGGACGCCGGCGTCCAGTCTCCGGTGATGGCGACGAGGAAGAGGCCGGCGAAGGCCCAGAGCAGCAGCCGGTGCCGCCGCGCTTTACGTGCCGACCGGGCTCGCGACCTCATAGGCCGGCCCCCGCGTCGCTCACGAGGATTCCGCCAGCGGGACTGAGGTTCGACTTACCACTGTGATTGCGCACCATCGATGATCTTCTGAACCAGGTTCTCGATCGCCAGCTGCCGGCCCGCCTCCTCGCTCTGCGAATCGGGCAGATACTCGCCGGACGCCGAAAGCGCTGGCGACTTCCAGATCACCCGATCTTCTGCCCTGTCGTACAGCTCGACCGACACCGTGATGTCGACCCGGCGCTGAAAGATCTGTGGGCCTCCAGGGTCCGCCTGGAAGTTCACCGCCCGCTCGTCGTATCGCGTGATAATGCCGCGCAGCACGGCATCGGCCGTGCTCTCGTCGGCGAAGTCCAACCCCAGCCGACCCGGAAAGTCGTCCTGCAGGGCCTGTGTCAGCTCCTGCGTAAGGGTGAACTGGGTCGTTTCGTTGTCGAAGGGCAGAATCGCGACCGAGTCGATATGGCCCGGCAGGCCGCCGCCGCCGGTGAAGGTGTAGACGCCGCATCCGATTAACGCCAGCGCCGCGGCGCTAGGGGCCAGCAACCTCAAAGATCCGCCGCTCGAACGGCGCGTGTTCCCGTATCTCGGTGACCTTGATCCGTACTTCATGAAACTCTCCCAGGTCACGGAACCTGGCCTCCCTCGGCCAACGCCAGGCGAAAGAGTCCGCGCCGGCGTCGCCCGGCTCGATGCGGATCTCTTGCACCACATCGCCATCGATCCGCAACTCCGCCTCGACCAGCCGGCTCGCCGCATCGAAAAGGAAGACGAGCCTTTCGCGACTCGACAACTCGTAGCTGAGCTGCGAATACTCGCCGCGTCGCGCCGCGACGAGCCCGACCCCGGCCGGCGGCCGAAAGACCCCCAGCAACGTCCACATGAACGCCGGGGGCGGCAGCTCGATCCGCTGTTCGCCGATGTAATACACCTCGTCGCCCAGCAGGACCGCGCTCTGAACGCCGGACCATCCCGGCCCCAGCAGATCGAGCCGCACGCTGTCGGGCGGATTCGTCCGCACGGCTCCCTCGCCCGAGAATCGGCCCTCGCGCCCGCGATAGCGCCACTGAAATGCGATCAGTTGAGGCTGGTCCGGCGTGCCGGCCACCTGCAGACGCTCCGCCAGCTCGCCGGGTTCGGGGACAGGCACCGGGTCCGGCAGCCGCGGGGCGCAGGCGGCGGCCGCGGCAAGAATAGCCAAAGCTGTCGTGACTCTCAAATGGTGGCGAAAATACCCGAGCGTTCGGAAGGCGTCAAGCAAACCGCGAGCTCCCGAGCCGCCGCTCCCCGCCGGCCTGGGATGGAAGCCGACGCACCGAGCCGCCGCATTTTCGAGACGTCGTGTGTTTGAGACCTAGTAGTTGAATCCGATGAAGAAGTCGACCTCGGTCCCGTGGAAGTCGCGGATCAAACCGCTGGGCAGGTCGCCGGTCTTGAAGCGACGGCCGATGTCGAGCCGCAGCACGATCGGGAAGAGGATCGGCATGCGCAGACCCAGCCCGTAGCTCCCCCAGACGCCGCGCGGGTCGCGGTCCTCCAGCCAGATCTGACCGGCGTCGAGGAACAGGCCACCCTGGATCCCCGGGAAGCGGATCGTGCCGAAGGGGAAGGCCAGCGCGATCTGGTGGATGATCGGGAAGCGCCACTCCTGGTTCACCATCCAGACCCGGCTACCGATAAAGCCGAGGAAGGGGTAGAGGCGCAGCGTGTAGGGGCCGCCGAGGGCAATGCGTCCCGGTATCGCGCCGTCGCTGTAGTAGGAGAAGAAGCGGAACGCGTAAGCGCTCAGCAACGAGGTGCGGAAGTAGCGCCGGAGATCGAAGAACAGCTGGTAGTTCTCGAAGCGGGCGTTGCTGAGATCGGTGACGACGCCTCCGGTGACGTTCCAGCGCATGCCATCGATCGGCCCGGTCTGCAGCCAGAGCGTGTTGTCCTTCACGTAGGAGACGTAGTTGCTCGCGATCACGCCCTTGCGGGTGACCGAGAGCGTATCGTCGAACAGGCTCCGGTTCGCGAAGGCGAACACGTCATCGGTGTCGACGCGATCCGAGTGCTCCAGGCTGGTCTGGACCTCGAGGCGGCGGAACTTCGAGAAGGGGTAACTGGCGATGAAGAAGCCGCCGTAGGCCTTCTCCTGATAAACGTTGTTGAACGCCTGGTCGATGAAGCGGCCGTTCCAGCGGAAGCCGCCCACGCCCCAGTTCACCCGCCGCGACAGGTTCAGGTACAGCGCCTGGCCGGCGAACGAATCGAAGATGTCGTTGAGCCCGCTGAAGTTCTGAGCCACGACGGAGAAGAACAGCAAGTGGTTGCCCAGCATGTCGCTGGCCAGAAACTGGGCGCCTTGCGCGGACCCGAACCCCGGCGCGTAGGCCGCCTGCCCGGCGGCGAAGTCGAGGCCGAACTTGGCACGGTAGGGTCGGCGCTGGACCTCGCCGTTCACATCTTGGTCCAGCTCCTTCCAGGCCCAGCCCTGGGTAAGTTGGGCCTCCGGCGGCTCGAATCGATCGGCCAGCAGGGGCTCGAACTCCGACTCCTCGCCGTTCAGGTTCTTGAGGTGAAGGTTGAACGTCCCCTCTTCATAGGCGCTGAACACCAGACCGCTGCCGTCGGGCATCCAGTCCGGATCGAAGACCGCGCCGGTATAGTTGGTCAGACGGCCGCCGCGGCCCTCCGGATCCACCAGAAACAGGTCGTAGACGCCCGTTCGATCGGAGCAGAAGACGATCCAGCGACCGTCGGGCGACCAATCCGGGTCCAGGTCCTTCCAGGGGCCGTAGGTGAGGTAGCGAACGTCACCCGTCTCGAGGTCGTAGAGAAACAGGTTCTCGCTCCCCTCTTTCCCCGCGACGGTGCGGTCCGAGGAGAAGACAACGTAACGCCCGTCAGGCGACCAGTCCGGGTCGTTCTCGAGATAGCGGTCCTCGGTGATCGCATAGTGTTCCTGGGTATCGAAGTCGAGGATGTAAAGATCGGACAAGCCGCTCATACGCAGACCGGTGAAGACCACCTTGCGGCCGTCCGGCGACCAGGCCGGCGAAGAGAGGCCGACGAGCTCCGGGAACTGATAGCGGCCGACGACTTTTCCCCGCTCCAGATCGTAGATCTGGATCGCGTCCTTCTCCAGGTACTTGGAGACGAAGACCAGCTTCCCGCTCCGTGACACATCCAGCGCCGAGCTGAAGAAGTGTAGCGACTCGAACTCTTCCGACTTGTTCCCCTGCACCACGGAGCGAACTCGGCCGTTGCCGCCCCGGATCTCCGCCCGATAGATCGACGTGTATCCGGTGCGCGGCGACATGAACAGCACCTCGATGCGTCCGTCCGGCGCCTGGTAGACCGCGGGCTTGAAGTTGAGCGGATCTTGCCGCAGCAACGGCGGCGCTTCGACGGATACCGGCTGGCGGTCGGCGTAGAGCGGGAAATAGGTCCGCTCCAGTTCGAAGCGCCACTGTCGGTCCAGCTCCTCCAGCGAGATCCCGTAGACACCCGCAAAAGCCTGCTCGAAGCTGTCGTACTTCCAGATCGTCTCGTACAGATCCGCGACCCGCCCGTAACCGAAGCGCTCGCCCAAATACTTCTGGAGCTGCCCGCCCAGCGGGTAGGCGATGAATCCGTACGTGTAAGTGAGCCGCTGCAGAGTCGGGACATCCCCACTCAGCACCAGATCGCGGATGAACATGTCGTCTTCGCTGTCCTGCTCCGAGCTCCAGCGCTCNNGGAAACCCGGATACTGAGCGTAGGTCCGGCTCAGCTTGGACAGCTGGAAGAAGTGCACCAGCTCGTGCCGGATCGTGTGCCGAAAGTCCTGATAGCTGCCGTTGAACGGGAGCGCGATCCGCCGCTTGAGAAACTCGGTGAATCCCGCGACGCCTTCGGGCAGGAACGCCGGGGTCACGTTCGTCTGCTCGAAATGCTGGTGTGACGAGTAGATGATCAACGGCACCCGCCGGAACGGCAGGTGGCGGAAGAGAGCGGAGAGGCTGTCGAAGCTTTCCTCGGCGTAGTTCAGCGCCACCTTGGCCAGCGACTCCTCCTCCGGGTAGTAGTAGACATCGACATGGTCACCCGAGAGGACGTGCCAGCGGAAATCGGTGTACTGAACCTTGTTCTTGCCGAACGGGACGTACTGGGCCGCCAGTGGATTCACCATCCCGAAGACGCTCATCCACACAACGGCACCCAGGGCGGTCCACCCGCATCCGCCGCCCATGCCACCGGCGCTGATTGGAGCTCTAGACAGGCTCATATCCCACGGGGGTTAAACACCAGACAGGGCGTCGATTGTTCCCTCCGCGCCCGCCGCATCCAGCGCCGGCCTCAGCGTTCCCTGAACGTCGGCGGGAAGCTTACGCGGGGCTCCAGCCTCATCCAGGCAGAGCAGATCGGTCTCCGCTCGCGATAGCACGGCCCCCGTCTCGGCGCTCTCCACCGTGTAGGCGAACGTCACGCCGCGGCTGCGCAACCTGGCCAGACGCGTTCGCACCCTGATCAGGTCATCGTAGCGCGCCGAGGCACGAAAGCTGATGCGGGCCTCGGACACGGCGAGGAAGACGCCGCGCCGCTCGAGCTCGGCGTAGCTCGTGCCCAGCTGGCGCATCAGCTCCGTTCGGCCCATCTCGCACCAGACCAGGTAGTTGGTGTGGTACACGACACCCATCTGGTCGGTCTCCGAATAGCGGACCCGGAACTCGATCTGGCTCTCCAGCTGCTTCCCTCCTGGTCGGCTACCTCGCGCCTCCTCCGAGGCGACGGGTTTCGACACATTACGCCGCGGCCGGGCACCGGTCAAAGCCGTGGGCGCCCAGGCGCACGGCCTCCGCTTGTCCCAGCCAGACAACCGTCTATAATCCCGGGCGAATGGCCAAGCCCACCGTCATCGTTTCGGACCTGCACCTCGGCGCCGTGCCCGATGCCGTTCAGCACGCCTTCGTGCGCTTCACGCGCCACTGGCACGCGGCAGCCGAGACCCTGTTGATCAACGGTGACCTGTTCGACTTCTGGTACGAGTTCCGCACAGTGGTGCCCAGCCAGCACTTTCACACGCTCCGCGCCCTGGCGGACCTCCGGGAGTCCGGCGTTCGGCTCATCCTGGTGGGCGGCAACCACGACGCCTGGGGCGGCCCCTTTCTGGAGCGCCAGATCGGCATCGAGCTCGCCGACGGTCCGCTCGAGATGGAGATCGCCGGGCGGCGAGCCTTCGTCGCCCACGGCGACGGTCTGGGCCCCGGCGACCTGGGCTACAAGGCGCTTCGCCGCCTGCTGCGCTCGCGCCCGATACGTCACGCCATGCGTTGGGTCCACCCCGATCTCGCTGCTCGCGTGGCTCGAGGCGTCTCCCGCACCGGCAGCCGCCGCGAGCAGGGGTTCGCGAAAGCACGCCAGCGGGCCGAGGTTCTGGAGCGGTATGCGACGGAACTTCTGCAAGAGCGGAGCGACCTCGACCTGGTGATCTTCGGCCACTGTCACACCCCCACCATCAAAACGGTGGCGCCCCAGCGCTACTACGTGAACACGGGCGATTGGGTGCTGAACCGCACCTACACCGTGCTGAGCGAGGATCGACTCGAACAGCTCGAGTGGGGAGAGGCCGCCGACCGGGAAGCCGGCTAGCCGGAGCCCCTCGCCCGGCGGGCTCGGGCCGCGGTTCGAGCCGGCGTCTGGGTCGCTACGGCCCGACCGGTATCTTCCAACCGATCTGGAACGCCGAGTCCGCCCAGCGCACGTCGAGGCTGACCCGCTCGGGCTCCATCTCGGTACGCTCCTCGAAACCGAAAAGCTGCACCGACACCCACGCATCCGCCGCGCTGAAGAACGCCCAGAACACGGCCAGCGCGATCCAGTCCTCGCGCTGCTGCTTGCGCGACGAGATGATATCCGAGTCCTCTGGGAGCGTGCGCTCGGCGTGGGCGAGGCGTTTCTGAGTGCGGGCGATCATGAAGAGGCTGAACGACTCGGCAAGGAAATAGAAGGCGCCGCGGGCTTCATGGCCCAACTCGGCCTGCGCCCAGCCGGGTAGGACGAGCGAGCGGAAGAACGCGCCCCCCGCCGAGAGCGGAGGTCGCGGAAAAACGGAGTCGGCCTGAGCCCGCTGTGGGGCTTCGGCTTCTTGCGCCGCCAGTGCCGACGGAGCGGCGAGGGCCAGGAGCAGCAGCGCGGTTTTCATGTGATCATCCGCAAGCGTCGCCGGTGCACCTCGATCTCCAACGGCAGTCCAGGGAGCAGTTCACGATACTCGCCATCGATCTGGTACTGCAACCGCGTTTCGGACTCGATCCTCAGCCAGTCGGCGCGCCACCTGTGCACCATCGGCAGCCCAATGTGCGTTCCCCGCCGCACCGACCAGACGTATCGGATGAACTGCCAGAAGCTGATCGGGTCGATCCAGTAGCAGTCGAGCAGGCCGTCGTTTAGGCGCGCCTCCGGGGCGATTCGGAACCCGCCACCCTCGCAGCGCCCGTTCATCGCCGCCAACATCAGCGCCCGACCCTCCCGCGCGCCGTCCGGCCAGGTCACCCGGTAGGTCTGCGGTCGGTAAGTGAGCATGGTACGGACCACAGCGGGAACGTACCCGAGCAGGCGAAGACGGCTGCGCTCGTGGCGGCGAGCCACCTCGGCGTCGAAGCCGACGCCCAGAGCGTTGATGAAGAACTCGCCGCCGTTGACCTGGGCCACGTCGACACGTGTGGTGCTCTGATCGACCAGGGCGTCCAGCGCGTCCTCCAGACCACGACCGACGCGACCCAGCGACAAGCTGAGGTCGTTCCCTGTCCCCAGCGGGATCAAGCCCATCATGGCCTCGCGGTTCCCCGAAGCCAGCGTTCCGTTCATCACGTCGCGGGCCGTGCCGTCGCCACCGGCGGCCACTACCACGTGTCCGTTGCGAGCGGCTTGCTCGGCGGCACGCTGCGCCGCCTCGGCCGTTGGCGCGTCGACGATCTCGTATCGCAGCCGGCGCTCGCCCAACGCCTGCTCGAGACCCGAACGGCGAAGCGCCCGCGCGGCCAGCGCACGCCGGTTGAAGATCACGACGAGCGGAGGCGTTTGCCCATCCCCCTTCTTCCGGGTGATCACCGGGTGTGTCGCATGGCGGATTCGGTGAGGCAGGTGTGCTGCATAGCGCACCTATTAGACGGCCGAGTCCGAGTAGATGCAAGGGCTCCGTCGGCCGCGTCACCTGCCGGGTGCCCTTCGCCCGGCGTAGCCACTCTCCAGCCACACCCGCCAGCCTCGAGCACCCGCGCTCGTATTGCCCGCCCGCCTTATATTGGGTGCCGGGGAATCCGCCAACAGGAGAGGCTGACATGCGGTACACTTTGATGGTCGCCGCCCTTCTCTGCGTCACCGCGGCACCGATATCCGCCGCCGCCCAGGCCCGAGTCGAAGCGTTGGACCCCGACGCCTCTAGCTTTCGCGTCGAGCGGCTCGGCAGCTTCATCGCGGAGACCGCGGACATCGGCATGGAGCTGCTGCCCGGGGATCTTCTCACCAGCTCGGCGAGTGGGACCGCGCTCGAGCTGAACTGTCCGGCGGGCAGCAACAACTCGTATCGGCTGGAAGGCCCCTTCCGCGTGCTGATCGACGCGCCACGCGAGGAGGTCTGCCACGTCAACCTGATGGGGGGTAGCGTCGATGTGCTGTCCGAGTCGGGCACGTCGGTGACCGCGGGCGGCGTGGAGATGGGAAGCGTCAGCACCCAGTACGCCGTGCGGCTGGAGGGGTCGGGGGCGGCGGTCACGCCGAAGCTCATCGTCTTCGACGGAAAGGTGGCCGTCTCGACGGTGCGAGGACGCACGCTTGAGCTGACCCAGGGGCTGGCGGTGCCGCTCAATCGCGCCGGCCCGATATCCCGGCCGCAGGCCGTCGCCTCTGAGGAGTTCGAGCGCTCGGCCGCGATCTACACCACGCTCAACATCGCCAAAGCTTCGCGGGCGGGCGCGCAGATCGGCGATCGCAGCGCTGTGATGACTCGGTTGACGACGCTGCACTCCGCGGTCCTCAAGAACCCGGCCGACACCGCCAAGCGCGCCGAGCTGGCCAAGTACCAGATCCAGTACCAGATCAACAACGAGGCGCTGTACAACCTCAAGCGGGTCGATCTCACCAACGAGCAGAAGCTGCAGCGCTACGACATCGACCCGGGCACGCTGCAGCGCGGCCTCACCAAGACCAACCGCGACTTCTACATCGCGCGTGTCCGGCCAGATGTGACCCGGGCTGTCGCCGTCCCCACCACGGACACCGACCTGGAACTCATCGCCGCGGGCAAGGTCGATGAGGCGCTGAAGAGCCTGCTCGCCCGAGTCGAGGCGGGCAACGCGACATCGCGAGACTACTTCGCCCTCTCGAAAGCCTACTTCGAGCTGAAGGACGTGAAGCGAAGCGCCGCCTACGGCGAGCGGGCGCTGAAGCTGAACGCCGAGGATCGGAAGCTCTCCGAGATCGAGCAGCGCGAGCAGCGCGCCATCCTCGCCCGGATCCGTGGCTGAGGCGGCCGGCCCCCGCCAGGCGGTTCGACGGGAGCAACTCAAAGGGCTAGCCTGGGCGCTGCCGGTCTGGGGCGCCGCCGTCGTCCTGGGCCGCCTGTTGGGGTCGTTCTCCGAGAACCCGTGGGGTGTGGCCGCCGTCCTGCTGCCGCTGGCCGGCGCCGTCTGGTACCTGGGTCGGCCGCTGGTCCAGAACCGGCGGCTGGTG
>JABAOH010086059.1_pt4 | contig 13075 bp, 11 predicted proteins | sample 7062181 | NCBI WGS metagenome assembly JABAOH01 (sample SAMN14538630, study PRJNA623070) | marine sediment metagenome | biome: marine biome [ENVO:00000428]; feature: marine pelagic biome [ENVO:01000023]; material: deep marine sediment [ENVO:00002113]; isolation source: pool of 5 deep marine... | reverse complement strand
TTCGAGAGTTTCGCGCCTGGGACGAGGAGACCCATTGCGTCATCTGTTCACTGCCCGACCTGGCCAGAGCCTACGAACAGGCAGGAGAACCCGACTCGGCGCTAGCCCCTACGAACGGTACGAGGAGACGCTATGGCCACGGGCGGACTATCGTCCCGCGCGTCGGGCGATCAAGGCTCTGTCGCCCGTGAAAGTGAGCCCCGTCTAGGAGCCCCAGAGCGCGCCGGATCCGCGAGCGCTGGCTCGGGCTGCCTGCACCATACTACTTTACTGGCCATGCAGCGATCGGATGGAACCCTCGCGGACCGAGTCACACGCCTGCTTGCCGAGAATGCGCCGGAGGCTCTCGTCTCCGCCTACCTTTTCGGCAGTCACGCCGACGAGCGATCCCACCGCGAGAGCGATGTGGATGTGGGTATCCTCGTGCGATGGGACGCGCGCCCGACCGCGCGCGATCGCTTCCGGGAGCAGCTGGAGACGGCCTCCTGGCTTGCGGCGGAGTTAGGAGAGCCGCTCGTGGACGTGGTCGTGCTTAACGATGCGCCGCCGCTCCTGGCTCGCCACATCGTCAGCCGCGGGGTCAGAGTATTCTGTGCGGATCCGGAAGCTGATCACGCCTTCGTTCGGGACGTACAACTGCGTGCCGCCGATCTGGAGCCGTTTCTGCGCCGTGCCCGCCGCATCAAGCTCGACGTACTTTCACGATGACGGCCTACATCGTCGAGCGTCTGGCCGAGCTTCGTCGTCACTTGGAGCATCTCCACCAGTTACGGCCCCGAGTCGAAGGACGCGAGGATCTGGAGCGTGACCTCTCGCTCCACAACGACGTCCTGTTCTCGCTGCTGACTGTCTGTCAGCTCATCATAGACATGGCCGGCGAACTCTCGGCGCGCCGGGGTGAGCGCTTCGAGGACTACATGCAAGCGGTGCGGAACCTCTCACGCGACGAGCGCTTCCCGGCTGAGCTGGTTCGGCAGCTCGAGCGACTACCCGGCTTCCGCAACGTCCTCATCCACGAGTATGTCGCGCTCGATCTCGACCGTGTCGTCGAGGCTCTCGAGGAGCTTGAACCGATCGAGCGCTTCGCCGACATCGTGCGGGACATGCTTGCCAGCCCGGATTCGGCATCGTGATCCGAGCGCAGATGGGATCGACCGCGGCCCCCAAGGCGGAGCCCGCCGCGAATTGCCCCTAACTGGCGGGCTGTCTTCTGCAGCCATAAAGCACTACATGACAGACGACTAGCCTTTGTCATCGGAGGTTGTTTCGAGGGTACGGGCCTGGCCGCGTCCGGTCCAGCCCGGGCCCCGCACCACCCGCCCGGGCAGCGCCCCCGTGTGCTCGCCGTCGCTCAACACCAGAACGCCGTTGACGAAAACGTGGAGCACGCCGGTCGCGAGCTGGTGTGGCTTCTCGAAGGTCGCGTTGTCGCGGACCTCAGCGGGGTCGAAGACCACGATGTCGGCGAAGTGGCCGACAGCGAGCGCGCCGCGGCGATCGAGGGCGAGGTTAGAGGCGGGCTGCGAGGTCAGCCGCCGGATCGCTTCCTGCAGCGGGATGATCCCTTCGTCGCGCACGTACTTGCCGAGCAGCCGCGCGAAGTTGCCGTAGGCGCGGGGGTGGGGCTGCGAGTTGAGGAAGACGCCCTCCGGGGCCAGCGCGGCGCCGTCGGAGCCGAAGCTCACCCAGGGGATCGAGATCTTCTTTCTAATGTTGTCCTCGTTCATGGTGAAGAAGACGCAGCCCACGCGGCTGTCGTCCTGAATCACCAGGTCCATCGCCGTCTCTTCCGCGGATGTCCCGCGCATCGCCGCGGCCTCGGCCAGCGTCTTGCCGGTCAGGTGGCGGAGCGAGTCGTTGCGGAAGTCGACCAGCAGGATGTTCTCCGGCGAGCCGGCGCTGAGCCAGGTGTTGTCCCAATCGCCGGCCGGGTCGTTCATCTCGCGCTTCACCCGGGCGCGGATCGCCGGGTCCTTCAGCCGTTCCACCCAGGCTTCGTGGCCGCCCTCCTGCACCCAGGGCGGCATGACGGCGTTGAGGCCGGTGGAGCTGGCGTGGTAGGTGTACATGTCGGCGGTGATGCGCAGCCCCTCGGCCCGGGCCGCCTCGACCTTCGCCACGACCTGGTCCAGCTTGCCCCAGTTGGGCCGTCCGGAGGCCTTGAGGTGATAGATCTCGGCCGGGACGTTCGCCTCGCGGGCGATGGTGATCAGCTCGTCCACCGACTCGAGCAGGCTGTTCCCCTCGCCGCGGATGTGCGAGATGTACATGCCTCCGTACTCGCCGGCGACCTGGGCGAGGGCGATCAGCTCGTCGGTGTCGGCGTAGAAGGCGGGGGCGTAGATGAGCGAGGAGCCCACGCCCAGCGCGCCCTCCAGCATCGCCTGGCGCACCAGCCCGCGCATTTTGTCCAGCTCCTCCGGGGTGGGCGGGCGATCCTCGTAGCCCAGCACGTAGATGCGGACCGTCGTCGCGCCGACGAAGGACGCGACGTTCGGCGAGACGCCGCGCTCGACCAGCCAGTCGAGGTAGCCTCCGAGGGTGGACCAGGTGATGTCGTACTTGATGTCGCCCTGCCGCGCCGTCCGCTCCTCTTTCATCGCCGCGTTGAGCGGGCCCATCGACCACCCTTCGCCCATCACCTCCAGGGTGACCCCCTGGCGGATGTCGCTGAGGCCGCGGCCGTCCTCGATCAGCGACTCGTTCGCCCAGCTCAGCATGTTGATGAAGCCGGGGGCGACGGCGAGACCGCTGGCGTCGATCTCGATCAGGCCGCGAGCGTCGGCGAGGGGGCCGATGGCGGCGATGGTGTCGGCGGAGATGGCGAGATCGGCAACGCGCGGTGCGTCGCCGCCGCCGTCGTAGATCGTTCCGCCCCGGATGATCGCATCGTAGTCCGCGGCCGGTTCGCAGGCGGAGAGGATCAGGGCTAGAGCCAGCAGGGCTAGTTTCGCACCTGTGGGCACCCTGGGCTCTGGAGCCCGCACCATCGACCAAGTTGACCGCCGCGGGCAGCGGGGCGCGACCGTGTTCGGGGCGACGCGCATTCGACGCCTCTCTCTCGTTTTGCTTGTTCAAACTTGGGCACGAGGGATGTGACTTCTGTCGGCCAACATGCGACCGTCGGCATCACGGATCAAGTGGCCGCGACCCGCAACTCAGCGTCCCGAGGTTTCGCCGCTCCCGGCGAGAATCGGCCAGATCCCCGGATCCGGTTTGGCCGGTCGAGAACGACGAAGGGGATGCCCTGCTCGGCGGCCGCGCTCATCGCCAGCGCCATGGTCGACACATAGGTATAGTAGCGCGCGCCGATGTCTTGAATGTCGAAGAGGAGCACGTCCAGCCCGGCGAGCATCTCCGGCGTGGGCTTGCGGGTCGCTCCGTAGAGTGAGTGCACGGGCAAGCCGCTGACCTCGTCGACTCCGCTCTCGACGCGTTCGCCGGCCTCGGCGCGCCCCCGCATGCCGTGCTCGGGTGAGAACAGCGCGACGACGTTCACGCCGTGGTCGCGCAGCAGATCGATGGCGTGGCGACGCTGCCGGTCGAGCGCGGTGTGATTGGTCACCAGGCCCACGCGGCGGTCGCGGACGAGGTGGCTGGAGTCGCTGATCAGTATCTCGAGGCCCGGGCGCACGCCACCGGAATCAATCGACGGTTGAGAGCAGGCCACGAGACTGTGCGCGATCAACAACGCGATGATCGATTGCCGGGCGCGCATCGCTCTCTTAGGTTGAGAAAAAGAGGCCTTCAGACTTCGGGTCACACCCGCAGGGTAACCTCAGAAGACCCTGTGGCTGCGTCAACACCCCATCCCCAAATGTGAACGCCCGTTGAAACCGCTCGGCCGCATCGCCCGCCCCGCTCTCTCCCTGCTCGTCATTTTCGCCTGCGGGAGACCCGCGGGGCTAAAGCCGCTGGGCTCCCCAACGCCGGGTTCCAGCGCCGCTCTCCCGGACGAGGCGCGACGCTGGATCGACCGGACGCACGCCGCGCTCACCCTGCGCGAGAAGGTCGGCCAGCTCATCGTCGTCTGGATGCCCGGGGGCTACGCCTCGACGCGCAGCGATGAGTTCGAGGGTCTGAGCAGCTGGGTGGTCGAGGACGGGATCGGGGGGGTCTCGATCTCGATCGGGCTCCCCCACACCTACGCCGCCAAGCTGAACGCACTGCAACGGGCCGCCAAGGTGCCGCTTCTGGTGACGGCTGATTTCGAGTCGGGTGGGCCCGGCATGCGCCTCGGGGGCGTCTACGCCGTGCCGCACCTGCTGAGCCTGGGCGGTGGCACGATGTTCCCGCCGACGATGGCGTTCGGCGCCGTAGGCGACGAGCGTTTCGCCTATGAGCTGGGACGGATCACCGGGATCGAGGCCCGGGCGGTCGGCGTTCACCTGACCTTCGCTCCGGTCCTGGATGTCAACAGCAACCCCGAGAACCCGATCATCAACACGCGCTCGTTCGGCGAGGATCCGGAGCTGGTGGCGCGCCTGGGCTCAGCGTTCATCCGCGGTGCACACGCCAGTGGACTGATGACCACGGCCAAGCACTTTCCCGGCCACGGCGACACGCGCACCGATTCGCACATCGAGCTGCCGGCGATCAGCGCCACGCGGCAGCGGCTGGATAGTCTGGAGCTGGTTCCGTTTCGCCGCGCCATCGAGGCCGGCGTCGATGCGGTCATGACCGCGCATATCGCGGCCCCGGAGATCCTGGGCCCCGACGGACCACCGGCGACGCTCTCACCGTATTTCCTCACGGGCGTTCTTCGCCGTGATTTTGGCTTCGACGGTGTCATCTTCACCGACGCGCTCCGCATGGGTGCGATCCAGAGCCGCTACGGTGGCGGCGAGTCGGCGGTGCTGGCCCTCGAGGCGGGGGCCGACGTGATCCTTTCGCCCGCCGATGTCGGGGGTGCGATCGAGGCCGTGACCGAAGCGGTCAGGAGTGGGCGTCTGTCGGAGGGGCGCCTCGACGTGTCCGTTCGCCGTGTTCTGACTTTGAAGGCGAAGGCGGGGCTCCATCGTGGGCGTCTGGTCGATGTGAGCGCTGTGGACACGGTGGTCGGCCGGCGCGATCACTTGAGCTTCGCCGACAGCGCCGCGCAGCGGTCGGTCACGCTGGCCCGCGATGACCGGGGCCTCGTGCCCATCGATACGAGCCGCGTGCACAGGCTGTTCAGCCTGGTCTTTGCCGACCGGGCGAACGCCGTAGCCGGTCGCGCTTTCAACCTCGAGCTGGCTCCATACTTCGAGCGAGTGGATACGGTGTGGGTTGATGAGCGTACACACGCCGCCGCTTTCGACTCGCTGGCCCTGGCCGCCGACTCCGCGGATCTGGCCTCGTTCTCCATCTACATCTCGCCGCGGGCCGGCGCCGGCGATGTCGGTCTGCCCGAAGCGGCAACGCGCTTCATGAAGACCGTGATCGCCGCCGGGGTGCCCAGCGTGATGATCTCGTTCGGTAACCCCTACTTGCTGACCGAAGTACCCGAGGTGGGCACGTACCTGCTGGTCTGGGGCGGCCGAGAGGTGTCGCAGCGCGCCGCGGTTCGCGCTCTGTTGGGCGTGGCGCCGATCAGCGGCCGTCTCCCGATCTCGATCCCGCCCTTCCACAGGGCCGGGGAGGGGCTGAAACGTGCGGCGACGCTCGAGGTGCCCCGATGAACGCGCGACCCGGCGCTCGGCCTGACGCCGCCAGCCGAAGTTGGCATGAGCGCCGGCGGCCTCGCCCGGGTGGACAGCATCATTCAGGCGGCCATCGCCGATTCGGCGGCGCCTGGGGCGGCGCTGGCTATCGGGCGGCACGAGCGTCTGGTGCGCCTGCGCGGTTATGGGCGACTCGACTGGGATCGTCGCACGCCGCGGGTCGATGAGGCGTCGCTTTACGACCTGGCCTCGCTCACCAAAGTGGTGGGGACGACGAGCGCCGTCATGATCCTCGAGGATGAGGGGCAGCTCGAGCTCGATGCACCGGTGGCTCGTTATCTCCCCTGGTGGGGTGCGGCGGGCAAGGGGGAGGTGACGCTTCGCCAGCTGTTGATACACCGGGCCGGCCTACCCCCTTGGAAGCCGTTCTGGCGCGAGATTTCCGGTCGGGCGGCGTACCGCGAGGCGCTGGCCGCGATCGAGCTCGAGTACGCCCCCGGTGACTCGACGGTCTACAGCGACATCGGGTTCATCACCCTCGGCTTCCTGGTCGAGTCGGTCAGCGGCCTGCCCCTGGATGAGTTCCTGGAGCAGCGGCTGTTCGCGCCGCTTGGGATGCGCGACACGGGGTTTCGGCCGGCCGCCGCGCTCAGCGATCGGATCGCGCCCACCGAAGTGGACACGGTGCTCCGCTTCGCCCACGTTCACGGAGTGGTCCACGACCAGAACGCCTACGCGCTCGGCGGCGTGGCGGGGCACGCCGGGCTCTTCTCGTCGGCGCGTGACCTCGCGGTATTCGCTCAGATGATGCTGGACGGCGGGGCCTACGGCAGCTGCGTCCCGTCCCCGTCGAACTGCCGCGAGGTGCAATGGCAGCGTATTCTCGAGCCGGCGACGATCGAACGCTACACCGCGCGCTACGACGACATGTCCAGCCGCGCTCACGGTTGGGACACCCCGTCGGGCAGATCGTCCGCCGGCGACTACTTTACGAGGCGTGCCTTCGGCCACACCGGCTTTACCGGTACCAGCCTCTGGATCGACCCCGAGCTGGACGTCTTCGTCGTTCTGCTCACCAACCGGGTCAACCCCACGCGAGCGAACCGCAAGCACATCCCGCTGCGCCGCGCGGTTCACGACGCCGTGGCTCTGGCAATCACCGATCTCGTCGTTAGCAAGCGCACCGACCGATAGGGAGCGACCTCGTTGTCCAGGCAGCAAGAGAAGATTCAAGTCGAGATCATCGAGGATCACCGCCGTCTTGCCGAGGCGCTCGCCCACCGCATCGCCTCATTGATTCGCGAGCGGCAGGCCGCCGGGCGACCGGCGGTACTCGGCCTGGCGACCGGCTCGACGCCGCTGGGCGTGTACCGCGAGCTGATTCGGCTGCACCGTGAAGCAGGCCTCTCGTTTGCCAATGTGGTGACGTTCAACCTCGACGAGTACTACCCCATGGACCCGAACAGCGTCCATAGCTATCACCGGTACATGTGGGAAAACCTATTCGATCACATCGATATCCGACGCGAGAACGTGCACATCCCCCGTGGCGATCTCTCGCGGGATGAGGTCGATGCGCACTGCCGCGCGTTCGAGGAGGCGATCGTAAATCTGGGCGGCATCGACTTCCAGATTCTGGGCATTGGCCGCACCGGCCATATCGGGTTCAACGAGCCCGGCTCGGATCGCGAATCGCGGACGCGTCTGATCTTCCTCGACACCGTGACCCGGCGCGACGCCGCCTCCGACTTCTTCGGCGAAGGGAACGTGCCGCTGGAGGCGATCACCATGGGAATCGCTACCATCCTCGAAGCTCGCGAGATCGCGCTGATCGCCACGGGAGAACACAAAGCGCCGATTGTGCGGCGCGCGGTGGAAGGCGAGGTCCACCCCGACGTGGCCGCCAGCTACCTGCAGGACCACCCGAACGCCACGGTCCACCTCGACCCAGCCGCGGCGTGCGAGCTGACTCGGATCAAAACCCCGTGGCTGGTTAGCTCGGTTGACTGGAATCCTCAACGAGAGATCGAGGCGGTGGTCTGGCTAAGCCGACAGGTCAAGAAGTCGATTCTACGGCTCGAGACGAAGGACTATCGTGACCACCACCTGAGCTCGCTGGTGGCGCGCCACGGTTCGGCACCGCCGCTGAACGGCGAGGTGTTCAATGCTCTGATCGCCAAGATCCGCGGCAAGAGCAAGCTGCCGCGAGGCCGGCGCGTGCTCGTCTTTGCCCCGCATCCTGACGATGACGTGATCTGTATGGGCGGCATCTTGCAGAAGCTGCACCACAATGGGAACGAGATCACGGTCGCCTACCAGAGCTCGGGGAACATCGCCGTCTTCGACCACGAAGTGCGCCGCCACCTCGACCTGATGCACCGCTTGAGTCAGTTGTTCGGCATCCGCGCGCCCGAGCTTGACGAGTTGAGCGCGGAGGTCGAGGCGTCGTTGGCGGACAAGGTGCCGGGCGAGATCGACATCCCGGCGGTCCAAAAGCTGAAGAAGGCCATTCGCGAATCGGAGGCCATATCGGCGCTGGAGACCCTGGGGTTGCAGCGGTCGCAGGCACGGTTCCTCAACCTCCCGTTCTATCAGACCGGCGGGGTCAAGAAGGATCCGATCGGCGAGCGCGACGTCGAGATCGTCCTGGCGCTACTCGAAGAGATTAGGCCGAGCATAGTTTTCGCTGCGGGTGATATGTCCGATCCCCACGGCACGCACCGCATGTGCAAGGAGGCGATCGAGCGAGCCCTGGAGCGCTATGACGGCCCGGCGCCCGAGTTGTGGCTGTATCGTGGCGCTTGGGAGGAGTGGCCGGTTGCCGAGGCCAACCTCCTCGTCCCCATGTCGGAGGAGGAGCTGCGACTCAAGATCCTCGCGATCTTCAAGCATCAGTCGCAGAAAGACAAGGCGCCGTTTCCCGGGCCGGATGAACGGGAGTTTTGGCAGCGAGTCGAGGAACGGAATCGCGGCACCGCGGCGGCGCTCGAGGCGCTGGGCCTGCCCGCGTACTTTGCCATCGAGGCCTTCGTCGTCGAGCGGGACGGCCGCCGCCTGGAGAATCCCGCCGTCCCCACAAGCTCGCTCGGTGCTGAGCCCGAGGCACGCCGATCTGACACGGCTCGACCTTGAGCGAGGGCGCCGCCACCCCCCTCGACCTGATCGTCCTCGTCGCCTACCTGCTGGGGGTGACGGTCTGGGGCGCCTGGCTCGGCCGCGGCCAGCGCGGCGGCCGCGACTACTTCCTGGGCCGGCGTTCGCTGCCCTGGGTTCCGGTCATGCTTTCGGTCGTGGCCACCGAGACCAGTACGCTCACCTTCCTGAGCATCCCGGGCGTGGCTTTCATGGGCACCCTGGGCTTCCTGCAGCTGACCCTGGGGTATGTGGTGGGTCGGACCACCGTCGCCATCGCTCTGCTGCCTGCGTACTTCCGTGGCGAGCTGTCCACCGCCTACGAGCTGCTCGACAGCCGTTTCGGCCGGGGTACGCGCCGTTTTACCTCGGCGATCTTCATGGTCACCCGGCTGCTCGCCGACTCCGTGCGACTGTTCGCCACCGCGATCCCCCTCGCCCTCGTTACCGGCTGGCCGTATCCTGTGTCCATCGCGGTGATCGGGTTGCTGACCGTGGTCTATACCTACTTCGGGGGGATCAAGGCGGTGATCTGGGTCGATGCCTTGCAAATGGGCCTCTACCTGCTCGGAGCCATCGCCGCCGCAATGGCGTTGCACCTGCTGGTCCCCGGGGGCTGGGGTTCGATCGCCGGCGCGGCCGCCGCTGCGGGGAAACTCTCGGTGATCGATACCTCGTTCAACCTGAGCTCGGCCTACACGCTCTGGGCGGGCCTCTTCGGCGGCGCGTTTCTTTCCATGGCCTCTCACGGCACCGACCAGTTGATCGTGCAGCGTCTGCTCACCTGTCGGAACTTGCGGGCGAGCCAGCGGGCGCTCGTCGGCAGCGGCTTCGCCGTCATGCTCCAGTTCGCGCTTTTCCTGGCGCTGGGCGTTGGACTTTGGGCCTTCTATAGCGGACGGTCGTTCGAGCGGCCGGATGAGATCTTCGCGCTGTTCATCGTCGACGAGTTGCCAGCGGGCCTCTCCGGTCTGCTGGTCGCCGGCATCTTCGCCGCGGCGATGTCCAGCCTGTCGTCGTCGATCAATTCGCTGGCCTCGGCCAGCGCTTATGACTTCTGGGCGCCGGCGCGAGGCGTCGAGGCGGACGATGCCCGCACTCTGCGGGTCGGCAAGCTGTTCACGCTGCTCTGGTCGGCATTGCTCATTGGCGGTGCCCTGCTGTTCATCCCGTTGAGCCGTGGCACGGCGGCGGTGGAGGTGGCCCTGGGCGTCGCCTCGCTGGTCTACGGCGGCCTGTTGGGCGCGTTCGCCCTCGCGCTATTCGCGCCGGCGGTGCGCCCCCGGGAGGCGGTCGTGGCGATCGCCACCGGCATCGGTTCGGTCACGGCACTCTGGCTGTTCGCTCGGGGCTCCGTGGCCTGGCCCTGGTTTGCGTTGATCGGAACGGCGGTGACCTTCAGCGTGGGCCGGATCGGCGCGGCGCTGCAGGCCAGGAAGCGCCCGGCTACGGAGGGGGGCGTGTGAGCGCAACTGCGGTCATCGGCATCGATGGTGGGGCCAGCGTCACGCGGGCCATCGTTCTGGATGCGCGGGACGGCCGGGTGCTCGGCCGCCGGCAGGGTGGCCCGGCACTCACCGGCCGTCCCGAGTCACCTTTTGACATCGAGGTCATCATCGAGACCGGACGCCTGGCGGCACACACCGCGGCGATCGAACTACCCGCGGCAGCGTTGTGCGCCGGGCTGGCGGGGGTGGGGCGCGCGCCGGAGCGCGATGTGGTGGAGAGCGAGCTGCGGGGACGAGGCCTGGCTCTGACCGTGTCGGTGGTGACGGACGCCGAGGCCGCGTTCTACGACGCGTTCGCCGATGGGCCGGGCCTGCTGCTCATCGCGGGTACCGGCTCGATGNNTGTTGCTCGGCGACGAGGGGAGCGGGTACGACATCGGGCTCAGCGCACTGCGGGCGTCGGTGCGCGCGGCGGACGGGAGGAGCGAGCAGACCGAGCTGCTCGCACATATCTTGGGGCATCTGCAACTGGTTGAACCGGAAGAGCTGGTCGGGTGGAGCGCGGCTGCCGGCAAGGCCGAGATCGCCGCCTTGGCTCCCCTGGTCAGTCAGCTGGCGGTGGCCGGCGACGGCATCGCCGCCGACATCATCGAGCGGTCCATCGCCTCGCTGCTCGCTCTAGTGGCCGCGCTGCTCTCACGCCTCGGGCCCTGGAGCGCGCCCCCCAGACTCGCCCTGACCGGCGGCCTCATCGCTCCCGGCGGCCCGCTGCGCGATCGAATTCTCTCGGCGCTCCTGGACTACGACTGCCAGGTGGTCGAGATCCCGCTGAACGCGGCCCGCGGCGCGGCCCGGCTGGCGTTGCGCGAGCTGACTAGACGTCCGAAGTCATAATGAACAGCGGTTGCCGCAGCAACGTCTTGTACTTCGGACGCAGGCGATCGGCGTCGTAGTACTTGTGGACGTCGATGACCTTCTTGCGACCCATGACGACATCGATCGGGACGCTGTCGTACACCCCGTTTCGCAGGCTGACCAGCCGCCCGAAGCTGCCCTGCAGGATCAGGTCGAGGGCGAGGTTGCCGAAGGCCATCGGCACGATGGCGTCGAGGGCGTCGGGGTCGCCGCAGCGGACGAGGTAGCCGAGCCGCTGATTGACCACGTTGATGCGGCGGCCCTCGTTGACGTTCGGCGACAGCTCTTTGAGCAGCGCCGCCACCTTGTCGCTGATACCGCCTAGCTTGCGGTGCCCGTACTGATCCTCTTCTGAGCTCTCGAACGACATCTCCTCCTGGTGCTTCATGCGGGCGCCTTCCGAGACCAGCACGACCGAATACTTACTCGGGTTGCGGTTACGGTCGTAGACCAGCAGCTCCAGCAGACGCTCGATGTCGAAGGGGTGCTCCGGGATGCAACAGCGGTCGGCGGCACCGGCCATGGTCGGCAACAGCGCCGTGTAACCCGCGTAGCGGCCGAAGACCTCGATGACCAGAAAGCGTTCGTGCGAGCCGGCGGTAGTTCGGAGGCTGTGGGTCAACTGAATGGTCCGCGCCACGCAGGTGCTGAAGCCGATGCAGTAGTCGGTGCCGGGCACGTCGTTGTCCATAGTCTTCGGAATCGCGACGACCTTGACCTTCTCCTCATGCAACCGTTGGGCGTAGCTCAACGTGTCGTCCCCGCCGATGGGGATGACGTGGTCGATGCCCAGGAACTCGATGTTCTTCAACACTTCGGGCGTCACGTCGTTGATCTCGTCCGTGTACGTGTCCGCCAAATGGGGAGGAACGACCGCCTTCGGTAGGTGGCTGGGGCGCGTGCGCGACGTATGGAGAAAGGTGCCACCCGTTCGGCCCGCCCGGTTGACCACCTCCTCGGTGAGCGTGGTCACGCAGTGCGAGTTGTTCGCCTCTTTGTCGCGGACGATGTCGACCAGCCCGGCCCAGCCGCGCCGGATTCCCAGCACGCGGTACCCTTCGCGCAGGGCACGAATCGTAATGGCACGGATCGCCGGATTGAGACCCGGTACGTCACCGCCGCCCGTCAAGATGCCGATCGTACCTGTGTAATCTGCCATACCCGCCCGCTCCTTCCCACCACGCTGCCGACGCCCGATTACCCCCGTGCGGCTTTCCGCCTCCCCGGCTACACTCTCACCAACCCGACCGTTGATACCCCGGTCGTTCGGCTGAGTTGGCTCCGACGATGCGGTCAGTATAATACAGCCCAGCGCCCGCGGTAGGGCTCAACCGGCCCGCGCTCGGCCGGAAAGGGCCCTCTTCCACTTTACCCCACATTCCACCGACGGTAGCTTGATCACTAACCCAAACTCTCAAGCGAGCGGAGCGGCCGGAGGCTCGGCGCGACCCATCTCGCGGCCGCCCCGTCTTTCCAGGAGGGCATCATGGCCGAGGAACCCGTCGGCACGATCACGCACTACTTCCCAAAGCCGCAGGTGGGTGTCGTCAAGCTCACCGCGGCGATCAAGGTCGGCGAGACCCTTCATTTTCGTGGTCACACGACCGACTTCCAACAGCGCATAGACTCGATGCAGGTCGAGCATGCCGCGGTCGAAGACGCCGCCGCTGGCACGGAGGTCGCCATCAAGGTGACCGAGCGAGTGCGGGGTGGTGACGAAGTCTTCCGGGTGACGCCCGACTGAACCTCTCCGCGGCCGCCGGCCGATCGGCGCGCCGCCGCGCGCTGGCGCCCTGCCGCTTGACGTGGCCGGGGATATGGCGGACGAGGTCGCGCAGACCCTTAGCTTCGATGATCGGTCCATACCGACTGGAAGATGCGCAGATCTTCCGCCGTGCCATGGTGGCCCAGCCTGGACGGCGCCTTCGACAGCTCGAG
>JABAOH010009284.1_pt2 | contig 13081 bp, 11 predicted proteins | sample 7062181 | NCBI WGS metagenome assembly JABAOH01 (sample SAMN14538630, study PRJNA623070) | marine sediment metagenome | biome: marine biome [ENVO:00000428]; feature: marine pelagic biome [ENVO:01000023]; material: deep marine sediment [ENVO:00002113]; isolation source: pool of 5 deep marine... | reverse complement strand
GAAGGAACTGAAAGAGACACGGAGACAACTTGAGCACATCACAAATGAGAACGCAATCTTGGGAGCCCTCAAACTACGTTTTGAGGGGCAATCTTCAACGCTACAGGAGCTCAATGATTGGGTAGCACAGATCTACAACGACCAAATCGAAAACAGAGCCAATGAAAAATGCAAGATCATAGCAGCTGGAACCTCCGGCATCTTGGACTTTATCCACAGTAAAATCAAGAAGCCAAGTGTGGATCATAAAACTGAAGGAGATCCCCCAAATGCCTAGCCTTCGCGCCCACCGATACCTCGACCTCCTCTACTTTGGCAAGAGTTATTACAAAATCCACCGCTCCATGGATCACCCAGTCAGATACCTCGGCAAAAGCCATCGAGTCCTGTTCCATGACCCAGTCACGGCCACCCTCATCGCCCAACATAACTACCCTAACGACCCCAACGCTATCTTGGCTGCCCAACTCCACATCCAAATCGACCAGCAATGCAGCGCCAACCCAACATTCAAAGCAGCCCTAGAAGCGTTGGCGAAAGCCGCTTCTAAGAAACGTAAAAGAAAGCGTAAAACCAAAAAATCTCCCGATGTAATCCCGCTATTTGATCCACGATTGGTCACGATCGCTGAATTGTGGGCCCAGCTTAAGGATCTATGACGCCAGGTCCGGTAGATTCTATTACAGAAATTTGTTCCTTAAATGCGCGTGCGTATGGAAGACTTTTCCACAAATGTTATTAGAAGTTTTTTGACATACAAAGCTCGGGGAATGGAGAGTTAGTGATGTTACGTGAATTTTTGAGATTTAAAGGAATCGTGTTGTTTTCTTCGAGGAGCCAAAGACCATTATTGAAAGGCACTCTGGCGCTGGGTTTGGCTGCGATACTCATCTTTTCGTCGTTGCGGGGCTTTTTACTATTAGGTGATGTCGTGACTCAAGCGTCCGATGGTCAAATTGGTGGTGCATCGAAGCGGCGCACCTACATAGTCAACTTGGATGGCATGCAAGCAGAATATTACAATTACTTCTACAGCGGACCGAACAGTTTTAGAGGTTGGCTTACGCCTAACTTGATGTCTTTTGCTGCGCATGGTCAGGTTTACTACAATTGTTACAATGTTCTTACGGCTTTAACGGGCACTAATCATGTGAGCATTATAACGTCAACGTCTGCTGGAACTAATGGCGTCTTGGGTGTAGGCGTCTACTATAAGGGATTAAATCTGGCTGTTTCTCCCAGCGATGAAGCGTATGGCACGGCAGTGATAGAACGATACGATCACGATGATATTCTGGAGCCTACTCTCTTCAACATGATTCCGAGTCTTACAACTGCGGTGGTGGCAGGTAAACCATGGGTTGGAGACATGTTTGATGATGCAGATTGCGACATCAAGGTCTACCCAGAGAACCCCACCAATCCCTCTTATGTGTCCTCCACTGTGCAGGGGTACATTCTAGGTGGTCGGCCTCACTTGGGAGACCAAGTGGTCCCTGCAAGGTATTATTTGCCTGAATCGGTGGGGCAGCCGGCTGAACTACCCCCTTCTGGCTTCCCCGTGTACAACAACACTGGAGGTTGGGATTTCCCTCTCACTGCTCAGGATATGCCTAGCGACAAGTGGATCTTTGATCAAGCAATAAAAGTGATTGACAACGATGATCCTGACTTCATGTATATTCTTGCAGCAAACATGGATGAAGCGGGTCACTTTTACGGAAGCTTTGTGGATTCAGGCGTCTCCAATCTTAATTCTCTGCGAAACCCCGACGCTGCTAGAGATCAGCTTTACTTGACTGACATGGAATTTGGCAGGTTCATTTCGCACTTAGAAGTTTCAGGAAAGCTCTCCGACACCGTCATAGTCGTAACTTCTGATCATGGGATGAGCAGCATGAAGAATGCGCTTTTTTCAGTTGATCTTAGAAAAATATTAGCAGATAATGGTCTCTGTATGAAAGCCGACGACCGTTCACCTACTGGAACGTACAACGCCAGCGGTGTGTATGATTGGCTCTATTCAGAGGGTCCAGCTTCCTACTTGTACAATGTATCACCCGCCTATATCGACCAAATGGCTGAGTTGCTTGAGAACTATTGCTTTCCAGGCAACGAGTTTCCCGTCTGGATTGTTCTAGACAAGATTGAGCAAAGAGATGGAATCAACTGGTATACAGGAAGACCATACAACCTGTATCATGCGGATTTTGGCTCTGTTGTGTGGCCAGACTTGATCGTCATTCTCAATCCCCACTACATGGCTCCGCTCTACTACGACATACTTACAGGAGGAGCCAATGCTTTCATGCTGGATTTCAACCTACCGCCCACTGGTGATGCAGACCTGAAGACTGCTCCAGGCGCTCACGGCACATACTTGGAACAGCATGTTCCGCTGATAGTCACAGGACCAAGCGTCATCGCGGGAGGGCAAGTTTACACTCAGGTCTCAACACTCGACATCGTTCCCACTATCTGCAGCTTGAATGGATGGCCAACACCGACAAACGCGGAAGGCATATCTCTCCCAATGGAAACTCCTCCGCCACCACCACCACCTCCCCCCCTCCCAAGTGGTCCAATAAAGATTGGAATAGTAGGCCCCTATGGGCACCCATTCTGGTCTCCTGGCATGAAGGAAGCGGCCGAGATGGCTCGAAATGAGATTAACGCTGATGGGGGAGTGCATCTCCCTGAAGGCGATTTTGAGATCGAGCTGGCATTTGGAGATGAAAGCAGCTACCCACTACCGGACCCAGTGTCTGCTTATATGGAAGCAGAGAGGCTGATCACAATCGAGGAGTGCCAATACCTCATAGGAGGGGTCAACCCCGAATGCACGTCCGCTATGATCGAAGCCGCAGCGGACTATGCAACACCGTTCTTCATCGATGGCGCCTTTTCCGCTGAGCTGTTGGAAGACACGGTGAATCTCAACTATCCAAGATACAAGTACTTGTTTAGAACCAATCCAGTTAACAGCACTATGATGTTCTACACAATAGCTGGAGCGCTTGGGGGGCATTTGATTCCAACTAAGCTTCTACCATTGTATGGACATGACCTTGACAGTGACCCTGAAACTCCAGACCAGGTGAGAATTGCAGTTCTTGCAGAGGATCTTTCATGGACACAAGTCATGTACACTTACATGACAGATCCCTCAATATACACAAGCGTGTTGGGACCCTACGCGAATGTCACTTACTTTGACAGAATCCCGGATGGAACCATCGATGTGTCGCCATGGCTGTCCGCCGTTGACGCCAGCCAAGCTCGACTGATTATCCACATATTTTCCGGAGCGTCAGGTGTTCCTTTGGCGGTTCAATGGGAGGAAATGAACCTCAACACGATGCTTGTCGGCATCAACATGATGGCGCAGCGCCAAACGTACTGGTTAGATACTGGTGGTGCATGCGAGTACGAAAGCATTATTAGCTTTGCAGGAACACGAACACCGATTGTTCCAGGCGTAACAGAAGTTTTCTGGGATAACTTCGTTGCCTATACTGGGACCTGGCCGCTGTATACTGCTTGTGGAGTGTATGATAGCATTTATGTTCTCAAAGAATCCTTAGAAGCCATCGCCTCCAGAGATCAAGACGCGCTCGTAGCTTATTGGGAAGGAAGCTATGAAAGGACAGGCCTTTCAGGCAAGCAGAAATTCACCAATTCTCATGATGTCTATTGCGATGAGTATCTGCCAACATGGATCAACGGGTACGCACGGGCAATGTTTGTCCAATGGGTGTCTGAGAGAATGGAGGTTGTGTGCCCAGTAGACCAGACTTACTCAAAGAGATGGACTATTCCACCATGGATGTATTCGCTTCAAGAAGACCTGAACTACGATGGCAAGGTCGACATAAGAGACGTTGCCCTTGTTGCCAGAGCCTTCGGATCATCTCCCGGAGATCCAAGATGGGAGAAAGAAGCCGACCTAAACTATGACAACAAGATCGACATTAAAGACATTGCAAGAGTCGCCAGAGAATTTGGCGCCGAAATAACACTTCCTCTACCATAACAGTGCATTATCGCATTATCCAATTGAACTTGAAAACTATGTTATCCTGTGATTCTTCGAATCTTCATGTCAAAACTTGAGATGATAAACTAACCCAATGCACGTGTGCAGCAAAAAAGGTGGAATTGAGGAAGATCGCTTTCTTAATATTTGTGCGTGGACCTTGCGCCTAACCAACGTTTCTTAGCATACACAGAACCTGTCGCAACCGCAGCGATCGACACAGCTAAAGCGATGTAGGGAACCAACAAAGCAAGCTTGTCAACAGGAACAATGGAACCACCCACACTAGGCACACCACTCAGGGCATCGTATTTAGTTAAGGCTTCCATACATATCGCTGTTGTGCATTCATTGGATCCGAAATAAATTCTGATACCCTCCCAGCCAACAAAGAAAGCAGCGGAAGGCCAGCTCCCATCTGGATTTTGTGCATTCAACAGATATTCAATTCCTTCTTCTACACTATCCTTCTCGCTCGATGTAAGCTCAGAGAATCCCAGGTTGATTAGAGACACGAGAGCCATCGCAGTTTCAAGTTCATCTTCTGGGCCCACAAACTCGGAATAACTTGGCCAACTTCCATCTTCTTCCTGATCAGCCAAAATATAATTCCTCATGTTTTCTCTTTGACTAATGCTGAGAAACGTTTGCGCCCCACCATCCGCATAAGCTCTTGTAGCCAAGTAAGTAAAAGCATATGGTGAACGATAATATACTGCATGGTAAGGTAGTCCGAGCAACATGTAGTCTATCATGTCGTTCAACCAATCCATTGTGGTTTGGATCTTATGCTCTTCGTTTCTTGAAGCGTAGAAAAACAAAGTATTAGCATTTGTGGGAGCACACACATCCGTAGGCGTTCCAGATAACCAAGTGTAGAATGCTCCATCGATCGTCCTTCTATAGTTAAGAAAGTAATCCGTCAGGTCATTACTTATCGGGTTTCCCCACAAGCCGGGGTTGTATGAAAGAAGGCACTCTAGATTGACGCCTGTGGAACAGAAGTCAGGCGCCCATGAGCCTCCGGGTCCATAAAAGCTCCAGACGCCAGTGTGTTCTTCTAAGGTCTCCATGTTAGATAATAGATGTTGCGCAGCGAGCATTCTCATGTTCTCGAAGGCTGGCGTTCCTACTTGGGCGAGATATGAGTGAGTAAGAGCTAAACGATTAAGTGTGTGAAATACGAAAGGAGTGGTAAACACCGTGAAGATGTATATTTTGTCACTTTGATCTGGGAGCAACCACCTGTAGCTAGCAAATTCGCCTACTTGGCCTGCAGGAGGAGATTGAATGCCTTCCAAGTAGAGGATGCCGTTGTTAAGTGCGGAATGAATTCCTGAGGCACTTGCTCTCACTGGAGTGAAAAATGGTGTGAGCGTAATCGGCGAAAGAAGAAATATGATTAGCAAAGCAGCAATCAAGAGATGTAAACTTTCTTTTTTCATCTTCCCATCTCCCTTCTATAACTAACATTATGCATGTTGAGCTCTTCTTAATATTTGTGGTTGTGGCAAGAGACTGCACCAATGGAAATTATCGCAAAATGAATATAATGTGAGGCCAGGCTTTGTTCATGTGTGCGCACATAAACGATAAATGCAACGTCTATAACATGTATTCTCTCTGAGAAAGTGGGCGGGGGATTGGAAGCGTGTGTGCACAAATGGGGTCAAGAATGGTTATGGGAAAAGTGTTGATGGTGTTGTTGATATGCACGTTGTTTCTGGGTATTTTTACAACGCCTGTTTCGGCATACGAGTTGGTATTCGTTGACGGTGACTGGGATGGTGGTGACAAGGACGAAGGCGGAGACAATGTGGGATATTCTGACAGCGACTTCGATGCTTCTAATGGGGAACTTGAATTCATGTGTAGGGCTGAGGTTTATGGACATTACTGGGCATGGGCCTATGTTTACAAGAACTTCACCTATGATGCTGCTGACAGTCTTAACACGTTTACAGTTAAATATCACAGACGCGGTTCAGCAACTTGGCTTGGAGGGGATGTGTCGATCTATATCAGAGTAGAATTGTATGATAGGACTGCTGGTGGAGTACCAATTATAGTATATGGTGACGATAAAGATTTAGACTTCGGCGACTTTAGATGGACCCCCGATAACTACAAAACTGTGGGTTTTGCAACGTGGCTTACGAGCGGACATGAATATCAAGTGATCCTCAGGGGAAAAGGGGATTGTGATGTGTCGTTTCCAGCAGTTGTAGGTTCCCAAGTTGATTTCAAGACCTATGAGATTGGTGGTGATGACTTCCGTGTTGACTGGGTCCATTTGAAAGTCTATCATGAAGATCCCTCAACTGAAGAAAGTGTAGGTGGTGTTTGGGTTCCTATTGATAGGTTTGCCTTGTTGGCCCCCTACGCAGGTGTGGCTTCAACAATTTTAGTCGGAACGGTTGTAGCAATCATCTTGATCAAGCGTGTCAGGTCCCAGAAAGACGAGCCTCAGGTAGAGGCGTGATTTTCTTCTCCCTTTTTTCATTAATTGGGGATTGCCTGAAATGAGCAAATGCCAAATGAAGGCACCTACTCCAGTCGACATTAGCGGATCGCCTGCCCAACGGAAAGCAAACCATGCAAAGAGAATTAAACGTCGTAGAATCTACAAGCGCAGAAAGAGACAAAGTAGAAAGCTCTCATTTGCTCTCGCCATTGCCATCGCTGCGATTCTCGTGCTTTCCAGCGTAATTGGCTACTCGATATTAAATTCACTGCCCCATGAGGATACAACTATCCTAATCCCTGCACTTAGGGCAGCCATTGTAGACCATTTGAGTTCAACGTTTCCAAATCAAACATTCATTCAAATTACCACTGATCTTTTAAAAGGAGAAGGATTCACGGTGGACTATTACCCTCATGAAGAAGTAACCGTAGAACTCTATAAAAACCTACCAACTCTTGGCTATCGATTACTTATCCTAAGAGTTCACTCAGCATTGTCAACAATAGAAGGATCAGAAGACTTGGCCCTCTTCACATCAGAATCCTACAGCGAAACAAGATATGCAATCGAGCAGGTGTTAGGTCAAGTCGTTCAAGTCACATATTATGAAGAAGCAGAATTCTTCACACCTGATTCATATTTCGGAATAAGCCAAGAACTCGTGAAGTCTGGAATGTATGGAAGGTTCTACAACACCACAGTTATCATGATGGGGTGCAGTGGCTTAACGTTCACGCAAATGGCTGACGCATTCATCCAAAAAGGGGCAGGAGTCTACATTGGTTGGAGTTTGGATGTATCATCATCTCACACCGATAAAGCAACCTCGTGTTTGCTTCAGCACCTAATTTGCGAAAGACAACCAATAGATCAAGCAATTGGAGAAACAATGAGAGATGTGGGGATAGACACCACATTCAACAGCACGATGCTTTACTATCCCCTTAGCGCAAAAAACGACAGAATTCTAGATTGAGAAGGCGAACACGTTCGTATGCGCTTTCCATGTGTGCGCGCTGGGACGTTGGCTACGTGGCTAAACACTTCGGTGACGTCGAACCCTAACGCGTGCACCAGATTGCGGTTGTGGAAGCTTCGCCTTTTTCCATTTGAGCACTGCTAATCTGAAAACTGAAGTACGCGCGTTGAGCAAAACTGAAATGATATTGGATAGAACCTTTATCCACAAGGGTTAAAACTGAATCAGAAGACGTAATGAACAAGTGAGTGGAATGAGTAAAACTGCTTCAACCTCTTTTATGATTCTTTGGCTGCTAATCACAGTATTCCTGATGGGGATTACTTTAAATGCATGCATGCAGCCCACGCTCTTCTAAGTATAGACTGAGAAAAAAGGGGTTATGGGGTGTCTTTGATTTTCCATATGCGGACGCGTACGTAGTTCCAGTAGATATCATCTTTACCTCTATACAGAGTGATAGTGTCAGGTGTAGAAGCGGTCCAAGCCATCCACAGCTGCTCAATCGCTGGCGCCTCTTCACATCCATAGGTCTTAATCAGCCAAACATCAAGGTCTCCAGCGCCAAAAGACTGTGTATAGCCTGTTACGACGTACGCTCCGTCCGACGTCTGAACCACAGAATAACCCGCATCCCCGCTTGGTCCTCCGAATTTTTGGTTCCACATGTGGTTTCCATCTGCATCAGTCTTAATCAGCAAAGCATCTCCGCTCGCCATGCCGGCGAGTGCATAGCCTTCATCCGACGTCTGAACCACAGAATAAACATATGCCCCGCATGTTTGGTTCCACATTTGGTTTCCCTCTGAATCAGTCTTAATCAGCAAATATTCTGCGGCGAGTGCATAGCCTCCATCCGACGTCTGAACCACAGAATAACAGTTGTAAAGGTCATGGTGCCAACTGGAGTATGTTTGGTTCCACATTTGGTTTCCCTCTGAATCAGTCTTAACCAGCCAAGCATCACCTTCTTGCCACGCCCAATCGTACGTGTAGCCTGCTATGGCGTATCCTCCGTCCGACGTCTGAATCACAGACCGTCCATATTCATCACTCGTAGTGTCCTCTCCGTATGTTTGGTTCCACATGTGGTTTCCATCTGCATCAGTCTTAATCAGCCAAAAATCCTGGCTTCCAGCTCCATAAATCCACGTGCTGCCTGCTATGGCGTATCCTCCGTCCGACGTCTGAATAGCAGAATAACCAAATTCACCGCCTGATTCTCCGTATGTTTGGTTCCACATGTGGTTTCCATCTGCATCAGTCTTAATCAGCCAAGCACCTTCGGCTTTGTAGCCTGCTATGGCGTATCCTCCATCTGGTGACGTCTGAACCACAGAATAAGCAAGATCAACGATTGTTTCTCCGTATGTTTTGTTCCATAATTGGTTTCCCTCCGAATCAGTCTTAATCAGCAAAGCATCAATTTCCAAGGGTTCATAAGAGCCAGTGTAGCCTGCTATGGCGTATCCTCCGTCCGACGTCTGAATCACAGACTGTCCATAATCCAGGAAGGCTGTTCCTCTGTAGATTTGGTTCCATCCTGTAACAGTTGCGTTGAAGGTTTGGGGGTTGTATTCATTGTGGTGGGGTTCGCTGTTGACGGTTTCTTTTCCAGTTATGTCGAATATGATGTCTGTGACGTCTGTAATGTTCAGGTTGTGGGTTATGTTGAAGTATTGTCCACGTTTGTCGATGATGTTTATCCATTCGCTGTCATATGCCAGGTACGCTTTTGTCAAGGGGTCACCCGAAGTGCCGAATCTTGTGGCTGCCCCTGCTATGTCTTTTATGTCAATTTTACCATCGTCATTGATGTCATACCATGGGTCATAAGGTGAAGTTGCTGTCACACTTGCTAGAAAGCTAAAAGAAAGAACTGCTACTGCCAGGGTCAAAACTGAAAAAGTGAAATGTCTTCTTTTCATTATCTCACCTCCAATTTCTCGTTGCAGACTGTTACTTATTTATAAGTAAATTTAAGACTTCAGAAAGAAAGTTCTATTGCACACGCGCGCGCACGAATATTCTTCTCCGAAGTGAATAGCTACTAACGCAATGTCTCTGATGTCCATCAATGAATTCACGCATTTGGTCACTCGCGCGCTCTCAATGGAAAAAGAATCGAGTTCATAGGAATCTCACACACGAACTTCTTTCGCTCCGAAAGAGACCCCCATTTTTCAATCAGTTTCCCATTTTATTATGAGCACTTTCTTGTGTCCAGTGTCTCTAAGAGCCGTCTCTGGAGATGGTACGGTCTGAAGTCGAATTTTGACTCCACCCTTGAGATAGAAATCGTATGTGTCAAATATGGACACAACACACGGAAAAATACTTAACAACCACAGGACAAGTCCTTGACAAGTAGCCATTCCAGGCAAATCACACATAACTCTGCGAAAGAGCCGTGCGCCTAGGTGCACATCAAAAAGGCTCCAATTAAATTTCACCGAGAACTCAGGCCCAGCGCATTCGCGAATTTCAACTCGAAGACCAATCGAACTGGTGCGTGCGCGCGCTCAGTACAGTCACAGATTTAATCTAAAAGAATAGAAGAGAAGACCGTTAAAAACAATGTAATGGCCATCATACCAGTTCTTTTGTCTGAGGTTTTTCTTGTTGGTCAGAAAAACCTGCCACTGGAAGACGACATGGAGTCCAAGGAAGAGCTGTCGTCAAGTGTGCTAGTTGACGGACTATGCTCTGCGGGATAGGCTCCTGTGTCTTGTCCTGATGTTGCATCCAATAGAGTCGTCTGTCAGAATCGTTCAGCATGCACATTTGCAGCATTTCGGGTTTTCATAGTATTCCATGGACATCGCGATCAACGCCTTGTCGTTGGTCATTATGGCAACCTCGTTTTTCCAGCTGGACACTGTAACAAGCACTCTCATGTCAGATATGACTACATTCACTGGGCATTCTAGTGTCTTGGATAGTATCTTCCATTTTGGAGGTTTGCTTTGGAGTTTTCTAAGGATGGCAACCTTGACTTCAATACTATCATCTAGTCTCGCTAAAGATGGGCTCAAGCAGTTCCACAAATCCTCTTCTGATGCTAGAACCAGAATCTCCTTTTTGGCCGAGTCTACCAGACTTTTCATCCTTCTGCATATGTTTCTCTTTCCGCGGATTATGTAAGCTAGTTCGAGCTCTTGTTTGTCTCCGGCGTTCTCAAAGAACGGTGAAAGAGAAACTGCAAGATCGTCTGCTCGGACGAGTTGCCTATTCAGATGCACACGGGCATCCTCAGAAAGCTGCTGTTTCAGATTGCCCACAGCTTCTTTGGGATGGACTGCTGTATAGAGGTTAGGTGTCCCATTCTGAATGATTGTCATTCCTTTTCTAGACAGCTCACCGAGTGCATAGTAGATCTTGGAATCAGGTATCCCTGTCTCTTTGCACAGAAGACTCGCGGAAGCACGTGATTTCGACAACAGGGCCAAGTATGCTTTTGACGCCAACGCGGAGAGCCCCAGCAGTTTGAACTCCGATATGAGATTCTCCTTTGCAATCTGATCCATTCTCTCCAAATCTTCTTCCGCCTTGCTAGTAGGAAGAACGTAGAGAACGCTTATAAATCATTCTACCACTCCAGTGGTAGTAGAAGATGGTGAGAGTATGAAGGGAACCACCGCAAAAAACCCATTAACAAACGATTTGTTTAAAATCATCCAAATGAGAAGAGCCATACGTAAATACAAAGCTCATAAAATTCCAAGAGAACATTTATCAAAAATGCTTGAGGCTGCTAGACTTGCGCCTTCAGCGAACAACAGCCAACCTTGGCGATTTATCGTCGTGGAAGACGAGAAAACCAAAGAGTTACTTGCGAAACCCTCTACACAGAGCTTCACTTCCAAAGCAAACGCTGTCATTGTCGTACTTGCAGACAACAAGACCGGATGTTGCCCGTCTGTTTGGACAACACACGACCCCATGATAGCCACAGAACATCTCGTGCTGGCAGCAACGGCTCTAGGCTACGGAACATGCTGGATAGCCAACTACAAGTCAAGATCGAAATCTTGGCAAGACGAAGTCCGGAAACATATGAAAATTCCTGACCACATGGAAATCGTCGTCCTACTAGCAATAGGAGTGCCAGACGAATCTCCACAACCTAGACCTAGAAAACCCCTTGAAGAAATCTGCTTCGCTGAGACATATGGCAGAAAGCTGAGACTTGGTCGAGCCGGCTAGAGACAACATGCTGAGATGTCACATATGAAGTTCGAATATGCTAATATGGCCCCATTAGTACTCGTTGAGACAAGACTAAACAGTGAAGGTCCGTTCAAGTTTGTCGTTGACACTGCTTCAAGTGTGACAGTTGTCGGACGGGAAGCCGCCGAAGCCATAGGGATACCACAGAATTCAGATTCCAAAGCAAGCGGCTGCTGCTCATCAAAAATGCTGGCAGTCGGCTCCATCCAGATAGGTGAAACAAGCAGAACCAAAGTCCCAGTAGTCTTGGGTAACCTCACGAAGCTTTCCGAAGAAACTGGAACCAGACTGGACGGAATAATCGGTTCACCGTTCATGAAGAACAGCGAAGTAACCATCGACTATCCACGCAAGGAAGTTGCCTTTCAAGAGTCGAGAAAGAAACATGAACCCCCGACGAAATCCGTGACAGTTAACGCTACAGGCTTCGTTGTCGTCGATGTGAAACTTAATGGAAAGGGACCCTACAACTTCTTGGTCGACACGGGCGCAACAAAGACGGGCGTAGCAAAACATGTTGGGCAAGCATTAGGACTGCACGCATTGCACCAAAAGAGGAAAGCCCTCAGTGGGTTCTTCGCAGGAGCAACCATGACCTTGTCGAAAGTCGATTCCATTCAGGTAGGCAAAGCCAAGTCCACTGACGTTGAGGTTGGAATGCAAGATCTGCAGCCACTTTCCAGCGGAATCGGAATAGCTCTCGACGGAATTCTAGGCTACACTTTCATGAAAGACTATCGAGTCACCATCAACTATCCTGAACAGACGCTGTCACTCGAGCGAGAGAAGATGCCAGAGATCAATAGTAGCGCTGGGGAGGTGAAGTAGGAATGAGGCAGGAAGAAATCAAAGACTACGTGAAGAAAAAGTACGGAGAAGTTGCCCAACAGAGAACAACATCCTGCTGCGGCTCGACTACCGACACAGCGCGCAATATCGGATATTCCGAGGAAGACCTGAAGAGCATCCCTGAAAGCTCCAATATGGGTCTGGGATGCGGGAATCCTGTGGCTTTGGCAAGCCTAAAGGAAGGAGAAACAGTCCTTGATTTGGGCTCAGGCGGCGGAATTGACGTCTTCTTGGCCGCGAAAAGAGTCGGCGCTAAAGGAAAGGTCATCGGAGTGGATATGACTGAAGAAATGATCAATAAAGCCAGAAGGACTGCACTGAAAAATGGCTGGAAGAACGTAGAGTTCAGGCTCGGAGACATAGAGAATCTCCCAGTCGAGGATGACTCCATAGACGCTGTGATCAGCAACTGCGTGATCAACTTGGCGCCAGACAAAGCGAAGGTCTTCCAAGAAGCGTACAGGGTTCTCAAGCTTGGCGGGCGAATCATGGTTTCGGACATCGTGACAGAGGGGAGACT
>JABAOH010004372.1_pt1 | contig 13084 bp, 18 predicted proteins | sample 7062181 | NCBI WGS metagenome assembly JABAOH01 (sample SAMN14538630, study PRJNA623070) | marine sediment metagenome | biome: marine biome [ENVO:00000428]; feature: marine pelagic biome [ENVO:01000023]; material: deep marine sediment [ENVO:00002113]; isolation source: pool of 5 deep marine... | reverse complement strand
AACACGCGCCCATTGCCATCCTTTACCCTGGCCCTAGCGAGTGCGGCCTTCCGTCTGCCAGTTGCGAGCACAACCTTCATCAGAACCTCGCTCCCAAGTGTTTGCTGAGGGCACCAATTCTTATAAAACGTCGTGTGCCGAGCTGCTTAAGGCTGGCTTCAGGCAGAGTTTGTATCTCCTTGCCAGCGAGCTCCGGGGGCACCCCGACGTAAACACGAAGGCAACTATAGGCCGATCGCCCCTTAGGTTTGTCAAAGGGCAACATTCCTCGAATCGCCCGGCGCACGAGTTCCTCGGGGCGCTTAAGATGGAAAGGCCCCTTGCGGGGATTGGTAAGGTTTCGAACCTCAAGCCAAGCTTCGTAAACGCCAAAGGTAGCTTCTTTTCTACCGGAAACCACGACCTGTTCGGAGTTCACCACAATCACATGTTCGCCCTCGAGTAGACGTTTTGCCGCGAAGCTCGCGAGCCTCCCCAAGACCAAATCCTTTCCGTCGATAATCATGTTCTCACTCCATCAGCTTGACGCCCTTGCCGCTCGGGTTTTGCTCGAGTAGCTGTTGGATAGTCAGAGCGTTACCTCCGGCGGTCACGATTTTTCGTCTGGCCGCACTCGAGAACTTAAACGCAGCAACGGAGATCGCATGATTCAATTTGCCAGCAGCCAAGACTTTGCCAGGTACGACAATTGTGCTATCCTCGCCAGAGTAACGATTCAGCTGGCTGAGGTTGACTTCTGCCCGAGCTCGGCGAGGCTGCTCGAGGCGCTCCGCTAGATTACGCCAAAGGCTTACCTTCTGCTTCTTGCCTCTTGCCCGAAGCTCTCTCACGAGCCTTCGCAGTACGGGGTTCGTTGGTCCTGTTGGTCTTGGCATCTCGACACCTTAAGCAGTTGACACATTTTCTAGCTTCCTTAAAATAAACCTATGGTGGTGCGGGGGACAGGATTCGAACCTGCGAACCCCTTCGGGATGAGGTCCTAAACCTCACGCCTTTGACCTGACTTGGCTACCCCCGCCCAACTCAGATTTCACCTCAGAAGATAAAACTACCACATCCTGCCCGGCTTTTCCATACCGAGAGCCTCGCGCTGGGCCATTCGCTCGAAGCGCGCCTGTTTTTTTGCCTGCTTGTAGCAGTCCTTACAATAGGACTTGCCCATCGTTCGCTTCGCGCATGCGCGATGTAGCTCGACTTTGCAGCTCGAGCACTTAACTATCGGCGACTCAAGAGGTTTGCCGCAGATTGGACAGTCGGGCATGTGGTCACCAGCTAAACTGCATTAACAATGTCTGGAATGAATTAATTAAGGTATCGAGCCCCGGTGACGTTTTGAGGCCCGATTATAATCCCGCTTCTCGCTTAAATCCGGGTCTTACGCTATAGTACGTCATGAATGCGGCGAAAAGAGTTATCAGGCTACTGATGAGCAATACCCAAAGGCTCCAATGACTTCCACCTCTCGCAAGGTGCTCTATACTGTAGAAAAATAGAATCAACCCACAAACGATAGAGACACTGAAAATTGAAAATGCTTTTTCTAGAAGTGAACTAACAATGACCCCAGATGAGATTCCTGCAGCTCCTATCATCATCATCGCAATAATCACCATAGTAATAAGCCCTGCTCCTATCCCTGAAATGATAACTAGAATAGCCGCGATAGATAACAGAATTTCTGATCGTAGTATATTCCGGGCGGTAAGTTCCTCTCTTGGTGATTTCATTTCTCCGCCTGTATAAATTTTATTTCTGACCGCTTATAAACTCACTCAACCGTGCCAAGCGACCCACAGCAAAAACTCAGGCTTGACAGCCTCGTTCATCACTCGCCGCAACCCCATCTCCCTGTTCACTTGTAGCCATGTTAAATATTTGATCAGAACTCAGGTTTCAACAAATCCTTGCTCAAAATCGCAAAGGTGTTGCCACTAACCTGGTAGAAGTTCCGGACTTTTTCAATATTCATAAATACACCGTCAAATGTGCCCTCGTTCGCGTACGCTGCGACCACCTCTCCCACAAATAGAGTGTGATCTCCCGTGGGAATCTGATTCACAAGCTTGCACTCAAGATGGGCAACGCATTCTTCGACGATCGGCGATTTAACGACTTTTGCGGGCTTGGCAGTCAACCCAATCTCGGAGAACTTGTCATGCTCGCGCCCAGAAGCTCTGCCACACTTGATCGCTTTGTTGAGGATTTCAACGGTGGGGATATTGATTACGAATTCTTTGGCGCGCACGATGAGCTCGTGGGAGTGCCGTTGGGGGGCAACGAGAATCCCAACAAGCGGTGGATTCACGGAGAGCGGCGTGGCCCAAGCGATTGTAATTATATTAGGCTTCCCGGTCGCAGGGTCGATACAACTCACTAGGACGACCAACCGCGGGTAAATTAATCTATAAGCTTTTCGACTTGGCACCTCTATTTTTTCCATCCCAACCACCTTGGTGCCCCGGGCGGGATTCGAACCCGCGTCACAGCCTTTCTCCGTTTAACTCGAAAGGGCTGTATGATTTCGGCGGAGGTTTACTCCTTGACCGGCCTACACTACCGGGGCCCAATACCTTTTATGTTTTGAATTATTAAACCCGATTTCTCTGAAATATTTCTCGACTACAGATTTTTTGCTATGTAAGTTTGTGGGGTAACCTAAACTATTCAAATGGTGGGCCCGGAGGGATTCGAACCCTCGACCGCCCGGTTTCCCAGAATTTACCTATGAGCCGGATGCTCTAACCTAGCTGAGCTACGGGCCCCGTACCAAATTCAGTCAGGATTAATTAAAACATTTGCTAAACAAGATTAAAATGGAACCACACAAATTATTACACGGTGGAGATTTGGCTGTAAAAATTCTATCTCACGGCGACACCGATGGCATATGCTCAGCAGCCCTCGCTAAGGCGCGCTTTCCCGAGGCCGAAGTTTGGTTTACCCGTCCGATAACACTCCTGCGTGACCTCAACAAAATTGATCCTGGCAACGTAGTCTTCATTTCAGATGTCGCAATAAGCGAGACCCATAAAGATGAGATATTCAAACGCATACGCGAACTTGCGCAGAAGGATGAGGTCGTCTACATCGATCACCATCCGCTCCCCCCTAATACTCTCAAGAGGGACATCCCGGCCACGCAGCTTGCTCACGAGATAGGGACGAGCGCTTCAGAAATCACATTTCGACTATTTGAATCAGACATCAACCCTGACTTGGATCGAGTCGCATTGTGGGGCGCGATCGCCGACTACTGCGAGGAAACCGAGTTCGTGCGCGATGGGCTGAGCAAGTATGACAGGCGAACAATCTACATGGGGGCAGGACTGCTTACCCAAGCGCTGGGCGAGGCGGCAGGCGATTATCACTACAAGCGCGAGGTTGTACTCAAGCTAGCACGGGGCGACCCTCCAACGGAAATCCCCGAAATTGTTGACCGGGCAATCAAGGCGACGAAACGTGAGTGGGAGGTGTGGCGATACGTCAAAGAGCATGTAATACGTGAGGGAAACATTGCGATTATCTATGACTTGCCCTCAGGCAGCCTCGGGAAGGCGGCGCTCTACGCTCTTGGAACGACTGGCGCTAATGTCGGAATCTGCACCCGAAAAGACGACGACGAGATAGATATTAGTATGAGGCGCCGGGCCGGGGCAAAGATAGACCTCAACGAGATGCTCCGTCACATCACCGCGCGCCTAGGGGGCTCTGGAGGTGGGCACGAGGGAGCCGCTGGTGCGACAGTTCCCGCCAACCTCTTTGACACCTTCTTGGATACGGTAAAGAAAGAAATCTCGCCTGTGATAAGCAGGAACTTTACACTCAAGAGGTAACTAGAGCAGTACCTCGATGCCCTTCCCGCTTCCTTTGCTTTTGTAGACCATCCAATTGCAACGATGCATGAGTCTTCTCGCGCTAGATACTTTACATTAGGTGGCGCCGGGGAGAGGACTCGAACCTCTGACCGCCCGGTTGCTGTGCACAAGCATGTCGTTCTCAATAATTGAGGTTCGTTCTTCATCCATGCTTGGTTTAACAGCCGGGCACTTTAGGCGAAGCAGTTTACACTTGCTTCCCTACCTACTGAGCTACCCCGGCAACCATTCAACAATCTAGTTAGTCTTTCTTTAAGCTTTAGGCTTCGCTTAGATTTTTGAGCCTTTCGAGCATGAACTCAATCGTCGCCTTCAAGTTCATGTTGTTATCGAATTTTTCAACTATTTTACGAAGCTCCATCTGTGGTTGGCATGACATACTCTTGGCGGTTTCAACTATGAGCCGTAGGGCACGAGTGATGTTATCAACTATCGTCACGTTCGCCGCCCGTGCAGTCCTCGACATCGGGTTCAAGTCGATCGCAACGACGCGCTTGCCGAGTTTTTTCAAGGCTTCAGTTCGATCGCCATCCTCGAGCGGGACGAGAACGACATCCGCGGCAGCGATGCCCCTTCGGTCAACTTTCCTTCGATCACTATGAATCTCATTTATCCGGGTCGAGAACTTTTTACCAGTCCCGAGCACCTCTTTTGCGCCATGTTTTCGCAACCATCGGGCTATTGCTGCCTCGCGTTTTACTGAACCATGAAAGAGATTGACCTCGATTTTTGCGTTTGTTGCTTTCGCTAGTTTTGCAATATCAGCCGGCACGAGCGCCGCTACGTTGCCGTTCACAGAGATTACGGGATGTTTTGCCAAGAGGAGCATTGCAGCCGCGACCTCGATGGCGCGTCGGGCGTGCTTGGTCGTTTGTTCACCCAAAATATAGTCAAACGCCTCTCCCCGGCCGTGCGCCGCCAGCCCCTCGGGCACTACTAATCCAGCGTTGAAGCCAGCGACGAGCCGCTCACGAATGCGCAAGGACTCCGCGCGAGGATGTAAGGGAGAAACTTTGCTCATCTAATCATCGATAAATTTCCCCTTGTTCGTTTAAACCTGACTATGAAAAGCTTTTTTGGGCAAGCAAAACCATCTCAAAAGTGATGATCATGCGCCCTCATCCTCTGGCCATCATCCCACTTTTCTTGGCCGTGATCGCGTTGGTAATAGCAGGTGGTGCGGGTGGATATCTCCTGCCTCTCACAGCGGCGCTGTCGGTCGCGACTGTGTTCCTTGCATTTGCCATAATTTTCCAGTATACGAGGCCGCCCCCAGATGTCAAACAAGTCCCAGTCGAGAATTTCTACCTCTGGGCAGACATCGGGGAGTCCGGGGCGGAGCTCAGCCGACTCAGCCCTGAAGATGCCGAAGCAGCTATGCGCATAGCTAGTGCCGACCTCGGTTCTCTATCCTCAAACGCGGACCTTCTCAACGCTCGCATTTCACTGCTCCTCGGTAAAGAGGGATTCGAGGAATTGACGCGGGAAAAATTTAACGGGCAAACCGAAAACCTTTCCGAAGACCTCCACGGTATCGTCAAACAACTGAAGAAAGGGCTCCAAGCTGAGATATTGAGTTCAATCGAACAGTGCGCTTCTCAGGCTGATCGAATCGCAAACAAACTTTACGATTTCCAGCAAGGAAAGTCGGAAGTAGTCCACATATATACTGAACCTCTGCGCAGGGCGGCGGAAAAACTTTCAAGTGATCTGAGGCTCGCCTTCGTGAATATTTCAAATTTTTTGAGAATCGCACCGGCCGGATTTGAGAGTCCTTAGAGGGGCCGCTAATGGCGAAGCCGCACGTAAACTTGGTATTTATCGGCCATGTGGACCACGGGAAGTCCACACTTATCGGCAAGCTACTCATTGAACTTGGCGTGATCTCTGAGAAGGAACTCAGCGAAGAGGCGGGAAGCTTCAAGTTTGCTTGGGTGATGGACCGTGAGAAGGAAGAGCGCGACCGAGGACTGACGATCGATGTGGCCTACCGGAAGCTTGAGACTTCCAAGAATTACATCACTATAATTGATGCCCCCGGACACCGGGACTTCGTGAAAAATATGATCACTGGGGCAAGCCAAGCTGACGCAGCGGTGCTCGTGGTCGCAGCTGATGACGGGATTATGCCTCAAACNNCAACTCGTGGTAGCGATAAACAAGATGGATCTCGTGGGTTATGACGAGGCGGCATACAATAAATTGAGGGAAGATTTGGGTTCGCTGCTAGGCGGCATAGGCTATCGCAACGCAAGCGATTTTCTTTACATACCAACCTCTGCCTTTCACGGCGAAAACGTGACGAAGGCTAGCGCGAAGATGTCGTGGTATAAAGGGCCGACCGCGCTCGAGGGGCTGGAAACGTTTACCGAGCCTGAGAAGCCAATCGACAAGCCCCTTCGAATTCCCGTACAGGATGTCTTTTCAGTCACAGGCGTTGGAACCGTACCCATAGGTCGGGTTGAAACCGGAGTGCTAAAGGTCGGTGATCCCATCGTGTTCGAGCCCTCGGGAAAGAGCGGTGAGGTTCGCTCAATCGAGATGCATCATGAAGCCATGCAAAAGGCCGTGCCCGGTGACAACATAGGGTTCAACGTTCGCGGCGTTTCAAAGGCCGACGTAAAGCGGGGAGATGTTGTCGGACACTCCGACAAACCACCCACTATCGCGAGCGAGTTCACCGCAAAGATTATTGTGCTCGCGGTGCCCACCGAGCTTACCCCGGGTTTCGCGCCATTATTCCATTGCCACGCCGCGCACGTACCAGGGAGGTTTGAAGAGATCCTCCAGAAGATAGACCCGCGCACGGGGGCGGTGGTTGAAGAGAAGCCGAAGGCGCTGAGAAAGGGCGATGCGGGTCTCGTTCGCGTGGTGCTGAACAAGCCCATCGTGATTGAGCGCACCAGCGAAATCCCCGAGCTAAGCAGGTTCGCGGTTCGCCACGGAGGGCAAACAATCGCGGCGGGAATGTGTGTCGACCTAGTGCCAGCGAAGTGAACAAAGGTGTTACCTGAATGCCTAAAGCTTCGGGATTTCAGGCATGCTGAGCTTGTGGGCCATTCGCCGTTCTCGCTCGATGAAGCTGTTAACATCCTCAATCTTCACGCCTACCGTATCAGCTATCACATCTGGCTCCAATCCAAGGTCAAGCCCGGCGTATATCATGTCGAGTTTTTCGTATGAGATGCCGAGCTCCCTCTCATCTGTCTGTCCCCGCCAAAGACCAGCTGAGGGCGCATTTTCAATCACCCGCTTCGGCACTTTCAGATGCGCTGCGAGCTGTCTAACCTGCGTCTTGTAAAGGCAACCAAGTGGCATTAGATCGACCGCCCCATCCCCATGTTTAGTGAAATATCCAGCCCGACGCTCGCTCCGATTACCAGTTCCAACCACGAGGCTGTTGAGCAGGTTTGCATAATAGTAGAGAATCGTCATTCGCACTCGGGGTTTGACGTTGGCTGCCGGGATGCGTGCGCCAATCCTAAAATCGTATAAGTTTTGGTGTATCCCCAATACTGCTGGAGTGATGTCAACTACTCTAAATCTTATACCTAGCCTGTTTGTGAGGTCATGAGCGTCGGCAACATCTCGAGGATTTGTAACTCCCGCCTCTGGCATGCAGACCCCTAAGACATTAGGTTTGCCTAAAGCTTTTTCGCACAGGGTAGCCACTACCGATGAGTCTAACCCTCCGCTGAGCCCTACCACAGCACCATCAGCCCCAGCTTCCTTAATTTTTCGCTTGATGAATGCGACGAGTTTGCGCTCCAAGGCTGGAAGGTTTATTTTAAGTGAGCGCTTAATCAGCTTCGCGGCGTTCTTTTTTGTCATTTGTGTCATCTAGAACCGCCTCGGGTAGGAGCCGAGCACTTTAAGCATTGCCGTCTTCCGCTTTATACCCTCCAGCGCCTCCTTCACCTTGACATCCTCGCGGTGCCCCTCGAAGTCGATGAAGAAGAGATAATCGCCGAGCGCCTTCTTTGACGGACGAGACTCTATCTTCGTCAGGTTTATGTTACGAACTGCAAACTCGCCCAATATCTTATGAAGGATACCCGGCCTGTCTTGGGCTGTGTAAAATGCGACCGAGGTCTTATCGCGGCCCGTGGGTTTGCTATCCTCCTTCGCGAGGCATAGAAAGCGGGTGGTGTTCATCTCTCCCGACTGGATGTCATCATGAAGCACTTCCAGCCCGTAGAGGTCCGCTAGCACCTTTGGCCCGATTGCCGCCATGTGAGGTTTTTTGAGTTTATCAACCTGCTCCGCGGCTTTGGCGGTACTCGTCATCTCGATGAGTTCCGCTTTCGGCAAGTTCTTCCGCAGGAACTCGCGGCACTGGGCCAGCGCCTGAGGATGGGAGAGCACCTGGGTGATCTTCACGAGCTTAGTTCCGGGCATCCCGAGCAAGGAATGTGAGATCGGAACAACTACTTCGGCTTGAACTTTGACATCGGCCCACGCGAGCACATCGAGCGCCTCCCCTACAGAACCCTCCCGCAAGCTCTCAATCGGGATGACGCCTGCCTGAACATCTCCGCGCGCCACAGCCTCAGCAACATCAGTAATCATGGGGTAGAGTACTACCTCAACTTTCTCCCCGAACTGGAATCGTGCGGCCAGTTCAGCGTACGTGCCCCTAGGCCCGAGGACTCCCACCTTCATTTTTTGCCCTCCTCAAATAGTTCATAAATCCTTTTGTATGCATTTTTGGCTTCAGCCAATCCCCATGGGGCTAGGGCCTCTTTAAAGATTGCTCGGACGCTTTTGGCATCGCCAGCGGAGAAGGCGACATCCAGCGAACGGCAAGCCTCAAGGAGCGAACTCCGCACGACCCGCGCGTATCGGTTGCGCACCTGAAGTTCGCCGTATAGCTCAGGGTTCCCCGCGAGCACGGATTTAGCTAGATCGAGTAAAGTCGCGAACATCGGGGTACGAAGCTTTTCCGCTTGTTTAAGCCCCTTCATCGACTTGAGCGCATCGAGGTAGGCGAGTAGCACGAAATGAGTCATGCATTGGGTTATCGCCATCAAACGATCGTGCTCCTCCGCTTCCATCTCGGTAACCCGCGCGCCCAGCTCGATTAAGCGGTTTTTGAGCGCGGCGTAGCGTTTACCGGGCTTTACTGGCACCACCACGAAATCTTTCCCCTTAACGCTCGTCGCCCCCGGGCCGAATAGGGGATGGAGTGATACAAGCTCGACTTTTGCTTCTATGGCCTGCATGACCTCAACGACATCGCTCTTCACCGAGGTGATATCTGCGAGCAACGCCCCCTGCTGGACTTGCCCAGCGAGCAATTTGATGACCTCAGGAGTTTTGGAAATCGGTACAGCGACTAGCACGAGCTCAGCTTCCGCAGCAGCCTCGGCGACTGACTTAGAGATTATGCCCAATTCTTTGGCCACCTGCTCGGCCTTGGTTGCGCTGACATCTGCGACTACAACCTCATCCAAATTTTGTTTGGCGAAGCCAGCCAGCCATTGTCCCATCGCGCCCGTTCCGATGACAGCGACCTTCACCTACTTTCCCCCCTCAACTCCCGTTTTGCTGCAGCCTTCATAATCTTAATGGGCGCACGCTTGCCAGTCCAAATCTCGAACGCTAGCGCGCCTTGATGCGCGAGCATTCCCAACCCATCAATGGTCTCCCCCCCCGCTCGCCTCGCCTCTCGCAACAACTTCGTCTGGAGAGGTTCGTAGACGATATCAAAAACAACGAGCCCGCGATGCATCATGCTCGCACGCACTAGGGTTTTCTCGGTCTTGGGGTACATCCCTACTGACGTGGCGTTGATTAGGACACACGCATTTTTTAAAGCTTTGGTGAGTTCGGCGCGGCTTAAGGAAGTTACTTCCACATTTATTCCTAGCTTTTGCTCGATTGTCGACGCCAGCGCTCGTGCCCTTGGGACGGTGCGGTTGGCAATTGTGAGCTTCGCGCCCGCCCTAGCTAGGGAGAAAGCAATAGCGCGGGCAGCCCCCCCTGCACCCAAGAGTACTACTTCCTTCCCCCTAACGGAGCCAATCTTTCCCTGAAGCGCTCGAAGGGCACCCTCCCCGTCGGTGTTGAACCCAATGAACTTCCCCCCATCGTTCTTGACCGTGTTGACCGCGCCCACCAAGCTCGCGAACTTATCGAGTTCATCGAGCAGCCCGACGATATCTATCTTGTGAGGGATGGTGACATTGAGCCCAGCAATACCCAGCGCCCGGACGCTAGCAATTGCGTCGGCAAGCATGGGCTTTGGCACGCGGAGGGCGATGTAAGCACATTTAAGCCCAAGAGTTTGGAAGGCAGCATTGTGCATGGCCGGCGAGAGGCTTTGCTCGACTGGGTCACCTATCAGCGCGAAGAGTTTGAGCTTCGCCAAGTTCATCGTTTCTCCTTGGGAATCAACTCATGTAACAAGTACTTCATAGTCGCGACATCGAGCTGTCCAGGCGCGGTTGTCTTACCCGCAGACGCATAGACGATGGGTGAACCTAACATCGGAGCAACAATGCGCGTTATTTTGCCGGCGTCCCCCATTGCGAATGCTATGATTGGCACCGCTACCTCATCCTGCACCTGGGCTAGGAAGTCAAGCATGCGGAGCGCGTCCTCTGTGTACTCCGCGAATGTCACAATTTTCGCGATGTCGCACCCTGCACCCGCTAAACACTTTGCAGTGTCTATNNAAATCGTGGTAAGACATTATCACCGCGACGCCGGATTTTTTAGCCTGCGACACCACACGCTCACGCAGGGGTTCGGGAGTCGAGAGTTCGATGTCGATGCAGGAAACCCCTTGCGCGACGCCCTGGAGCAGCACCTCGATGCGCTTATTTTCATCTCCCTTAAAGCCGCCTCCCTCGCGCTCCAAGCGGTTCGTCAGGATCACCGGCACTTTGACGGGCAGCAGTTCCTCCCAGCCTGCTTGGTCGTGAAGCCCATCCACCCTGAGCTCGATCAAGTCCGCGCCCTGTTCGATGGCTTTGGCTACGCCAGCTTTCATTTCGTCGACTTTTTCAGCCATTACTGAACCGCAGATGGCTGGAGTTGACAACTTGTGTTTGCCCAACCTCAGCTCGCCCAAAGTAAACACCCCTGTTTATCTCTCGATTACTGTTTCCTCAACCTTGACGCCAAAGTGTCGCCCAGCTCGCTCGATGTGCACGAGCACCTCGTCACCGGGTTTGAGCTTCGCCACCGAAATCGGTTTTCCATTTTTGTCGACAAGGTTTATCGTTTCAGCATTCTGGAGCAGCGTTTTGAATTTTTCTCCCTCACGCTCGGCCTCAACGAGCAACATCGGCCGACGCTCTATCTTTACTCGTCCAACCACACCCACCCGGGCCTCTCCACTAGCGTTTACGAGCAGTACCTCGTCGCCCGCGCCTAGCTCCGACATGTATTTTGTTTTCCCCCCGGGCAATCGGATGTAAGCGTGCACCGCCCCCGCGTTCACGCGAAATGGGCGAGGCTCGACGAACTCGCTTAGCAGCGTCTCTGAATGAACCAAGAACATGCCACCTGCCTGGCTCCCCACTAGCATCCCCTCGCCAACGCTCATGAGTGAGGTGGTATCAACGCAGGCTCGATCGCCCATACCTACAGGGCGAACTGTGATCACCTTCGCTGGTGCGAGCTCAAGCTTTTCAAGCATGAGCAGCTCGAATGCCTCACACACTTTTCGGATTTCTCCATCCCCACGCTCTCGCGAGTCAAGCAACACACCGGCAGCGCCGATCTCGAGTGTTTCCACCGCGACTTTAGCCTCCTCGGCGCTCTTCACCCCAGTCAAAACTTTGACCTCAGCGCTTTGGAGTTCAGCTATCAAGTTCTCGAGCGGGATCACCTTCCAGTCAGGCGTAATTGCAACGAGGAAGTCAGCTGCCTTTCCAACCTTGACGGCGGCGCTCTCAAGTTCTTTGTTCGCTACCTCGACTAGTACCGCAACCTTTTTTCCTTGTTTGTGAAGCTTCCCAACTTGTTCGATTGCTTGTTCGACCTCGGCAGTGCTTCGAGCGCTCAAAATCACCACGCCAACGCCTAGGGCTGGCTCGCTTGCCGCGACAGTGATAGCCCCGAGCTTGAGCGCTTCTTGAACCTCCTCGGGCTTCACCAACACAACATCCGCGCCAGCCTCAATCGCTGCACTAATGAAGGGTTTTCGCTTTTCCCAAGGCTCCTCCCAGTCAGCCCTGACCCAAATAAGCTTGCGCAATTTTGTTCACCGCTTGAGCTCACGCATCGCCCGATCGACCGAGACTCCCCCGTGCACGATCTGCGCCAGCGCCCGAGTCATTCCGGTAGGGTTCCGGTGCTGGAAGATGTTACGCCCTATTGAAACCCCTACCGCGCCAGCTTTGATCGCCTCACCTGCCATCTTGAGCACATCCCGGTCGGTCGCCATCTTTGGACCGCCAGCAATCACCACTGGCACAGGGCAGCCCCGGACAACCTTTCGGAAAGAGTTGATGTCCCCGGTGTAAGAGGTCTTAATTATGTCAGCTCCCAGCTCAGCTCCAACCCGTGCTGCCTGCGCAACTGCCTCGGGGGCATGCTGGTTCTTTATTTTGGGGCCGCGTGGGTACATCATCGCAAACAAAGGCATGCCCCAGCTCGCGCATGTCTCAGCGACATCACCTAGTGCCTGGAGCTGTTCCGGCTCGTTCGCCGCGCCCACGTTCACGTGGACTGAGACGGCGTCCGCGCCCAAACTGATTACCTCCTCAACTGTAGCTACCGGTACCTTACTGTTAGGGTCGGGCCCCAGCGAGGTACTTCCCGAGAGGTGAATGATAAGCCCTATGTCCTTCCCATATCCTCGGTGCCCGGCGCGAACGATGCCTTTGTGGAGCACAACGGCATTTGCCCCGCCATCAGCTATCTTGTTTATAATTGATGCCATGTCTTCGAGCCCTGTGATGGGGCCCATGCTCAAGCCGTGGTCCATAGGTACAATCACAGTTCGCCTTGTTTTCCGGTCAATTATCCGCTCAAGCCTCACGCGTTTTCCAACTTCGGACAATCACACTACCTCCTTATGTGATATGCTGCGCACACATTAAAAAGTGTGCCAAAAAGCGCGAATTTGCTCGTGACCTAGGTATGACTGCTCTAGCAATAAAGACAATTACCGCCGTCGCAGCTCATCTGATTCGTCATACCTTACACCAGTTACTCCCCCTCGCGTCAAATCCTTATTAAACCTTTCGGAGATTGTG
>JABAOH010009698.1_pt1 | contig 13094 bp, 12 predicted proteins | sample 7062181 | NCBI WGS metagenome assembly JABAOH01 (sample SAMN14538630, study PRJNA623070) | marine sediment metagenome | biome: marine biome [ENVO:00000428]; feature: marine pelagic biome [ENVO:01000023]; material: deep marine sediment [ENVO:00002113]; isolation source: pool of 5 deep marine... | reverse complement strand
CAAGCCATCTCTATAACACCGTATTTTTACCAATAGAAAAAGAGTTAGGTGATCGACAACAAATTTATTTATCTCCTGACGGGAATTTGAACTTAATCCCTTTTGAGATTTTTTATAACCCTGATACAGGATTTCTTATTGAGGAATACACCTTCAATTATGTCTCGTCCGGTAGAGATATACTCGGTTACGGAGAAGGCAAAAAAAAGGGAAGCAAGGCCCTACTTCTGGGCGATCCTGACTTTGACATGAAAACCGAGAAGAAAGCATCCATAGTGGAAAAAACAGCCGAATCTGAATTGAAACAAGAAACCATAGTTCAACGTTCCATATTGATGAGGGACCTCAGCTTTGATCGTCTCCCCGGGACAAGAGAAGAGGTTCAAACCATACAATCCCTTTTGGGGAAGGATCAAACTGAAATTTATACAGGTGAAGATGCCACCGAAGAAGTGCTCCGCATAATGAAAACACCTCGGATTCTTCATCTCGCGACACATGGCTTCTTTTTGAAAGATATTGAATTCAGTCCTTTAAAACATCTATCCTCAAAGAGAGGACTATCGATAGTGGAGGCGAACAAGAAAAATTTGTCAATTCAGAGGATAAAAATCGAAAATCCATTTTTGCAGTCCGGTTTCGTACTGGCAGGAGCAAATAGTACCCTGAAATCAAGCGACTCAAAAAATTTCGACGGCATTGTCACGGCCGAAAAAATACTCGGTCTGAAACTTATGGGTACTGATATGGTCGTTTTGTCTGCATGCAACACGGGTGTAGGTGAAGTAAAGAGAGGAGAAGGGGTGTTCGGATTGCGGAGGGCTTTTACCCAGGCCGGCGCCAAAAGCCTTGTCATGAGTATGTGGTCGGTGCCGGATAAGGAAACTAAGGAACTGATGGTCGAGTTCTATAAAAATATCCTTTCAGGGAAGATGAACCGATGCCAGGCCCTCAGGCAGGCTGCCCTTAAGGAGTTCAAAATTGTAAAAGAACGGTATGGTTTCCCCAACCCTTTTTTTTGGGGTGCTTTTGTATTTATGGGTGAACCTTGATTTGACCTTTAGTTGTGGTTTGTATAATTTAGATTGTTATTATGTATGAACATAATGACGGATTTCTGCCTGATCTTTAATTTACACAGCCCCACTAATGTTTGAGATTTCGGTTTGAAACAATCCTCCGAAGGGACGGCGCTGTCCAAGGAGCCGTGAAAGGAATCGAAGAAACGCTGACTAGAGACCGAAAAAGAAAATATTTAATTACTTATGCCTGCCCCCGTCACGCCATTACGCCGTGTCCCGAAATTGTGTTGAGAAGTGTACATAAGATGGTAGTGAGATCGGATATTCAACGCAAATACGAGTCTTGCTCTACTTCATGTGTAACGCCCGCCTCAGGATCAGTGCGCCGATGATCCCACCAAAGACAAAGGGTAACACCAACTGAACTCCCAGCCACTCATAGGGCAAGAGAAAAACCGGTGGCGGGTGCTGGGGATTACTCGGCAAGGTCCGGACGTAATAAGATACTGCCGCAGTCAACCAGGTGAAGGTCCAGGCCAGAAACGTCGCCATGCCGAGCCACCTCCGCTTGGCGTATAGCAGTTTCTTGTTGAAGTAGGAAAGATGGGTTTTCCAGGCCACAATGAAAAGAACCGGGAAGGACCCCCACGTATGGATATTGAACGAGACGCTGTTAAGCTCCAGGGGCGGCTTGTTCACCGTGAGTGCTCCAATAAAGCCAGTCAAGCCGGCAAAGAGCCCAAGTATATAGAGCACCGTAGAAAAGCTGCCAAAGGCCCGGTGGGCACGGAAGAGAACCTCGTTGGTTTTAAGAACGGCCAGGCGTCTTTCATAATATCCAGCATAGTAACCCGTGATTACTTGCACAGTTGCGCACAGCATCCCCAGAAAAGTGATAAGGGTATTGAATTCGACCTGTTCTATATTCATGGGGGGCCTCCCTTAGTTGTCATAATCTCGTGGTTTTCATAACTCCCGCTACGCCAACGGTCTATCCTGCCTTCACGGCTGCCTGATGGACCTTTCATCCAGCCCCTGTGATTCCTGCCTGATACTGGTTTTCGAGACGTCGATCGTCTCGCGTTTCGGTTAGTGACAGTCACAAAACTGATTCTCTCATCGCTATCTTAGCGCCTCAATCCCGTATTACAAGCCGTTTCGAGAACCTGAGAAATTACCAGATGCCCTTATGGATAACAGACATCTTAACAGGAATGGCCAGAGATTTGTAGAAGGAATTGGGGTCAGGCTTGCGTATGTGCATTTATACTGGCTCCCTGAGAAACTGAGTGGAAGGTTGCATGCAATAGCAAAAAAGGCCGCCCCAGATGCATGTTTGCAAGCCTGACCCTATTCCATTATTAACATAGTATGCAATAATGGCTTAAAACTGGGTTTTTATTGGGTTATGCAGAAATTTTTCCGAAGGTGCGGAAGGTGTGGGGTCACCCATTAGTTATTTAAAGCTCGACAGTTAACATTTGATATGGTATGGAGGTCAAATCTAAAGAATACATTTGCGGTAAAAACGGTCAGTGCCCTACAGGGTACCTACGTACATCTTGACCTCCATATTGTGACTATATATTTCCACCTCTCGATATTGAATTAGCCTCTGGACATTCGTTACCTGGATTGATAATAAACATTTTCAAGGCGCGGCCAATAATGGTATGGGCCCGATTATCTGGATCCATGGTAATCAGGGTATGAGAAGGAATAATGAGGGTTCAAGCTCAAGAGACGACTGATAGGTATCGCTGGGTAATACTCGGGGTGCTTTGGATCACCTATATCGTGGTTTTCTTGAATCGACTCAGCGTGGGACCATTAGGCCCCTTCTTTAAAGATGGTCTGGGGCTAAACAGTACTCAGGTAGGATTGGTTATGTCGGCTGCCTCATTTGGTTACATGGTGAGCATTTTCCCCATAGGCTGGGTAGTTGACAGGATCGGCGCACGTTGGCCGATTGTGATGGGTGAATTTATTGCTGGCACGTGTATGATAGCCCTGTTCTTTGCCCCATCGTATATGTGGCTATTGATACTCATGTTCGTAACGGGATTGGGCTGCGGCTTTCTCCTGCCCTCAACCACCCAAGGCGTTGTAGCTTGGTTTCCCCTCAGGGAGAGGGCAACAGTCATGGGTCTCAAGCAGACAGCCGTGAACATAGGGGGCATTATCAGCGCTTCAACATTGCCGGCCGTTGCCCTTGCCCTTGGTTGGCGCTATTGCTTTCTCTTCCTCGGCATCGTAGCCATAGCCATAGGGATCGCGGCATATGTCCTCTATAGAGAGCCTTCGATGAGTTCATACGGGTCTATGGATTCCGAGACCCCCACTGCGGCTGTCCCGCTCCTTGAAATTCTCAGAAGTCGTGAAATCTGGCTCCTTGCCTTCTGCGGCATGTGTTTAGCCTGGGTTGAGATGGCGGTGATAGCCCATCTCGTCCTCTACCTTACGGAAGTGCTGCTCTTTGGTGTTGTCGCCGCTGGGGGGATTTTAGCCATGACCGAGGCTGCCGGGGCCATTGCCAGACCAGGAAGTGGCTTCCTGAGCGACCGGGTCTTTGGTGGGAATAGGAAACCAGTTTTCATGCTGATGGCTGGAGCAGCATCGGCCATGTGTTTCATCGTGGGGCTTTTCGGAGCCGATCTTTCGTGGGGGCTCTATCCCGCCCTTTTTGTTTTGGGGATAGGGGGGATTGGTTTTGGCGGCATATACCTTACCCTCATGTCGGAGTTTGGCGGTAGACGAGGTGCGGGGAAGGCTGTAGGGCTGAGTGGCATCATTCTCCTGGCCGGGGTCACCCTTGGGCCAACTTTTTTCGGCTACATCGTGGACACATTCGGCTCCTACAAATTGGCATGGATATCCTTGGGGGTCGTGGCGAGCGGTTGTGTATTGATCCTGCTTTTTGTGAGAGAAGGGAAAAGGAAGATTTGAACTTTGCCTCATATGATTCATAAAATAACCCTGGGAGCGTAACGTGAAAAATGTTTATCAAATTGTTATCCTCCTGATGTGCTTTACCACACCGGGGGTTTCACTCGCAGGTGGCGATAAACTCATTCTTGGAAGACCCGAAGAAAAGGGGGTCAGGCATAAGTAAATAGGTATTGATATTGGATCGAGCCGTTGGTATTCAGTCGGTATGGCACGAAAGCCGCGGATTCATTTTGCAGGAGCCCTCTATCACGTCATTTCCCGGGGTAATAGGCGACAGGTGATATTTCGTGATGAAGGGGATTACGAGTGCTATGGGAAAATCTCTGATGAAGAGAGGGGCCGGATTTCAAAGGGGAAGTTTTATCTCAATGAGATACATGGAAGAGAACGTCCCTTTTTATAACTCGCGGGGCGCGGCTGAAGGAAGGCGGATATGAAGATAGCGATCGTTGGCACCGGCGCGATGGGATCGGTCTATGCTGGGCTTCTCGGTGACGCGGGCAACGAAGTCTGGGCGATCGACACGTGGCAAGCGCATATCGATGCGATACGCGCCAAGGGTTTACGCGTTGAAGGTGCAAGCGGTGATCGTATTGTCAAGGTAAATGCCACATCCGATACGACGAGCGTTGGCGCCGTTGACCTGGTCATCATCGCGACTAAGGCCATGCATGTTGAAGCAGCCGCCGAAAGCGCAAAGGCCCTGATCGGCCCGGGCACGACCGTGTTGACGATCCAGAACGGACTGGGCAGTGCGGAAAAAGTGGCGCGGGTGCTTGGTGAAGATAAGGTTACGATCGGTGTCGTCGGTGGGTTTGGCGCCTCGATAAAGGCACCGGGGCACGCACACCATAACGGATGGGAGTTAGTTCGATTGGGGGAGTTGAATGGACCGGTGACGCCGCGTTTGGAACGTGTGGCCAAAATATGGCGTGACGCCGGTTTCAAGGTCAAAACTTACGACAACATTGACCAGCTTGTGTGGGAAAAGCTAATCTGTAACGTGTGCTACAGCGGTCCCTGCACCGTGCTCGAGTGCACAATCGGGGAAGTGATCGACGACGAGAGCGCTTGGGCTGTGGCGTCACGCTGCGCGCTGGAGGCCTTTGACGTCGCGCGTGCGCACGGCATTCCGCTCGAGATCGAAGATGCGGTTCAATACGTGCGCGAGTTCGGCTTGAAAATTCCCAGGACGCGACCCTCGGTGCTGCTCGATCACATGGCGCGGCGCGTGTCGGAGATCGGTGTGATCAATGGCGCGATCCCGCTGGCTGCGCGTGCCGTCGGCCTTGAGGCTCCGTACAACGAGGTGATCACCGCTCTGGTAAAGGCCAAGGAAGCACGCTTTTAGAATAACTCGGAGGGCGGGCGTGCAATGTACCGATCAAACAAGGAGCTGCCTTAGGTAGGGTATCGATTCCGCGCATTTCACAAATCCAACGGCAAGTTGAAGATTCAGGTGGCTTAGGACACGCATTTCAATGGGTCAGGAAGTTGGAAAAATATATAAAGGAGGGTGTTTACCCCCTCCTGGCCCTCATTAAAGTGTCCTCTATAAAAACTTTCTTAGTCAGTCTCTTCTCATGGCCCGTCTTGAGACAACAGAGGCACAACCCTTAGCTTGTTGAGTGAGTTCGTGCCATCACCATGGAGAAAAGTCAGGCTATCCCTTACTAATTTCTCCATGGGATGATCCCTCATTATTCCAAGTGCCCCTAAAATGTCGAGTCCCAATATTATTGCCTTAACCCCGCAATCGCAGGCAAGTATCTTGCCGAATCGGGTCTTCTTTACATCGTAGTCCGGATCGTTCTTAATATGGTATGCAGTGTCCCAAAGATACCCTGCAAGTGTCTCAACCAGCATTGCTAGTTCTGCCAACATGAGCCCTACCGACTGGTGCTCTATTATGGGTTTACCTCCCTGAACTCTCAGTTGTGCATGATCCAGGGCTATCCTGTAGATAGCCTTGCATATACCAAGGTACGTTGCGGGTATCTCGACACTTCCCTTGAATATCTTGGCAAATGTCTCAAAACCCCCGTTTAGCCTGCCAAGCATGAATTCCTTTGAGACACGGACATTGTCAAAAGAAGTCTCTCCATTGGGATAGAGGCGAAAACCCATCTTATTGTAAACGTGCCCGTATGAAATGCCGGGAAGGTCATGTGGTACAAGAAATGTCGTCGAGCCCTGGCGAACCGGCAAGCTTTGGTCCGTTCTTGCGAACACGAGCAGTAACTTGGAAAATCCGGCAAGGGACGACAAGGCTTTCATGCCGTTTAACACATAGTAATCGCCATCTGGAACGGCTGTTGTTGCAATACCAGCTCCTGGAGCGTTATACGGAAGCAAATTGTCACCTCCTGCGTCAGGCTCCGTGATCATAATAGAGCATGTATAATCGTGGTCCGCCGCAAATTCTGGAAGGAATCTCTTTTTTTGTTCCTCAGTGCCGGCCTCAGCAATCGCATGGGAAACTTTCCAGCATTGACTGAAAATCTTTGCGATTCCTGCTTCGATCTCGCACATGGTAGCAAGCAAGAGAGCCTTTGTTATGACATCCGCAGCCGCTCCGCCGTATTCTTCAGGGATAGCCAAAGTCCTTAAACCGATCTCAGACCCTTTTCTGACAAGATCCCCAGGATAACAATCTTTGGGGTTGGGGCGAGCATCTATCTCCGCCATGACAGGCTTGACTTCTTTTTCAAAGAATTCTTGTGCAACCTTTTTTAACCTCAGTTGTTCGTCGGTAAATTTTAGGCTCACAGCATCCTCCTCAATGTTATATTAACCCCTTATATCTCCTGCTGCTCCAAAACATCTGGGAGCAAGAGTGAAGGCTTTTGTGTTTTGGGTCCTGGTTCTTGAAAACTAAAGGCCGACGCCGCCATAGCGCGTAACTTGGCCAAAGAATCCGCGAGGTTTTACGAGCAAGACGACAGCTCGAAAGATAAAGATGACTATATTTGCCATCGGGGCAGAAATGAACGTGATGACTGATGAGAGTAAGCCGCAAATGATAGGAGCAACTAACGTTTCCCCGAAGCTTCCCATTTCTCCTATTACAATTACCACATCAATGGAACAGGGGCTCATTTGTATTCTAGTCCTTGAAGTCATCAGGGTCAACACATTCCTTTATACTTTTGCCGATGTCACAGCGGATAAGAGATATTCCGCAGGTGGCTTAGGACATGCGTTTCAATGGGCCAGGAAGTTGGAGAAATGTATAGAATAGAGTGTTGACCCCCTACCTCTATTGCCCCCCTAGCTCTAGTACCTCTCTACCTTTTTTCCTTGACATGTAATATAATGAGAACTGTCTTTTCCGTTGAGGAAACTATAAACTGTACGCTCATGAAGAGAACAATCCTTCGGGTGGTAATCCTTCTATCTCTCCTTCTTGTTTTCAGCCAGGGTGTGTTTGGAGAAGAAGACTTTCCCAAACCTACTGGACTTGTGAACGACTTTGCGGGACTGATCCCGCAGGGTGAAAAGCGGAAGATGGAAATCCTCGCAAATGAGGTCCTTCAAAAAACCGGGACCTCCGTTGTGGTGGTCGCCATGCCTACCATAGGAGATGCTGATGCAGCTACCTATGTTACCGAGCTCTACCAGAAATGGGGCATCGGAAAGAAGGGCGAGGACAAAGGAGTCCTCATCTTTCTGGCTTTGAAGGAGCGAAGGATTCGTATCGAGACCGGGTATGGTGTGGAAGGGATCCTCCCAGACGGCCGAGTGGGAGAGATCCTGGACAGATATGCCGTTCCCTTTCTCAAAAAAGGTCAATATGGAACGGGGCTTTATAACGCACTGGCCGTAGTTAGTCAGGTAATCGCCAAAGACGCCAATGTCGAGTTGACCGGTGAGGTAAAAATATACAGCCCCCCACGACGTCGGATTCGTCGGGTCGGCCTCTTCCCCCTCTTTCTCCTCATTCTTATCCTCTTCTCGTTTCTTCGAAGGGGCAGAAGGAGTATCCTTCTTCCCCTGTTGCTCTTAGGCTCCATGGGAGGAAGGGGTGGATTCGGTGGGGGATTTGGGGGGTTCGGTGGAGGATTCGGTGGGTTTGGCGGCGGCATGAGCGGAGGGGGAGGCGCGGGGAGAGGCTTTTAGACCTTCTGGGAAAAATCGGTTTTCAAAGGACCCCAATTGTGACCTGATTCGGAGTGAGAGATATGGCAAAAATACCCAAGAGACCCGAGGAGATCTTTCAGGAATTTACCCGGGACTATCAGGCAATCTTCCGAGATGACCTAAAATCGATCATTCTCTACGGAAGTGGAGCCCGGGGGGAATACACCCCTAAGAAGTCTGACCTCAATTTTCTCATTGTCCTGACTGAGGGGGCCATGGACCGGCTCAGGGAAGCTTTCCCTCTGATCCGGAAATGGCGAAAGAGGCGGGTGAACATTCCCCTCTTCCTCACTGAGGAGTATATCACTTCATCCCTAGACTCATTCCCCGTGGAATTTTTGAATCTCCGTGAAAGCCATGTTCTTGTCTTTGGAAAGGACGTTCTGGGGGAGCTATCTCTTGACAAGAAAAGTATCAGACTCCAATGTGAAAGGGAGCTGAAGGGTAAACTCCTTCTTCTTCGGGAAGCCTATCTCGACTCAGAGGGGAAGACACGGAACATCGGCCAGGTTTCCTCCGCCTCCCTCACCGCCTTTCTCGCCCTGTTTCGGGCCTTACTCTTCTTGCGAGATTGGGAGATTCCCCAACATAATGAGGAGCTCATCTCGACGACAGCAGGAGAGCTTGGATTTGATGAAAAGCCATTTATGGATGTTTTGAAAGTTAGACAGGGCAAGGCAAAGCCTCGTCATGATGAGATGGAGGGAATCTTCGAAAAATACCTTGGGGCAATCCGAGAGCTTTGGAAGACCGTGGATCAGTTAGAGATCAAGGAGGGCTAAAGATGAAGAATTTCCTGATTGTTGTCGGCGTGATTGTGCTCATTCTTTTGATCTTCTTCCTTTCTATCCGTGGCACATACAATCGCCTGGTGGCCCTAGACGAAAACGTGAAGACGGCATGGTCTCAAGTGGAAAATCAGTTTCAGCGCCGCCTGGACTTGATTCCCAATTATGTGGAAACAGTGAAGGGGTACGCCAAGCATGAAAGGGAGGTGCTGACCCAGGTGACTGAGGCTCGGGCTAAGGTGGCTGGAGCTGGTTCCATCGAGGGAAAGATCGGGGCCAACAATCAACTCAGCTCGGCTCTCGCAAGGCTCCTGGTGGTTGTAGAGCGGTATCCGGATCTAAAGGCCAACCAGAACTTCATCCGCCTCCAAGACGAATTGGCAGGTACAGAAAACCGTATTGCCGTAGAGCGCCGGCGCTACAACGAAGCCGTACGGCTGTATAACACGAAGATCCGGAGTTTTCCCACCAACATCTTCGCCGGTATGTTTGGGTTTTTTAGGGCGGAGCTCTTCCAGGCGCCAGAGACTGCAAAAGAAGCACCGAAGGTGAAATTCTAGGGGATGGCGGCCTATGGGGGTGTTTTGCGGTTGGCGAGGCTGGGTATGGCGTGTTGACATGGGGCCCGACCTTTATATATCACTTAACATCCCCTCTGGTAGGATTCCTCCTTTTCCGACCATCCACTCCATCGTAGATAATGAGTGACCCCAGCTTTGAAATCTTTATTTTTTGAATATTTTTATCAAATAAAAATAACTACTTACAAAAAAACGGCATATAAATCCCGAAAAAGGAATTACACGCAAAAATTTTCTTGACAAATAGCATATAGTATGTTATAATTACCTGAAAATATTGAGCAAATTGCCAAAAATTTTTTTTCACATATAATTCAACTAATTCAATTGAAATAATATGAGAATGAGAAGCCCGCTAACCATATGGGGATGGTTAGTCCTTTCAGCAGTATTATTTGGGGTTGGTGTTACCATCTATTTCGTTTTGTCAGCCTTTAGATAGGCAAAAGAAGGGGGATCTATGGAAGAAAGGCTCGATCTGATCGGGCGAATGAGGCCAGGGGGAAAGATCCTTGTTGGCATGGTTATTTTGTCTTCGGCTTTCTTTGCCCCAGGGCTTGTGGCCCAGGAGGATGGGGTGGGGATCCGAGCCATCCCGGTCAGGGTGACGGCCTATAATCCCGTACGGTCTCAAACAGACAGCTCGCCCCTTATTACGGCAAGCAACAAACGGGTAAGGGTCGGGATGGTTGCACTTTCGAGGGATTTGGAAAGGGAATTCGGCTTTCGGTTCGGTGATACCGTTTACCTGTATGGAATCGGGAGGTTCGTTTTTGAGGACAGGACGCATCGAAGAAAGAGGAGACACGTGGATATCCTGATGTTCAGTCCAGGGGAGGCACGTAAATTTGGGGTTAAGCGTTCATATCTCTTTGTCCTGGAGGGACCCAAAAGAGAGGGAAGAAGGGAAGGGGAGTTATGAGGTAGTGGAGGATTAAAGGTAAATGGGGCGGGGGCTCTGATTGTACCCGCAGGGTCTCCGTTGGGGAGGCGGCCACATTGGCCGCCTTTTTTTACTGTTGATCCAAATGTCTCAATAGCTTTTTCAACCTCACGATATTGTCACCATCCATACCTATGAATTTGAGCCCATATTCATACCCATCTCCATCGTTGGCTCCCCGTAATTGGGTCCAGACGATCTGGGTAGTGGCCTTGATGGATTTCAAGCCGCAGTATTCCGGGGGAAAGATTTCGATATCCAGATTCGTCCCTACAGCTAGGTCATCCTTTACATAGATGAGTATGCCTCCCTCCATCGCCTCTTCCATCCGACCAGTGTAATCTTCGTTATCATCCCTGACTGAATATAAGAGGGGGACTTCCAGGTGTTCACGGGGATATTTCCTGCTCTCCAAGATGACAATTCCCCTCGTGGATTCGGGTTCCATACTATTCATGATCGGGGCTCCTTTTGGGTTAATCAAATTCTTCGGAATTTTCGGATTGCAATTTTCATTCCAAATTGGGGTAACTGTTTGTGGGAGAGCTTTCGCTGCCGGTGACACGGGTTTGGGCAAAAGGAGGGGGATTTTCATCTTGACAAATCCCCTTGAGGGTGATAACTATCGGGCCGCATTCATTTTACATGAGCTTTCTTAGGTCCTGTCATCTGGCCCTCAGGGTATAATAAGGGAGAACCAAATATGATCACATCGAAAGACGTAAAGGGAATTATTGCGGCGATTGTTACTCCCTTCAAGGAGAATGAGGATGTCGATTATGAGGGGCTGAAGACGCTGACCCGTTATCTCGTGGATGGCGGGGTGGATGCCATCATGACCGTAGGAGGAGCCGGTGAGTTTCCCCACCTCGATCGAGATGAGAAGAAGTTGGTTACCAAAACCATATCAGAAGAGGTTAAGGGGACGATTCCGGTGATTGCCGGGACCGCAGCCTGTAGCACGCGGGAGAGCCTGCAGCTCATGAGAGACGCAAAACAGGGAGGAGCAGATGCCACAATCATGGTTCCCCCCTATTATTTTGGTCTCGATGATGATGCTCTCTTCTTTCATTTCAAGACCCTGGCCGAGGCCAATGTTCTTCCGGTTGTCGTTTATAATAATCCCCTCTATACCGGCAACCAAATGGCCCCCGAGTTACTGGCCGCATTGATGGACGTTAACAACATTATCGGGATTAAACAGAGCAATTCCGATATGGGACAGTTGGTGGAGGTGATTAGGTTGGTCAAAAAGGATTCCTCCATCTGCACCGGGATTGACAGTCAGTTTTTTCCTGCCCTTATTGTAGGGGCCAAAGGCGTTTATTCAACCGCAGGCGGCGTGATTCCAATACAGATGAAGGCGATTTACACCCTCTTCGGTGAGGGGAGGTTTGAAGAGGCAAGGGGACTACATCTGAAGGTTCAGGAATTGAATCGATTCTTGGAGTATGATCCCGGTTATGTCTCCCCTGCCAAAGAGGCCTTGAGAATCCTGGGACTACCAGCGGGCCCTGTCAGGAGGCCAATGCCCGAGCTCAACGACGAGCAGAAAGAGGGGCTCAAGCGATCTCTCAGAAACATCGGAGTGCTGTGAAAAGAAGGGTCATGGGGGAATAGGGTGATGTGGGTCATCTCGAGAAAGGACCTGGAAAACATCCTTGCGATGGAAGAAGTGATTGAGGCCGTGGAGGCGGCCTTCACCGATTATGCACAGGGGAGATGGGTCATTCCGTCCAGGACACATTTCACCCTCCCCGAAGGGATAATGCTCCACATGCCTTCTTTTTTGAGCTCGGGAACAGAAGGGAAGGGGATATTGGGTGCAAAGCTGGTCTCCGTCTTTCCCGGAAATCCCGAAAAGGGGCTTCCCCTGATTTACGGGCTTTACCTTTTGTGTGATCCACCTACGGGCCGCCCCCTTGCCCTGATAGATGGTGTCTACTTGACCGGGATCCGCACGGGTGCGGCTTCGGCGGTGGCAACGAAATACCTCTCCCGGAAGGATTCGAGGGCCTTGGGGATTATCGGAACGGGGGTTCAGGCGGGTTTCCATCTCATGGCGATCCTCGCTGTCAGGGAGATTGAGGTATGCTATCTCTTCGGTAGGATGGAGGATAGGGCCAGAAGGTTTACCGAGGATTACTCGGATAAACTGGGGGTGAATCTGGAGGTCCTTTCATCCGCCGACGAAGTGGTCGGGAAATCGGATGTGGTGGTAACGGTGACGACTTCCCCGACGCCCGTCTTTTCCGGTTCAAGCCTCAGGGAGGGGACTCATCTAAACGTCATTGGGGCCTTCACCCCAGAGACACGAGAGGTGGATTCGGAGACCGTTAAAAAGGCCTCCCTTTTCGTGGATTCCTATGAGGGCGCTCTGAGTGAGGCGGGGGATCTCCTCATTCCAATGAAGGAGGGAGTTATCTCACGCCAGGACATTCGAGCCGAGCTTTCCGAGGTCGTTACCGGGATCATGCCGGGCCGGACCACGGAGGACGAGATCACCCTTTTTAAGTCGGTAGGCTTCGCCATTGAGGATGCGGCAGTAGCACGATTGGCGTATGACAGGGCATTGGAAAAAGGCATTGGTACCCAGATCGAGGTTTGAATGAATCCCGAGGACATTCCGATATCTAATCAGAGTTTCCTTCTTGATTCTGGAATCCTTCTG
>JABAOH010008199.1_pt4 | contig 13100 bp, 10 predicted proteins | sample 7062181 | NCBI WGS metagenome assembly JABAOH01 (sample SAMN14538630, study PRJNA623070) | marine sediment metagenome | biome: marine biome [ENVO:00000428]; feature: marine pelagic biome [ENVO:01000023]; material: deep marine sediment [ENVO:00002113]; isolation source: pool of 5 deep marine... | reverse complement strand
TGAGCTGTTGTCTGCAGGTGCTTTATCATGTCTCTTGTTGCACGTGTTTCCTTCGCTAGGGTTCTCGAATCAGCTGTGATCAAATCAGCAACGGTGGTTATTCCTAGGGCTTTTAGTTCCTTTCCCAGTTGTCGGCCTATCCCCTTTAAGGCTTCTGGTTTGTTCTGGCTTGTCAATCTCGGCTGCGGAAGTAGCTTTTGTTCAAGTTTCTCAACTCTTTTTGTCATTGCTTTTATCTGGGCTGCCTGTTTTTTCACAGCTTTTTCTACGGTCATGTTCATTTGCTCTATCGCTTTGCTGTGTTCCTGTTCTATCCGACTCGCCATTTGTCTCGTGGTTCTTTGGACGTCCTTGCTCATCCCTTGTATCGCTTCCTCATGCTTCTCCAGCTTGGAGAGCGTTTCTTTTCTCGTGTCTGCGAGGGATGTGTCAACTTTGCTGACGAGTTCTTCTCGGGCTTTNNCAATGCCCTTCTCTAGATTGTCAATTTTCCAGAACAGATGTTTGTCCGGCAGTCTTCGGAAGGCAAATACGCTGGTCACGGCTAGCAACGCACATGTGGCTACAACAGAACCCCAGAAGTAATAATGTAAGGGTATGTCTGGTATTACATACCTTACGAGGTATGGGTTGACCGGTTCTCCGGCGTCTCTTTCTATTCCAAGAATCACAGCGTAGAGTGTGTTTATGGCTGCTAGGAAAGTCAGGAAACCCAGTATCCAGACGATTAATCCCCTCTTCAGGTGAGCTGACATTTTTGTCTCACTGCTTACACCTTTTGTTTGATGCATACTTATGTTATTTTCTTCTTTACGAACTAAAAATATGAAAAATTGGAAAGCGCCATTCTATTGTTAGGGGCCGAGGTGTCCTATTGTTGTTTGGGCCAGTGCGGTTGTCAGTCCTGCCTTTAGAAGAGCTTCCCGCGCCTTCCGCATCTCAGCAACGGTTGGTCGATTTATGTCTTGTCTGCGGAAGCTCGGGAAATAGTCGAGAAGGCACACCTGCACATCCGGGTTTATGGCAGCCATCCTCTCACCCATCTCTCGAATTTCATCCAGAGTGATCAAGTATTTGTTGTAAGGGATGCCTAGTCCTACAAAAAGCTGATCAGGATGGTAGTTTTCAATAATGTGCTCCGTGATTGACCAAGCATTCTTCAAATAGCGATCAGCGAGACCTCTATCAGTTATGCCCGTGATTTTCATGAATGTCTCTGTTCTGAGGCCTTTCAGGTCGGGTCCGATATCGGTGACCCCAGCTTCCACAAGCCTTTCCATATGCTCCGGAGTCAGTACAGTCGCATTTGTGTCCAAGTGCAGCCTTGCCTCAGAGTCGGGATTGAGTCGTTTGAGTTCTTGAAAGAATCTTATCAGCCACGCCTTGTTCAGTGTGGGCTCTCCGCCAGAGATGGCCATCCGATTCACACAATACTTGTTCCTTTCAGCCGTTAGGACGGCTGCTGCTTCGAGCGGCGTCAAGGCCTCAGCCACATTATCATAGGTCACGGTGTAGTTTTGGCATTGATGACAACGGAGATTACAGCCATGAGTGAAACAGGCAACCTCAACGAAGCGCTGGCTACTCTTTTTCACCCACCATGGCGTGCCGACCCCGCCAACAGGGTGGGGCATGAAACTGGAGACCCGCCTTAGCGGGATGTAGCCTTCGGGCAGTTCAAGGCTGATACTCATGCCGTCCCGCACAGGCGTGACACACGAGGGCTTGACTTCTCCGTCGATGATCATAGCACAGGCGAAGCAGCCGCCGGTCTCGCACGGAGCGAAGATCGAGCTACTTTTGGGAAATCTGCTGAATTCTAGACCGAGCAGTTCAAGCACCCGTTTTATGGTGATCCGCTCGGGTACGGCAAACTCGGTGCCGTCGATGTTGATCTTGACTTGCTTCCGAGGAACGGTGTCCCTTATTCGCTGAACAGCTTTGTAGGGACAAGCCATGAGACATACGCCACAGTCCACACAGGCCGTCTCAAACCGCTCTATGCTTGGCTTGCCAACGCCTGGACAAACAAAATGCTCTGTGCAGAAGCCGCAATCCCGACATTCTTTGGAGTCTCTGCGACAAACGCAAAAAGAAGCCAATTACGCTGATGTCTCCTGAGTTCTAGAGGATTCTTCTAGAGTTTTTCTTCATCTTCCTTGAAAAAATCGGCTAGCTTCTTGGTCTCAGAACGGCTCAGCACTTTGGCGCATTTCTTTGGGCTCAAGGATTTGTATTCCAGCTTTAGAGTTGCGAGTAGCCTCTGAATCCCCTTCCCGAGACGCGGTGCCACCAGAATCCCGCGCACCTCACGATTAACCATGTCCTTTATAGAGTCAACATATCGGGCCAGCTGTAAGGCGGCTTGCCGTCCAGCAGTCCTCCGCTTGATCTCAACCACCACAAACTTGCCATCTCGATCGATTCCATAAACATCGATAAATCCAGGCTCAACCTTCTTCTCGTAGGTTATAGGCGCAAAATCAGGCTCCAGAAGTGAAGGCTCCGTTACGATTGCTCTCTGCATGTCTTCCTCACTCGCGTACAACGAGAAACTTCCAGCGTCAACCAAACTCAGAGTAGAAACTAGGAATATACGGTCGAAGAACAGCCTGACAGACTCGGAAGGCTTTCTTCGAACGGCTTTAATCTGCAAGACATCGCCATCAACACTAGTCTGAAAAAGGCATCCCGGCGGCTGCCAATTCACAGGCTCATAACCAGTAGGCCTATGAACTAGGACTGAACCGTCTTCTTTGATCATTACAACCCGTTCACCAGGCTCCAACTTTGAACTGGCCCTTCCCTTGTAGTGAACCCAGCAGTTTCCGAGGATCAGCAGAACCTTTTTTCCAGAAAGCGCCTGCCCAACAACTTCTCCAGCCTCTTCAATCCCTGGGTTCTCTAGAACCACAAGGTCCTGCTTCTTAGGCACTCTAACTCCCAACAACCTTTACAAGTAAACAACAAGATAAGAATTCTGAACAAATATGGGTGAATGGCAGAAAAAACGCGAGGTCATGCTCCATTACGACCAAACCGCTGGTGGCTATGACGCTCAGTATGCTGAGGAACAAAACGCAAAAATGGAAGCCGCCTTACGTAACATAGTTCTGGAAGAGAACGACATAGCGCTCGATATCGGCTGCGGAACGGGCCTCCTCTTTCCACACATAGCCGACAAAACCCGACTCCTCATCGCCATCGACATCTCCAAAAAACTCCTAAAACAAGCAAAAAAACGTGCAAAACAACACCTCAACATTGCCCTTATTCAAGCCGACGCTGACCACACACCCTTGAAGAACCAAACTTTCCACGCCTTATTTGCCATAACCTTACTCCAAAACATACCAAATCCAATAGACACACTCAGAGAAATAGAAAGAATAACCAGACCAGAAGCCACGATAGGCCTAACAACACTCAAGAAGAAAATCACTCAAAAGGCTATAACAGAACTCCTCAAAAAAGCCAAACTGAAGATCACAATCCTAAAAACTACGGCAAAGACGAAAGATCACATAATCACATGCCGAAAAGCAAACTGTTCATAGTGATGACTAAAATAATCTCACACTCCAAAAAGAAAAAAGAGAGGGGCTTATCGAACGCCCACGACGTTTATCGTCTTCTTCTTCCATTTGAAGATAGCCACGGCAGTTACAATAGCACCAGTTGCTATCAGCAGTGCTCCAAGCAGTTCGGGCGTTACTAACGTCGGAGGCAGCAGAGCCGAGGCTAAGCCAATCGTAGGATCGTGTTCCAAGGTTTTGTTGCCGAAGTAGGGATAGCAAAGGAAGAGTCTCATGTGTCCGCCTGCGGCGATATAAGACGCGGTAACATTGACGTAGCGCACGGTGTCCCCTGTTTCGTTCAGAAGCCTTGCCCATGGCACGAACTCAAGGAATCCTGCCATCGTCCCTTCTCTTCGTGCGAAACGAATCCTAGCACGTTCCCTTAGCTGGTCCATCAACGGAATCGGCTTCTCATCTTCTCCCAAGGCAGTTTCGTTTTTACCAACTCCGTAGTATTGGTCACGTATCATGGCGCCCGCCATCTGAGACCTAGCTTCAACAAGGTTTTGCTCTTGGTTCTGTAGCTCATTTTCAACATAGTCTAAGTCTTCGATTCTTATTGAAGCAAGGTTCATCCATAGGGCCAGACCGGTTTTATGTGGCGGTATCTCGATGGCATACTCATCTACGAGTTCTTCAAAGAAAGGCGTAATCTTGTCCAGATTCCATTCCCAATTCTTCACGATCAAGTCGAATTTCAGTTGTCCAGCCGCAACCGTATAATTGTGGTCGTCGTCGATTACTTCTGTGGCCGAAGTATTATAGAATCTGCATCTAATCTGTATGTTGTCTTCAGCGAAGTCAAATGCGCCCATCCGTACGTCTTCCAATGTAAAATTGAAAGCCCAATAGGAGACCTCCTCTTTGACCACGAGCGCGGGTCCGTCAAGCTCCCAAGAACAAGCGCTGAATGGCAAATAGGGCGGATGCAAACCGAACAAAGCCGCCATCCACTGCTGCAGATACGCTAGTCTATTCTGGATTCTTGCTCGCAGATGTTGTTGCAATTGGTTCATCTTAGGTTCGATGAATCTTATCCTCAATCGCTCCATGATGGTTAGGTCATCGGCATTATAGCGCCTAAGATAATACGGTGCATCAAACGATAGGTATTCCATCACACCCTTGAATTTCACTACATATACTTCGCTCGAGTCGTTTGTGTACCACCATATGAATACTGGTTTCTTCCCACCTGCGGGGAAAAGCAGAGTTACCAAGGGCGTTTCAAACTTGTACCATACGCCCTCTATTCTCGGTTCCACCGGCCAGCCTTCATCGCCATTTCCATTTTCATCGTCTGCATTCACCGCAGAGCTCAATGTCGCAACCATACCCAACGCTAAGAAAGCTGCCAAAACTAGAGCCAATGTTCGTTTTATCCTCATTTTCACGGTCTTTCACCGAAAATAACTTGGAAACGGCTTCTTTTAAGAGAATCGCTTCGAGAAAAATAGAACTACGAGCTAGAAGGGTTCGAGAAAACTCGAACCTCGCTGTTAGATTTCCTGTTCCCAGACTTAAACTTCAATCGTTGAAGAATCCTATTTGGGAGAAACGGCGATTCATACCTAGCTACATAGAATGTTTTCTTCTGTAGAATATGATCACCAGTAGTGTTGGTATCATGAACAGTGGTAAGACAAGGAATGATGGAAACTCTGGGATTACGTGATATTGATATACGTGTTGACTAGTTCTGATGTGGCCAACTTTATCCTCAGCTACTATGGTGTAGTTTATCCAAGTACAATGTTCATACGCAAGTATAGTACCGCTCCAAGCATTTTCTTCCAAATTTGTCATATTAACAGTTATCCACGTTCCGTTGCCACTAGTATAGTTGAGAAACACCGTTTCTACTCCGCTTTCACTATCAGAGACGTTAGCATAAACCGCAACCTCATCGTCAGGATAGACACTGTCTGGATTCGGCTGTTGATACACATTTTCTATCAAGGGCGGAGTCAGATCGTCCAAAACCTCGAACACATGAAGGGTGAGAGGACCCATGTCTCCAATCGCTACTATGCGCCCGTCTCCTGACATGGAAACTAAAGGGCTGAAGCGAGGCAAGTCAATTTCAGCTATCATGCTACCATCGCCTTTGTAGAAACAAGCCTTGTAATCAGAGGCAATTCCAATCTGAGTTGTAGCAGCTACTAAATCACCGTTATCGCTCACGGCTAAATCAAGAATGACCTCCCCTTCACGCTCAGTCCAGTCCTCTTCTTGATCAATTCCAGAACGATTTCTTGCTCTACTCCAGAAGTGCAAACCACAAGGGAACAAAGGAGCTGTACCGGCTACAACTTCATCGCCATCTGCACTCATATCCACACAGTTGAAGGCTGCCTCATCCGTCCATGTAGGATTGGGGTTCTCCGTAAGTGTTGTGGCATCTGCCCAATAGTAAAGTGTATAAATAGTTGTCAAGCTTACTGCGACAACACCATAACCATCATCAGAAACTGCCAGATCTATTATCGGATCGAAGAGCCCCCAAGAAACCCAAGCGGGTTCAGTGGGGTATGGAAAAACATTCGCATCTTCATAAAACATGACGAATCCGTTCCATGTCTCGTTTCTGCCTCCTGCCGCCACATACATACCATCTGAGGACATATGCACCGTGAGAAAGTCATTTATTCCGAAAATATTGGACCAAGTTGGCTCCTCCTCAGAGCCCCATCTTCCGCGGCATCCAGCAAAATAGTACAAGCCTATCCCAGTTCCACCCACAACAACGTATTCGCCATCACGCGACATATCCAACGTCCCCCTCTCGACGGCTCCCCACAAATCTCTACTTGCCCACGTAGGATGAAATCTCTCACCGGTTTCCCCTCTGCAATCGTCAAAATAATATACATGCCCAAGGGATGTGCCAGCAGCTACATATTCGCCGTCAGCAGATATGACAACAGAATAGAAATACTCCCCTTTGCCTGACAAGTACCACCACATTGGATCTGAACTGTTGAATGAAAAATAGTATAAGCCGGTACTGTTCACAGCAACTATATAGTTGCCGTCTTTTGACACCGCAACATCATTTACGTTCATAGAACTATTCCACAGAATCTTCACTCCATAGACTTTCGACACATCTAAGCCATCATCCGCCGCCACCTCAACCGGGTTGAATCCTAAAGATAGTAAGGAAGCCAACAACAAAGACAAACTCAGGACAGACACAAACCTTCTTCTCAAATTGCATCACTTGCCAATTTCGCTTCAACAGTATCGAGGCATCGGCTTTTATGACTTGTGCAAGAAACCGCAGAACATCAGCCAAGGATCTCTACTATAATTGGTGCAAGGGTCTACACTTCTTGGGCTTCAAATTGGTTTTGTATCTTGGTTTCGCATTAACAGAGAAGCACTGAGGAAGTTCAAGACCGTAACTAATGCATCGAAAAATAGAGCGGATAAGACTCAGACTTTATGGAAAGCGGCCCAAAATCATTAGCGACATAATGTTGAGATAGAGCATTGTCATGCTAACTAAGACAGATTTGTCCAATCGTATGCCCTTTCCAAAGCAGAACGCGGACGAGATGAGTAAGAGAGTCCAAACTTGAAATAACAACAAGAGATATCGGGCAGATTCATGAGAGATGAACAATGTAACGTATGGAAATAAAGCAAGTGGAAAGGCGGCAATTCCTAGACAAGTAAATAACTGCAACTCGTTTCCGGTTCGCTTATACACTAATGAAATAGTAACATCGGAAAATAGGAAGAGACCTATCCAACTGAAGAAGAACAGCGCTATTATCGCTTCGAATTCATAGGCGGTGTAGGGAAAATAGAAGAAGAGCGCGGGGTCGAGGTCAGCAAGAGCTGAACCAAAAGCACCCAAGACGAGGATGAGGAGCGCGACAGGCAAGAGGATTATGGGTTGAGTTGTACGTGTGAAGACTGGAGACAAGAAGAGGTAGCGCCCAAAGCGGTGACCCAAGGCTTCACCAAAGTCTAACGCAGGCGGCAGGCTCTTGTCCCTTAATGCCTTGTATAGGAGACGACCACGGTCGTTCAACATATACTTCTTCTGTTTGTCTTGAGTCAAGAAGTTAGAGAGCATATCAAGGTGGTAGTAGACTGTGCCGACGCCTAGGTCTAGCGTCAGTCGCAGTTCCTTGAAGCCTATTTTCTCTTGTTGGCCTAGGATTTCAATTATTTTTCTGCGGTTGGGGTCACGGAGTAACGTGTGGTAGCGGGAGACTTCTTCCTCCACAATGTCCACCGTAGGCCATCGTATCGATGCGAGTGTATAATGAGTAACTATCATATAATTGAAACGTATTTGAGATCCGAATCAGGGGATGCTCATACACACAACACTTAAAAACAATCATTCGAAGTACTAAGATGACCGAAGATGCCAACACACGGATCACTATCAAAAGCAGGAAAAGTAAGACAGCAGACAGCAAAAATGGGCATCGAAGGCAAAACCAGAAGAAGCAAGATGCCCAGAGTAAGTCGTCGTCGAAACTACGAAAAGAGAATAATCCTCCAAAGGCGTCCAGGACAAAGCTGGAAACTAGGACAACGTAGACGCCGCCGCTAACCTAGACTACTTCTCAAAATCATTCTCATAGCAATACATAAGGAATAATTTTTATAGACGCCTATACCTCAAAGTGACCTAAATGCAGGCAGATCTAGCTCTAATTAACGGAAACATCATAACCATAAACCCATCCAGACCCCAAGCCCAGGCAGTAGCCATCAAAAATAGCAGAATAATTAAGGTTGGCGAAAACGCAGAGATTGAATCTTTGATCAAAAAAAGCACAAAGGTAGTCGATCTGAACAGAAAAACCGTTATACCAGGCCTCATAGACACCCACATCCACATGGCAGGATTCGGAAAAACGCTAACCGAAATCAGCCTGAGAGGCGTCCAATCCATCAAAGAGATGCAGGACAAACTGAAAGAACGCGTAGAAAAGACGGAAGAAGAGGAATGGATTCTAGGTCGCGGATGGGATCAAGACCGCCTAAAGGAGAAACGGTATCCAACAAGATGGGACCTAGATGAGCTCTCACCAAACAATCCTGTAGTCTTTACCCGTGTGTGCGGTCACGTATGCGTCGTGAATACCAGAACCCTAGAAAAAGCAGGCATAACCGCAGAAACAACTCCACCATCTGGAGGAAAAATCGACAAGGACTCAAAAACCGGTGAGCCTACAGGAATTTTGCGCGAAAACGCCATGGATCTAGTGCATAGGATAATATCTAAGCCCAGCGAGCATCAGCTCATGAAAGCCTGTCGCTTGGCATGCCAGAAAGCTGTGGAGGCCGGATTAACAAGCGTCCACTGGATTATCAATTCAGAGGTCGAAATCCGCACTATACAAAAGCTTCGTGCCCAGAAGGAACTTCCTTTGAGAGTTTACATACTGATTCCTGTGGAACTTTTCGACCATTTGGTTGGCTTGGGCTTGTCCACGAGCTTCGGTGACGACATGGTGAGAATTGGAGGTGTGAAGATTTTTGCCGATGGTTCTCTGGGCGCTCGCACCGCAGCCTTGCATAAGTCGTACATTGATGATTCTTCGACAAGAGGGATGATGATTCATAGCAAGGAGAAATTGGAAGAACTCATTTTGAAAACTCATAAGGCGCGTCTTCAGCTAGCTGTCCACGCAATCGGTGACCGAGCGATAGAAGCGGTGTTAACTGACCTTGAAAAGGCTTTGAAGATACAGCCTAGGAAAGATCATCGCCACCGCGTAGAACATGCTTCCGTTTTGAATAAAAAACTGATTAAACACATGAAAAAGTTGGGGGTCATAGCCTCCGTGCAGCCTCACTTTGTCGTCTCAGATTTCTGGGTTGCCGATCGTTTGGGACCGAAGAGAGCCAGATGGGCCTATCCCTTCAAGACCCTTATTCAGGAGGGTGTTCAGATTGCTGGCGGCTCGGACTGTCCGGTGGAGCCCATAAATCCATTGTTGGGCATCTGGGCAGCCGTTTCGAGGAAATCTTTTCTGGAGGAGCAGATCAGCGTTTATGAGGCTTTGCGTATGTACACTATTGATGCGGCCTTCGCCTCTTTTGAGGAGGATGCCAAAGGCTCAATTGAGGTTGGTAAGCTGGCTGACCTTGTGGTTCTCTCCCATGATCCCCGAAAGGTTCCGCCAGATAAGATTAAAGACATTGTGGTTGAGATGACTTTCGTAGAGGGGAGAATGGTCTATGAGAATGCGGATATGTTGAAAGACAGAGATACACCTAGCATCCTCTAGAAGGAAAAGATAGTTTATGTACGTTTATTTTGTTCAAGTTTTGAACAACGAAAATGAGGCGCAAGGTCTATAGTTTTCATTTATAGGTTTATCTAAAAGGTCAAATATACTGTAGATGGGTCTTGATGAGTGTAGCCGTCTGCAGAGAGATCATTGAATCCCTAAAGGAAATCCCTAACCCGACCAGAGAGGATGTTAATCCAGCTAAGCTTAGGGTCGCTGGCAAATACTCCCTCAATTGTGTTCCTTCAAACTCTCAGCTGATAAGTCACCTGAAATCTAACGAAAGAAGCAAGCTGCTTCCTGTCCTGCAACGAAAAAAAGTGCGCACAATTTCAGGCATCACCGTGGTTGCGGTAATGACAAAGCCGTGGTCTTGTCCAAAGGAAAATCCGTGTGCATATTGTCCTGGCGGGCCCCCTTATGGGTCTCCCCAGAGCTATACGGGCCATGAGCCGGCTGCGATGAGAGGTGTTCAAAATGAATTTGATCCATATAAGCAGGTTAAGCGGCGTATCGAGCAACTGAAAGCAATCGGGCATACCATTGACAAAGTGGAGATCATTGTGATGGGTGGAACCTTTCCAGCCATGCCATTACATTATCAGGAAAATTTCACGAAGCGGTGTCTAGACGCATTAACCATTGAGAAAACCGAGTCTTTGGCAGAAGCGAAAAGATGCACCGAGAATAGTCGTGTTCACAACATTGGAATCACCGTGGAGACGCGTCCCGACTGGGCTAAGGAGGGACACGTAGATCATATGTTGTCCATGGGCGTGACCAAGGTGGAGCTGGGCGTCCAAAATGTATACGACGACATCTATGAGCTTGTCGATCGTGGACACAACGTTGAAGATGTCGTAGAAGCCACTCGCATACTAAAAGATGCTGGTTTAAAAGTTTGTTATCATCTAATGCCTGGCTTGCCTGGGTCAAACTATGAGCGAGACCTAAAAGGATTTGAAAGCATTTTTACCAATCCAGCCTTCAAGCCGGATATGTTGAAGATATATCCATGTCTTGTTCTCAAGGGGACGAGGGTATATGAGTGGTGGAGGAATGAAAAGTATGAACCGTACACAACTGAAGAGGCTGCAGAGCTTATTCTTAAGGTGAAGAAAATGATTCCTCCTTGGGTTAGGATAATGCGGGTTCAGAGAGACATCCCAGCTCCTTTGATCGAAGCTGGGGTGGACCGAAGTAACCTTCGACAGCTTGTTTTGAGTAAACTGAGGGCGCGAGGGTTGCAGTGTCGTTGCATAAGATGCCGCGAAGTGGGACACCGATGGCTGAAGGACAACATAAAGCCCAATCTAGACGAGGTTGAGATTCTTATCGCCAAAGAGGAGGCAGCAGAGGGCAACGATATCTTCATCTCAGCAGAAGATACAGTCAAACATATCCTCACAGGCTATCTCAGATTACGCATTCCATCGGAAAAGGCTCACAGGCCCGAGATCAATCCGGACACAACTTCGATAGTTCGTGAACTTCACGTTTATGGTCCTTTAGTCCCTGTTGGAGAGCGCTCAACTAAGGCTTGGCAACACAGAGGCTACGGGGAAACCCTGTTGTCAAAGGCTGAGCAGTTGTCTTCTGAGGATTACGACAGGAGAAAGATAGTTGTTTTAAGCGGGCTCGGGGCAAAGCAGTATTACAAGCGGCTTGGATACGATGATGATGGACCCTACATTTCGAAGATGTTGGAGAGATGAAACTTGAGCAAAGAGTTTCCAGGCTACAAGGGCAGAGCGTTACAGATCCTCAAGAAAGCCGGAGCCGAAATCGGAGACATAATACGCATAACAAAAGACAAAGAAACTTACGAAGGCATCCTAATCCCCAGATCCGAATACGGCGACGAAAAACACGTTGTGATCAAGATAAAAAGCGGATACAACATCGGCATCCACATCACTCCAACAGCACAAATAGAAAAAATCGGCGAAGGAACCAAACCAACATTCAAACCTCCACCACTCCCCAAACAGAAGTCCAGTCTACCCAAGGTTTCGGTGATAAGCACAGGCGGAACAATAGCCAGTCGAGTTGACTACAGAACAGGCGCGGTACGACCAGCTCTCTCAGCGAGCGACCTCTATAGCGTCGTCCCAGAGCTCTCAGAAATAGCTAGGGTAGATGCAAAAATCCTCTTCAGCCTCTTCAGCGAAAACATAACCCCAAAACACTGGTCAGAGACGGCAAAAGCTGTAGCTGAAGAGATCAAAGAAGGCGCTGCTGGAGTTGTGGTTGCACACGGAACCGACACCTTGGGATACACAGCCGCGGCGCTAAGCTTCGCACTACAGGACTTACCTGTGCCCGTCATAATCGTGGGTTCCCAGAGGTCAGCAGACCGCCCGAGCTCTGATGCAGCAACCAACCTCGTAGGCGCGGCTAGGGCAGCTGCCGAGGCACCCTTCGCTGAGGTGGCTGTTGCCATGCATGAAACAGTCTCAGACAGGCCCATAGCGTTTCATAGGGGAACAAAAGTGAGAAAGTGCCACACAAGCCGCAGAGACACTTTCAAATCAATAAACACCAAACCCTTGGCCAGAGTGGAAGACGAAAAAATCACAATGTTGGTTCAAGACTACGAGAAGCGGGACCCAAACCGGAAACTTGCTTTGAAACCTGATTTTGACGACAAAGTAGCGCTGGTAAAGTTTCATCCCGGATTAGACCCCAAAAGTATCGAATGGTACATCGATAACGATTACAAAGGTGTCATTCTTGAAGGAACAGGACTGGGCCACGTAGGCAGCTATATCTTCTCGGCAATCAGAAACGCCGTTAAGGTAGATGTGGTAGTCGCCATGACATCCCAGTGCATCTGGGGACGAATAGACATGAACGTCTATGATCAAGGCCGCGATCTGCTAGCGATGGGAGTGATCCCCCTTGATGATATGCTTCCAGAAACCGCCCTAGTGAAGCTAATGTGGATTTTTGGACAAACAAAAGACACGGAAGAAGCGAAGAGACTTCTGAGAACAAACCTAGTCCACGAAATATCACCAAGAACGCTCCCTGAAGAAAAGTAGCGAGGAAAAAGCATGAAGATTGACTATCAGAAGATCGGTTTAAAAGCTGGACTCGAAGTTCATCAGCAACTGGACACAGAATCCAAGCTTTTCTGCTCCTGCAAGCCCCACCTCTTCAAGGAAGAACCAGAAATCACGTTCGCAAGAAGACTGAGACCAACACAGAGCGAGCTTGGCCAGATAGACCCAGCCGCACTATTCGAGTTTCAGAA
>JABAOH010000486.1_pt2 | contig 13106 bp, 12 predicted proteins | sample 7062181 | NCBI WGS metagenome assembly JABAOH01 (sample SAMN14538630, study PRJNA623070) | marine sediment metagenome | biome: marine biome [ENVO:00000428]; feature: marine pelagic biome [ENVO:01000023]; material: deep marine sediment [ENVO:00002113]; isolation source: pool of 5 deep marine... | reverse complement strand
ATCTTGAAATTGATATATCTTCTGGAAGTCAGTTAGACTTCACTGATTTTACCGGTCAAGACGTAAACATAGAAGTCAGTGGAGGAAGTCAGGCAACAATAAACCTGGATGGCACACTTAATGCTGACCTTAGCGGAGGCTCACAACTCTACTACATAGGAGATCCAACATTGGGCAACATCGAAACATCAGGTGGTTCCACAATAAATGCTGTAGTAATGGATTAAATCTTTAACAATTGTTAAAAGTATCTTCTGCAAATCCTTTCTTTCCAATTTTGCGAGTTTTCAGCTTCCTAAAATTAGTCGCAACATCAAGTTTACAATCTAACTTTCAAACGACAAAAATCTTATTAACAAAACGCAACACAATGCATCTTCAGAGGAAAACAAAATGGTGTACTGTCCGAAATGTGGTGCCCAAAATGATGATTTCGCGGAATTTTGCACTAAATGCGGAGCCAGTCTGCAAACGGGCACGATTTCTTCTCGTCGGCGTGAACGTAGAAGAGCCGAGCAAGAATGTTTCGGTCTGCCGTATGGCGGCGCCATAGCTGGGATCATATTTGGGGTGATAATCCTAATCTGGGGAATCTCAACCATGCTTCAGCAAACAGGTGTAATCCCTGTAACATTTGAGTTTTGGTACATAATTGTAATTGTCGTCGGCGTTCTGATAGTAGCAGGTGCATTATACAATATCAATCGCTCACGAGAAAAACCCTACTGAATCCCTTTTTTTGCGTTATATCCGCATGATTTTGCCGAGCAGTTTGAACAGGTTCGCCGATGATCCCTTTGTGATAGAGTTATCTTCGTTAGGATTAAAAATACACTGAGAGCTACAAAAAAAAGATCAATAGAAGTATTCTCTACTGCCGTGTCTATGCTAATTAGCATCAGAAAAGTGCCTCCAACAAATAGGATGCTGGCAAAAAATCTAGTTAAACTACCGCTAAACCTAGGCAATGCCGATTGCAACAAACCCAAAGCGACTCCGGCTGCACCTATCAAAACTAATATTGCTGGGTCACTTATGTGCAAGTTTCCAAGAAAGTATAAGCCTGTGCCAAAAAGAACAAGGATCGCACCAACTAGTAGTCCAGAACATGTTGCACAAAAGCTAATTTTGCCAATATGCAAAATGTGTGTAGAATAGTTTTCACAGGAGGGATGGTGAGCGCGAAAAGTTGTTTCATGTATATTTGATTTACGCTTGCTGTATCTGTTTCTTTTCCATAATTGAGGAATTACTAAGCAGGAACTGGGAAAGAGCGCAGCGAAGATTCCCAATATGCATACCGCACCAAATATGGTGCCTATCGCTAGATTGCGATGTGCAAAGTTGTCTTGGGGTATAGAGGGGTAAAAAACAAAAGAAGTTGATAGTAAAAGACCAAATACTGATACAAATAATAAAAAATTCAGAACTAAATTAGATTTTTTTACATCAGCTGAGTTCATAGGGTGTCCGCTCAAACCAAGCTTTTCAACTGCGTCAAGATGCTTTGTTGCGCCATATATCGATATGCTCTCCTTTTAATTCTGCTTTTTGAAAAAATTCCTTCTATTCTTCTGCTCCAAGAACCGAAAAAGCTCCGGTAACACTTGAATAGCTCGTTTTGCAGTTGCTCCCTGCTTAGGGATTCTGTTGGCATTATAGCGTGAACCATGTCATAGTCAGCCCAGTTCCAGTTTTGAATCCAGCCATTGTGTTTTGCCTGTTCATATAAATCGGTTCCAGGAAAGGGTGTAAGAATCATGAAAATTGCCAAGTCCGGGTCCAATTCGTTAACGAAGTTCCTTAAGCGCTCAATAGATTCATGAGAGTCTTTTCGTTCTCCGATTATGCATGTTGCTTGGCAGAATATGCTGTTTTGTTTTAACAATCGTACAGCATTGACTGCATCCTCGGGTTTTGACCCCTTGCGGAAGCTTTCAAGGTTGCTTTGACTGTGGCTTTCTACCCCAAGAAGTAACCAATTGATTCCTGCCCTTTTCATTTTTGATAGAATATGTTGATTTCTAACGATGTCATCGCATCGAGTTTGCATGAAACAGGTCATGTCGTCTGAAAATCCGCGCTTAATGAGTTCGTCGCATAGATTTTCCATTCGTTTGCCTAAACCGAAATTATCATCGGTCAACCATATGAGTCTGCTTCCATAATTTTTGTAGAGAAATTCAATCTCTTCGGCTACTCGTTTAGCTGATTTGTACCTGCATAAGCCTTGCCAATGTTTCCATTGCGAGCAGAATGTACACTGATGCGTACACCCTCTTGAAGCTTCAACCATGCCATATCTCGCTTTAGAACCAGCCATCATTGTGAAATGGTATAGATGAACATAGTCCTTCACAAAATGGTAGCCGGGAAAGGGCAACTTGTCAAGATTCTCGATGAGAGCCCGAGGATGATTGTGGAAAATTTTGTTCTGATTTCTGAAAGATATTCCGGATATATCGGAAAAGTTCGAGTTGTTCTCTACTGCTTTGGATAGTTCTACTATAGTATCTTCACCTTCCCCTCTGACAATAATGTCAATTTCTGGATAGTTCTCTAGGCTCTCTTGGGCACTGGCTGAGAAATGTTGACCTCCGGCGACCGTTAGTACTTCTGGTTTCAGTTTCTTTGCAGTTTCAAGGGTTCTAGCCGCAACATAGACATTGCAAGTTGCAAAACCGCTTGTAGCAACGAGATCTGGATCAAAGGAGGCTACTCTTTTTTCAAGGCCTCTCCAATCCAGCGACATTGCTTGACAGTCTAGAACTTCAATATCTGCTCCCGGCATTTTGGATTCCAGGTATCCTGCAAGCTGAAGAAGTCCATAAGGAGGTGGAAGGTATTCACCCATGACAAACCAATAATCTTTAGGAGGTTCGACAAACAGAACCCTGACCAAATTTTCCCCTGCCCTTAGAAACAATGAACTCATATAATCTATAAACTTTTATTAATTAACGGACAACATGGGATTCGAACTACCGACCAAGTGGAGAAATCACCCCCAATTCCATTTTTTACGAGTATCCAAAAAATCTGAAGTCAAGAATGCAACAAGCTAAGACCAAGTCTATAAATTTAGAGAGGCATTGGAAAGTTCAGTGTTTACCTTGTTTCGTTCAGGGTCACACGTACAAGGCTTAGGTAACGCTTAAAAGAAATGAAGTCCAATGGAAAAAACTATTTACAAGTTTCAGGCACGGGCTGTCTGTAGCAGTTATTTTGACCTGCGAAATAGTTTCCTCAATGATTTTGGGATTCTTCCAATTGAATTTCTCGACTTGAACAGTCGTTTTCTGGCTAGCTTTAGTTTTATTGCGTCTGGGTGGGGGCAGCTTTCAACACAATTTGCGCACAGTATACACTGTGAACTGTATATCTTTCCATTCTTTTGCTCATACAATTCGCTAACTTGCGTTGGACACACAATCTTGCAGACTTCGCAATCTTTGCATTTCTCTTCGTCCTTTTCTACATAGATTAGAGGTGCCCACTTGAAACCCTTAAACCTGTTTACAATGGCTAGGGATGAACCGGTTGGACAAAAGCGACACCATATACGCCTAAATAGAACCGAACCTGCCAGCGTTAAACTTACAAAGACAGCAGTGATTGCAAGACCAATATTCCCGCTAACGTAGGTGACGATATTTTGAACATATGGATAATTAAAGTAAATCGAGTTGAACGAAAATGGGGTTGTATATGGTACTACAAGCGGTGTCAATGGATCAATTAAAAATGTGTACGGTCGAAAAGGACCGGAAAGAAATCGCAGCATAAGAAGGCCAAAATCAAGACTTGGCAACGGATCCATCAACCATAATAATATTGGCAGAAGCAAGAAAAACGACAATAATACGTATCTTAGATTGTGCAGATTCTTATTAAGTCTGTCAGGGAGAATTCGGTAAGTCTTTCTAAAAATTCTTTTTAAATGAGAAATTACGTCCATGAGAAAACCGAATGGACAAAGCCAACCGCAATACAACCTACCCAAAAAAATTGTCAATGGAAATAACAAGAGATAGTAGGAAAGCGGAATAGTTTTAGAAAATAGGTAAAATATTGCGACAGAAGTAACTGCTTGGACAATCAGTCTGATATAAGTTACTCTTGTCCTCAAGTTTTCCTTCCATATCAAAACGATCAGAATGCCTGCTATCCCAAACGCTGCAAGCGCCGATAATCTTAGTGCATCACCAATTATTTCCCAAATCATTTGAACGCCATGTTCCATGGAGGGTTTTTGAAGCAAATATTGAGGGTGAAGCTTTTAAAGCTTGCATATTTTTTGCCTTTGCCATTGTCGCCTTTCTTCATGTAAGCATCACCGCGAAATCTTTTTTCCTTAGTTATGGTCCAGTTATGACTCTTGTATTGTATTCTTCGAGGTATGCTAAATGGGCTTGATCGTATGGATAGCTTTCACTGGCAGGATAGGGATATCCACTCATACCTCGGAATGGTAATGGATCAACCGTGAATTCAAATCCGAAACCCCAAGCCCCAGGTTCATCTTTATAGAAAGCTGCAGTCACCAAGAAATATTCTCTTACCATGCCTATCTCCGGCGCTGTCAAGTTATCAGTTGGAAATCGCAGTAAAATCTGGTCACCTTGTCTTCCAATCACGTACATTTCATCTGCATTTTGCATTAGTGGTGTCACGTCTCCATATCTTGTGAAACTTCCTGAAGAGTTAGATAGCGTTTCCCAAAATTGGGTAAGAGTTGCTTGAGGAGTGATTTTTTGAACTGTTATGTTCTCTTGTGGTGAAAGGTCGATTCCAATATAGTCCCACCTTATGTTCCAAAAGTTTGTGATTCTAATTTGGAAGTCGGTTGTTCCTTCCGGAAATAGATCTGTAACATCCATCACGAAGGTTCTAGCAACATAGTCAGCTGGCAAAGAAATTTGTTTGTCCTTGGGTACATCCACCCAGTTGCCATTCATGTCCTTAATCTCCATATTTGGCAGTGGAGTCATCTCCGTGCCGTCCTCCAATAAGCCCTGAGTAGCCGCTGTTTTGAAGCTCTCTATCCAAGGGTAGTAGGGCGCAGGGTCTCCCCATTCCGCTAATCCATTTATTACAAGTTTGATTTGGTTGGCACCAGAAAGATTGCCTAAGTCTACGATCAACTGGTTTAAGCTAATGTTATTCCAAGCCTGACTGTAAAGTCCGTTGTTTCCAGGCGTGTAAACTCCGTCAAGATGTGAAATCTCGGATAAAACATCTATCCCTTCCAAATCTGTGTCTTTAGGAGCCCAAAGATAAGTTGCGCTTTCAGGTGAAATAATGCCCGTTTCATTTACTGTATAGATTTGGTCGTTGAAGACTGAATTGACATAGGTGCTCATGGTTGCAAAAACTTCTAAATCCGCTAGGTGGTCGACAATCATCAAGTATGCAGTGTCAAAATAGAAAAGTTCATCCCATTGCTGCGTTAGAACCATATCAAAATACCCCTCTTCTCTTGGTACAAGGTTCGTGCCGAGCTTAACGTAGTCCCATGGGTTCGCTCCCGCAAACACGATTTCACCGTTTGCGTTCATATGATCGATGTTTCCTAACCACCCGGAGTTTGAGACTTCAGCAACATAACTATAACCGGTTCCATTCCAAACATACAATGAAGGGCAAGATGCCCATCCGCTGATTATGACGTAATTAGCAACCACTACCAATCGTCTATCCAAAGTGAAACTTCTCGTACTACTTGTTACCCCATCACTCCAATAATTAAATTCCAGAACCCCTGTCCCAACATCGAAAACATCAGGCACGGAAATGGTGTATTCTCCAACAGGAAGAACAAGTACATAACCAGTTTCAAAATCTTCTCCATTTAAAGTATAGGGTAACGGTTGGGATCCACCACCGGATCTGCCAACTATAAGCGAATGGTACCCTGTCTTGACAACTGTGTATGAACCGCTCAGAGTGTTCAGTTTAACGGTATGTTTTCCTTCTGATGATGATGCATTGACAGTAAATTCGACGGTTTGAGTCGCGCCAGCTTCTACCTTAATAATCTTGTACTCTAATATTACATCGTCCACTATTATTTTGACGGTGAGCTCATCTGGTTCTGAGGTGGGATTCTGCGCAGTAGCGGTCAATGTGACTGGCTCGTCAGCCCAAACCTCATACGGAGACACCTTAAGATTTGATAACACTATGTTGCTTGATTCAGGCGGAGCAGGTTTAACAATGAACGCACCAACCAAATCGCCGACTTTAATGCTATGATTGCCTACCTCCGTTTCTAAATAACTGAACTCAATAATTTCAGATGCTCCACCTGCAAGAGTTATGTTTTTTGCATCTTTTACAACATCATTAATTTCAAGGCTTAAGGTTTCGTTGCCTTCAACATCCCCAATATTAGTTGTATTAAGTGATATTAGTACAGTTTCACCCGGATAAACCTCCGATGGATCAACTAGTAAGTCTGAAAACGTAAATGTGGCTGGTTTTGATCCAACAACGATCAAGCCTTGATCTTGGAAGTAAAAGTAAGTCGAGACGACCAAGCCCAAGAAAATTAGATCGATAACTAGAAAAGCTTTCAGCTTAGTTGAAACCAGCCATGACGGCATTTTTTAGTACCCTCCCTCTGAGTAAGACAAACCAATATATAATAATGATCATATTTGCTCTGCAAGAGAACCTAAGTGAAACCTGATCTGGCAAACGCTTCCTCTTTCTGTTCTTATGTGAAATCGTGGCGCACGATGTTGAAACGGAAAACAAGCGGACGATTATCGGCAACCGTCAATCAGCAGCGACGGTATTAAGATAGCGTTTTTATCGAAAGTGGGCGAACGTGAATACGAGATTTATGTTAGTGTTGATATGGACTTACTCGAAACACAACAAACAGAGCAGGTCTTAGAAATCGTGGTTACGGCTTCTGTTATGTCAGTTGCTGTTGTCGGCGTGGGTTTGCTAGTCTACTTCAGGAAACACAATGGCCAATTAGGTACTACTTTTTTATGAGTGTGTGAGGAGAGTGAAAGATAATTTTAATTCCCAAACCCATTAAATTACTTTTGAAAAAAATAGTGTTTAAATCATGACCCAATTTACATGACAAAAAACAGGAATCGGTTTAACACTGAAGAAAAAAATTCTAAAAGAAATTATGATAAATAATCGCGGTGGAGATAGGCAAAATGCCAAAACGCACGCTCGAAGCAGTCAGAGAAAGAAAATCAAAATTAGGCTTTTCAAAACATGGAAGTTTGAGGTTATGAAAGCGTGGAAAATGTCAAGTCTTTTTTTGGTGATTGTAATCTTGTTCGGCTTAGGCGCAGTTCCCATAAAAGCGGAAACGCCGTCCTTGGCAGACCAACTGAACATGACGTTAAGTACTGTTGATTGGTCTTCGCCGACATCCTTTATTGTCCCTCATTTCGGTCTGATATTCACACATGAAGATAACTATAATGCAGCGCTCTCTACAATTCTTGATTTTAAGACGTTAATTCAGATGAAAAGATTGCAGAAATTGACGATGTCAACTCTTCCCTCTTGGACCAAATGGTAGCAGAAGCTATGAATAATAAGCAGATGAAAGGGCACTGGCCTAATGTTGACTCTAGGGGGATTTTGGTTTATTGGAAGTTTTTGGTTTTCGCTTACAACTACGCGATCGAGTTTGGAGTTAACACGTCAAAGTGGAATAGAGATCTAGCTTTTCAAGAATACATGAACTGTTGGGAGACCGACCACGACNNGAGGTTCTATCGATCTTCCTGAAGTTTTATCAAATAGGAGTCGCTGAAGCGCTAAACTATGCGAACCAAATGTGGGAGCATCTCTGCGATAACCACTGGTCAGGAAGCTACTTCCCTTACAAAGGTAGATCAGGTCAAGTTGAATGCGAAGCTGGACCCTTCGCTGAAGCAACCGCAGAACTTTACGTAACTAACGGATATGATCTTCCCAACTTCCCTGATTATATACTTCAAGACCTCGACTACAAGTTCATTTCTGGCGGCAACTGGTCAGCCAAATTATGGAGCCCTAAAGCCTACGTGGTAAGACACGCAGAATCAAATCAGCAGAAGCGTCTGGAAAACACAGTTACTGCATGGGCTGCAATGCACAGCTACTACCCCTTAATGGGCGACTCCATGAAGTTAAACTTCATCAATCTCTTAACGGGTTCTCCAAACGCGTGGCAAGGACTACTCAACTACAGCAACATGTACAGGGAGGGACGGTTCCGTTGGAGAGAGAACCAAAACTACACTGATGATGCGACTTGCGGTGGAGCGATGATCCTGTTTCTCAACGGCATAGTCCCCGATTCAGGAAGCTTGGCAATACCCGTAATAGAGGAAAGTTATCAAGATTGGTACTCAATGTTTCCAGCAAGTCACTTCCGCTTTGACTATGAATCACAAACTATTCGCATTCCCGTCTGGGCAGGAAAAATCAACTTTATTTTCGGAACAGAAATAGCTTCTTATAATTTTTCAGATAATGGAATCTATGAGATTCATTTTGGCTCGGACTGGAATAGCGTAACAAGTGCAAATAAGATCAGCTCACTTAGTGAACGATTCGCGTATTTGGACCCTGTGGTTAATGTTCCGTCCTCTTCTCCACCATCGCCGCCTCTATTTTCTTTCCAGTATTCGTTTTCATCTTTTTCCTTATCTCCTCGGGCAGATACAACATCGCCAAACATAGTAGTTGTTTTACCAGAAAACAAAACGTATTCTGGCAAAGACATTTCGTTACAGTTTACTTTGAGTGAACCTACTACGTGGATCAGCTACAGCATAGACAGAAGATTAAACGTCACAACCTCTGGAAAACCAATCCTATCCCAATTGTCTGACGGTTCACATAGCATAGTGGTTTACGCAAGTGACCTAGCTGGAAACATCGGTTCATCTGACATAATATACTTCACCGTGGATGCATCCCCGCCAAGCATACTACTGCTGTCACCACAAAACCAAACTTATAATCCAGTAGACCTGCTGTTAAACTTCACACTGAACGAAACGGCGACTTGGATCGGCTACTATCTTGATGGGCAAGAAACCGTTACAATTACAGGAAATATTATTCTCACAGATTTGTCTTATGGTCCGCATGCAATAGCAGTTTACGGAACAGACTCTGCTGGCAACACGGGAACTTCAGAAACAATCCATTTCAGCGTACTCGAGCCTTTCCCAACAGAACTAGTCGTAGCTGTTTCTGGAGCATTAGCTGCTATTATCGGCGTGGGTCTGTTGGTTTACTTCAAGAAACGCAAAAGGTGTGTCCTCAACGGACCGGGGTGGGATTCGAACCCACGAGCAAGTGGAGATATCACCCTAAAGGCTCCATTTTTTACCTAATTGTATTGGGATTTTTAGGCATCTATTATAAAGTAGGTTTTCTAAGGTTTTGCCAATTGAAAACCAATTAACTCCCACCAATGGAAAGAGGAGTACAGACGAATTGATTGTAACTAGCAAGATATGACATTCCCATAGGATTTCTTAAACCGGTAAAAAGATATTCCTCCAGAAGAAAATCGGTCACACGACGAACTCGGCTAAATGACTTTTCATCAACAAAACCTAAAACTGCCACAAATTCGTCGGTATTATAGATATTGCGATAAATTCTAAGCCAGCGAAGTTTTCCTTTTATTGCTGATATTCGTTTTTTTTGAAGTTTCAAGAATTTTCCTTTGGTTTTGGTATTTATGATGCCATGAGCTATAATTATGAAACTTAGATCATCAGAAAATTCGCCAACCTTTAGGTTTTCCTCCTCATTGCAGAAGATTTCAAAGTAAGGGTCCGGACCAAATTCAATAGATGCAATACGATCATCCCGACGTTTTTTCATTAAAGATTGTGCTGCGTCGTTGTGATGTTTTTCTGATTTCCACTGTGTAATAGACCAAATAATGTGGGGTTGTGTCTCACATTGAAAAAATCTGCGAAAAAGCACTCCAATTTCATGGGTAAACTTTTTTTCTGAAGAGGCAATTCCAGCTAGAGTCTCATCGAGTTTTCCTTTAGCTACAAACGCGGTGCATATTGTGAACATTGACATGAAATGGTTCTTCTCCTTGATGTTGAGTTAGTCTTAATTAATTTTAAAAGATTTTTAAACCTTTAAAAACAGTAGTTCATATTACAAATAAATTATAGGTGTACATATATGGTGAAAGTAGACAATTACGAAGTGCCTGAAGGGCTATACTATTCTACCGATTTTGAATGGATAAAGATTGAGGGAGACAAAGTCCGCATGGGCATAACGGATTACGCACAAAAGCAGCTTCGCGAAATAGTCTACGCGGAACTGCCAGAAGCAGGGAAAGAAGTTAAGCAGAACGAGCCTTACGGTACAGTGGAATCGGTGAAAGCTGTTTCCGACTTGGTTGCTGCCGTAAGCGGTACCATTGAGGAAGTCAACGCAGAAGTCAAGTCAAAACCAGAACTTTTGAATGAGGACCCATACGTGAAAGGCTGGGTGATTCTTCTGAAGCCCTTGAACTTGCAAGCGGAACTGGCTAATCTGATGGATTTTGATAAAGCAGTTGAATGGCACAAAGAACAAGCAAAATGAGGGAAACCCTGATGGCTAGGCGAATAATTGTTATTGGGGCAAACGCTGCAGGTGTAGAAGCGGCATCCGCTGCGCGAAAAAAAGACCGAACAGCTGAAATAACCCTGGTAACACAAGAAAAAACCGCTGGATACTCACGCTGTGGTTTGCCTTTCGTCATAGGCGGGCAGATAACGAGCTTTAAGGATTTGATCGTTTATCCACCTGCTTATTTCCAAATGTTAAAATTGAATTTGAAGACAGAGACGAAAGTTACAGCCATAAATACGAACGAGAAAATTGTCACTGCCGTCGATAAGTCTGGCGCCGCCGCGTCGTTGCAATATGACAGCTTGGTTATTGCTACTGGCGCTAATGCCTTTATACCTCCGATTAAAGGTCGTGAAAAGCAGGGCATACTTAGCCTTCGCACTTTGGAGGACGGAGAAAAAATCATGGAAGAGGTGCAGAACGGAGCCAAATCCGCCGTGATTATGGGTGCTGGCTTGATTGGGCTCGAAACTGGCGTTGCGTTGATTGAGCGGGGCTTAAAAGTAACCATTGTTGAGATGCTGCCACAGATTTTGCCACAGATGCTTGACGCGGACATGGCTAGGATGGTTCAGGGGCATCTGCAGGAAAAGGGTATGTGTATTCTCACGGAGAAACGCGTGGAAGAATTTCTCGGCGACGGCAACAAAGTGACGGCTATTATAGCTGGAGGCGAAAAAGTGGAAGCAGATCTATTTATCAGCGCTTTTGGCGTCCGTGCGAATACTAAGCTGGCGGTTGATTCTGGAATACCAACAGGTGAAACCCGTGCCATAAAAACGAATGGTCGAATGGAAACTGCTTTGAAAGACGTTTATGCCGTTGGTGACTGCGCCGAAGCTCCAAACTTAATAACGCGGAAGCCTGTTTGTGCGCAGCTGGGCACAATTGCGGTTAGGCAAGGTAAAGTTGCAGGTGCAAACGCTGGGGGAGGTTACTCCCTTTTTTCAGGCATAATAGCTTCGGCGGTAACGCGATTATTCGATATGGAAGCTGGAGTAACTGGTCTAACTGAGGCAGCAGCTAAAAGAACAGGACTTGAAGTGATCACAGGGAGCATCAGCTCCAAAACAAAAGCGGACTACTACCCTGGTGCTTTGCCAATAAGAGTTAAGCTCGTCATCGAAAAAGAATCGCAACGCATAATCGGCGCTCAGATCATAGGAGGCGAAGAGATTACGCAGCGAATAAACGCTTTGTCCTTTGCCATCCAGAAGGACATGACCGTGCGCGAATTGGCTAAGGCAGACACAGCTTACGCCCCACCGCTGAACGAGACATGGGACCCCATGGTGCTTGCTGCAGAAATGGTCCTGATGAAACTGCGCTAAAATCACAGCTTATCTCTTCTTTTGATTTCCTTCTTCTTATAATTCTGCGACTTTTTCTAAATTGTGATCAAGCAAGCAATATACGAATCCAAAAATGATGAAATGTTGCCTTAAAACTTCTAATTAGAGAGAACCTCGACAATGTAGAAATACATCTCCTTAAAATTTTATTTATAGCTAATTGTCTAAATTTCATCAATAGAAACAGTTTACACGTACTATCAAGTCTTTTACAATTAATTTCGAGAAATATTATCCTTTTAGTTTCTGCAAAATGTACTCGGTATTCGTATATTTTGGACATTAACTTATAATACTGGATTTATATGATTACACAATTCCATTCGCTTTTTAGCATTATTTTCTTATATGCTATCCATCGATAACTTTGTCTTAGACGGAAATTGCAATATTTTTTATTGATGCCAATTTTGCGTATTGGATTTTACTATGGTCATAAAGCCCGCTATCTTAAAAGGTGGCTTCAAGTGCTATCAAATAAACGATAGTTCTGTTCAGGAAAGCAATTTCTGACCGTGATCGACATTCAAAAAAATATTTGCTAAAGAAACTTAACCGGTATGCCAATAATTACCGCGCGTTTGTTATGAAACCAGACTGGCAGGAAAAGATGCCTCGAGAATTTTCCAGAAACACCATGTGATTCAAAACATTAGTGATCTTTTGAGTGTTAGACTGAAAAATCTTAAATATATCTTGTAAATATAACAGCGTGATTATATAACACCGTGATTGAATGAATAAAAAAATCACTGGAATACTCATCGGCATAATTGAGGAGATCTGAAATGCTAAAAGCCTTTTTGTTATTAAAAGTCGAGCCTGGTTCAGAAGATAAAATTTTGAATTTATCTAAGACCATCGATAATGTGGAAGAAACCTGCTTCGTATATGGAGCGTATGATATAGCAATGAAATTAAGAGCCAACTCGATGGATGAACTTGAAGATTTGACGACCAACAAAATCAAAAGCATAAGCGAAGTCCGAGCATCAGTATCATTGATAATTGTAAAGTGATGCGATATTATTATAAGAATTGCTAAACTGCGTTTTGTCCGAAAAACGGCATATTTTCTAACAATTCACGAAAAATAGCACTAGCCTTTGCAGTGTTGAGACCATGGGT
>JABAOH010146767.1_pt2 | contig 13108 bp, 12 predicted proteins | sample 7062181 | NCBI WGS metagenome assembly JABAOH01 (sample SAMN14538630, study PRJNA623070) | marine sediment metagenome | biome: marine biome [ENVO:00000428]; feature: marine pelagic biome [ENVO:01000023]; material: deep marine sediment [ENVO:00002113]; isolation source: pool of 5 deep marine... | reverse complement strand
TGAACTCCCAGAAGCCCTGCAGCACGCCGGCTTCGAGGGGAAAGAAGGTAGGTCCCCCGACGATCTCGGCCACTGGGTGGAGTTGGAATTCAAAAGACGTGACGACCCCGAAGTTCCCGCCGCCTCCACGCAGAGCCCAGAACAGGTCCTCGTTCGACTTCTCGCTACACGCAACCAGCTCGCCATCGGCGGTGACCACCTGGGCCGAGAGCAGGTTGTCGCAGGCGAGGCCGAAGCGCCGGCTCAGGTAGCCGATGCCGCCGCCCAGCGTCAGTCCACCCACTCCCGTGGTCGAGACCACGCCGCCGGGGGTCGCGAGTCCGAACGCGTGAGTCACGCCGTTGAAGTCGCCCCAAGTGGCGCCGCCCTCGGCCCGCGCCAGGCGCCGTTCCGCGTCGACGGACACGCGCCTCAGCCCACCGAGATCGAGCACGACTCCGTCATCGCAGGTCCCGAAGCCGGGCACGCTGTGCCCGCCGCCCCTGATCGCCAAGGGCAGCCCGGCCGCGCCGGCGAACTTCACCACCGCGGCGACGTCTTCCGGGCCCGCGGCCCGAACGATCAACAGCGGCCGCCGGTCGTGCATCGCGTTGTAGACCGCTCGCGCTTCGTTATAGTCCGCCGACTCTGGCGCGATGATCTGCCCACTAACGTTCCTGCGAAGCTCGGCGATTGCGGCGTCGGATAATTTTGTGACTGCCATACGCGGGCTCTCCTGTTCTGGTTCTGCGGGAAGGCACGGCTCCCCGGATTAGAGCTTCGATGTTTCATCAACGGACGATCTGGGTCGCCCGTTCCCAGCGGCGCGCCGGCCGAGATGGACGGTCGCGGTGTTGCTCAGACAGCCGAAAACGAAACACTGGCCGAAAGTCCCGGCCGGTCGTAAAGTCGTGAATAGGATAATCCCACGAGCAGACGGAGGCGGCTCCTACCGGGCGGGTCGCCCCCACTTTCGCCACCTTCGCCAGAGAGACCCAAATGGCTAACCTGTCGCTGCGTGTCAACGGGCGCGACCACAGCGTCGACATCCCTCCTGACATGCCACTCCTCTGGGCGCTCCGGGACGTGCTCGGCCTCACCGGAACGAAGTTCGGCTGCGGCATGGCGCTGTGCGGCGCCTGTACCGTGCACCTGGAGGGACAGCCGGTGCGGTCGTGCGTGACACCGGTATCGGCCGTCAAGGGTCGAGAGATCACGACCATCGAGGGACTCGCTTCCCGGGCGGGCGACTTCCTGCAGAAGGCGTGGATCGCGGAAGAGGTGCCGCAATGCGGTTACTGTCAGTCGGGACAGCTCATGGCCGCCGCGGCGCTCCTCGTAACCAAGCCACGTCCGACCGACGCCGACATCGATCGAGCCATGTCCGGCATCATCTGCCGCTGCGGCACCTACGACAGAGTCCGGCGGGCGATCCACCGAGCCGTGCAGGAGGTCTGAGCCATGAGTGAGATTCTGAAGCTGGACCGACGCGACTTCCTCAAGCTCAGCGCTCTCGCCGGCGGCGGCCTGCTGCTCGGCGTCTATCTGCCCGATCACCCCTGGGAGCTGACCGGGCCGCCTTTGCAACCCAACGTCTTCGTCCGCATCGACCCGGGCGGAACCGTCTTCATCTGGGTCGGCAAAGCGGACATGGGCCAGGGCGTTCGGACATCCCTTCCCATGATCATCGCCGACGAGCTAGACGCCGACTGGGACACCGTCGAGGTCGTTCAGGCCGATGCGCACCCGAACAAGTACGGCCGCCAGATCACCGTCGGCAGCTCCAGCGTGCGCCGGGGCGCCTGGCTCCCGTTGCGAAAGGCCGGGGCGACGGCTCGGGAGATGCTGAAACAGGCGGCCGCCACACGCTGGGGCGTTGATGCGGCCGGTTGCCGGACCGAGCGGGGTCGAGTCATCCATGTCGCGTCCGGTCGCGCCCTGTCCTACGGCGAGTTGAGCGAGGCGGCGGCCGAGCTGCCGGTGCCGCCGGACCCGAAGCTCAAGGATCCCTCAGAGTTTCGGCTGATCGACACCAACCTCCCTCAGGTCGATACGGAGGAGAAAATCACGGGCCGAGCGATCTTCGGGCTCGACGTGCGGCCACCGAACCTGCGCTTCGCCACCGTGGTGCATCCACCGGTGTTCGGCGGCGCCGTGGGCGGCTTCGACGCGACCAAGGCGCGCCGGGTGCCAGGCGTGACGGACGTGGTGCGGGTCTCGTCGGGCGTGGCGGTGGTGGCCGACAACACCTGGGCCGCCTTCCAGGGTGCGAAGGCGCTGGAGATCCAGTGGGAGCACGGCGACTTTTCCATGAGCAGCGCCGACATCTCCGCCAGCTTCGCCCGGCTCGCCCAGCAAAAGGGCGCCGTGGCGCGGAACGACGGCGACGTGGAGGCGACGATGCGACAGGCCGCGCGCCGCCTCGAGGCCACGTACGAAGCTCCCTACCTGGCCCACGCCACCATGGAGCCGATGAACTGTACGGCCGACGTGCGAGGGGATCGCTGCGAGATCTGGGCGCCCACGCAGAACCCGCAAGGCACGCAGGGCACGGCGGCTCGGCTCACGGGCCTGCCGTCTGAGCGTGTGACCGTGCACGTCACGCATCTGGGGTGCGGTTGGGGCCGCCGCAGCCGAACCGACTTCGTGCAGGACGCGGTGGAAACTTCGATGAAGGTCGGAGCGCCGGTACAGGTGGTATGGACTCGGGAAGAGGACATGCAGCATGACTTCTACCGGCCCGCCGCGTACTGCCGCTTCGAAGGCGGTCTCGACTCCGCCGGTCGCGCCATCGCGCTCCGCAGCCGGATCGTGGCGCCGCCCATCATCGGGCGTGGCGGCAGCGGGGTCGATCGCAACGCGGTGGATGGGGTGGCGAACGTGCCGTATGCGTTTCCCAACTTCTTCGTCGACAACGTCCGCTCCGACGTGCCGGTTCCGACCGGCCACTGGCGCTCCGTGGGCGTGTCGCAGAACACGTTCTTCGTGGAGAGCTTCATCGACGAGATGGCGCAAGCGGCGGGACGCGATCCATTCGAGTTTCGCCGAACGCTGCTCGGCGCGCACCCGCGCGCCCGGCGCGTGCTGGAGGTGGCGGCCGAGAAAGCCGGCTGGGGAACTGCGCTGCCGACCGGACGGGCCCGAGGAATCGCGCTCGTCGAGAACAAGGGCTCGATCGTCGCGCAGGTAGCGGAGGTATCGCTGCGCGACGGTCGCCCGCGGGTGCATCGCGTGATCTGCGCCGCGGATTGCGGGCAGGTCATCCATCCGGGGATCGTCGAGGCGCAGATGGTGGGTTCGGTCGTCTGCGGGCTGACGGCCGCGCTTTATGGGGAGATCACGATCGAAGGCGGACGCGTCGAGCAGAGCAACTTCCACGACTACCCGATGCTTCGTCTGGAGGAGATGCCGGAGGTGGAAGTCCACATCGTCGACAGCGGCGAGCCGCCGGGCGGCGTCGGGGAACCGGGCGTGCCGCCGATCGCACCGGCCGTGACCAACGCGCTGTTCGCGCTCACGGGCACCCGGATCCGGAAATTGCCGATCCCGGCGCTCGGCTGATCCGAGCGAATCGGAGGCGCCAGCCGGCAACGCCTGCATAAACTCGCGCAGCGGCGCTCGAGACGCCGCGCCGCCCTCAACATCGGGCCCCCGCCTCCGAACAGGGAGACGGGGGCCGCGCGGTTCATAGGAACGGTACTAGCGAGGAATCCACGTCGGGTTGGCGCCGCCCCCCGGCGCCGTACCCACAGTCACCAGCTTGCGAACGGGCTCACCGATCCGCGTCAAAACGATGTCGCTCGAAGCCCCGGGCCAATTCCCCGGCTGGGCGAAGGCGACCCACTGATCGTCGGGCGACCACGCCGGCGTGTAACCCGGACCGATGGGGTACGGAGTAATGACTTCCACACCGTCCGCCGTGATCACCGCGATCTGGTCCGCCGGCTGCGGGTAGTAACTCCGGCGCAGCGCGATCATCTCACCATCGCTGGAGAAGGATGGTTCCGTGTCGTTGTATCCAAGCGTCACGACCCGGCGATCGCTCCCATCCGGCTCCATCGAAAGCAACCGTGAGGTGAACGGCTGAATGCTCCGGTCGCCGAGCGCAAACACGATCCGTCCGTCTTTCGGCGACCATGCGGGCCTTTCGGCGTACGGGTTTCCAAGTCGGAAGTTGGTGTCCAGCAGATTGACCTGGCCGCTGCCGTCCGCGTTCATCACCCAGATGTCGCTATAGCCGCTTCGCTCGCTGCGGAACGCGATCTGCTTCCCGTCGGGCGACCACACGGGCTGATCGTCGATCGCCGCGTCGACGGTCAGGCGCTGGAGCCCCGTCCCATTTCGCTTGACGACATAGATGTCCCGGTTGAGGCTCGCGTCCTGGCCTACGAAGGCGATCCACTCACCATCGCGGGAAACGGCAGGGTCGGTCGCGTAGGTGCCCGGCGGCAGGATCCGTCGCGGCGCGGAACCGTCCCCCGCCGTCAAAAGCCACAGCTCCGGCACGCCGCCGCCAAAGCTCTCGTAGATCAAATCGAAGTCAGGGCGCGGCAGGACGGTGATCCCCGCCATGCCGGTGACCCCATCGACCGTGGCTGTGATGATGGTATTTCCCGCCGCGACGGGCGTGACCAGACCACTCGCGTCAACTTCAGCGATCTCCGGGTGCCGGCTCGACCACTCGACGGCCCGCCCGCTGACTTCGCGACCCTGATCGTCCTTTACCGTGACGGTGAACTCAAGTACCTCACCCGGCCACTGCTGAGCCGCGCCCGGACCCACCATCACGGTGACGACGATGGGCTCGACGATGAAGGTCAACGGACTCGACGTCCCACCGCCCGGTGCCGGGTTGAACACGGTGACCTGCGCCGAACCCGAGCCGGCGATGTTTTCGGCCAGGATGAGAGCCTGCAGCTCCCCCTATCTTACGCGGGTTGTCGCTCGGGACCTGTGGTGAGACGACTGGACCTTCTGCAGGAGAGGCCGGCGAGTGCCGGCGGGAGAGTTCTCGCTAGCGGAGTCCGACCCGCACGCCCAGTCCAACCACGAGCATCGCGATGTCACGGCCTACCGATTCGGCTCTGGGCGCGTCCGGGTCGGGCGAGCGCGCGAACTGTAGCTCGCCGGCATCGACGAACCGCGCCGACAGCTCCAGGCTGACGGGCGCACGCCCCCGGGCCAGGAGTCCGCGTAACCCCAGGCCGAGACCCCAGGCGAAGACGGCGTCGGTTTCGTTCAGCCGGGATGAGCCGGCGGACGCGCTCACGCTCAACCGGTTGACTGCCAAACCGAGGTAGGCTCGCGCAAACGGCTCGACGCGCCAGATCGAATAAGCGACCTCCGGCCCGACGAGCAGCTTCAACATGTTGTTGTCGACCACCGCGCCGGTGAGCGGGTCACGGCCCTCGCTCAGGTCGATATAACCGGCGTCGGCGCGAAGCCAGAAGTGGCGAACCGGCAGCGGGCGATAGCTGAATGAGCCTTCGACGCCATAGCCGCCATCGAGATAGTCGTCCGATTCGCCGACCAGGAGCGACCCGATCAGCGTACCCGTCGCGGCAAAGCGGTGAGGCGTGAACTGGGCGATGGCGCGGTCCACGACGCCCAGAGTCAACCCCACCACGACAGGAAAAAAGGCCGCGCGTCGCACGAGCCGTTGAAAGGGAGTCGAACTGGCGTTCTCTGCAGTTATCGGCGTCGAGGCTAGCGAAAGATATCGCCGAGCCGGCTCGGCCAGGAAGCGGACGCGGCTAGCGCGCCACCGGTCCCCGCTCGAGCACACGCCCGGCGCGCCGCATCGCCGCGCTGAGCGGCGACTCGTCGTTTTGGCGGGCCTCCTGGAAGATCTCTCCCAGCGTCCCCTCGATCGATTCGATGCTGGCGATCACCTCTTCTTCGCTCATACCCATCAGCTCGAGGCCGGGCAGGGCGATCGCGCCCCCGGCGTTCGCGATGAAGTCGGGCGCGTAGAGTATGCCGCGCGCGTGCAGCCGTTCGGCATCCGCGTCGGACTCGAGCTGGTTGTTGGCCGCTCCACACACCGCCCGGCACGACAGCCGCGCGATCGTCTGCTCGTTGAGCACGCCGCCCACGGCGCAGGGCGCGAAGATGTCGCACGGTTCGTCGTAGACCTCTTCGGCCGCCACGACCTCGGCGCCGTACTGGGCCGCGAGATCCCAGGCCCGCGCCGGGTCGATGTCGGCCAGCTTGAGTTGCGCGCCCGCCTCCACCAACCGGCGCGACAGTGGCACACCCACGTCGCCGGCCCCCTGGATGAGCACCGTGCGGCCGGCGAGATCCCGGCTGCCGAACACCTCCGCCGCCACCGCCCGACAGCCGGACAACACACCCAGCGACGTGTAAGGACCCGGGTCGCCCGCCGAGTGGCCCAGCGCGTATCGCGTCTCTCGGCGTATCACATCGACCAGCTCGGGGCCGACCCCCAGGTCGGCGCCGGTCGAGAAAGCCCCGCCCATACTCTCGATCAGCGCGCCATGGCGTTCCAGCAACCGGTCACGCTCGGCCTCATCCAGCGGACGCGACAGCGCGATCACCGCCTTGCCGCCACCCAGCCCAAAGTCGATGCCCGCCCATTTATAGGTCATCCCCTCGGCCAGGCGTTGCGCGTCGCGCAGCCCTTCCTCGGGAGCATCGTAGACCTTCATCCGCGTGCCGCCCACCGCGTGGCCTAGCCGGGTGGAGTGAATGGCGACGAAGATCCACGCCTCCGCCGGCCGCTCGTAGCGCGCGGCCACGTACTCACCGTCCCAATTTTGGATCAGCTCATCGATCGACATGTCTCACAGCCTCGAAACGAACGGCGCGGCTCTCTGAACTCACCTGAACGAGAAACCGGGTGGCCTCCCTGTTCTTCCAACCGGACGGGGACGACCGACGCAACTGCGACGGCCGGGCAGGCGCAGGTAGGATCGCTATTTGAGGCCCAACGGCCAAATCGGTCGAAGCGCGCGGGTCTCGCCGCGGGCGAGGCGCTCGATGAACGCTTCCGTGTAAGCGCGAATCAGCCGGCCACCGCCGTAGACTTCGATCAGATAGAAATCGTCCGGCTGGTAACTTCCAAGCTGCAGCATACCGAACGGCACCGGCCGCTCGTCGATGAAGACCACCGGCCCGCGCGACCATTCGAACCCGAAGCTGCCAACCGGGAAGATGCTCGAACGCGTCCGCCAGCTTGGATATCCGCGCAGCAACAAACGGGGAGAGCGGCGAAAGACGAACTCGGCGGCATCGAACGCGGCCGTGGCGCGAAGCTCGCGCTGATCGTATGCCAGTACGCTGACGGGGGCGACTGAGCGACGTGCTTTCAGCAGCTCCACCGTCGCCGAGACCTCCTCCAACAGAATCGGGTCCGGCTCGAGCTCGACCCTCAACGTTACAGACTCGTCAACCCGCAGCTCGTCTTCCCACGTGGCGTAGCCCAGTTGCCGCGTCACAACGGGGTACGCTCCAACCGGCAACCGTCCGAAACTGAAACGACCTTCGGCGTCCGTGTAGACTATCTTGTGCAAACGCGGGATCTCGACGGTCGCACCGGGTATCGCTTCACCCGTGAGACGGCTCACGACCACCCCCGCGACTTCTACCCGCTCGCCACCGCGCCTCTCTTGACCGCTGACACTTTCGGTCGAAGCCAGGAGCGTCATGAAGGCGAAGGAAACTGCCCAAGCGTGTCTAATTTGAGGACTCATCGCCCAAGACTCTTGGCCGGGGGCCACATGCCGTGCTGCGGGTTCCCGTTCTTGTTCTTGCAAATCAATCTAAGACGGCCGCACTCACTCGAACAAGGATCGCTGCTTCGGCCGTTGGGCCCTGCGTGGCGCGCGATCCGAGAGGAGTCAATATTGTTCCCGTAGACACGCGCCAAAACGCCAACCCTGAGACCCCGAATCGAAATGAGCTACACGAGAAGCGGTGTCACCGTTCTGGGCGGAGCTCTCGCCGCCCTGCTACTCCAGCCCGGCGGCTCTGCGGTCGCCCAGGAGACTGACGCCTCGCGGCTGATTCGGCAGCTCGAGCTGCGCGAAGCTCCGGCCCCGGTGCGGGACCGGCCCGGCTGGGCGCCGCCCCAACGGATCGTCGTGCGCGCCGACGAGGCGCGCGTCGCCTGGCTGCAGTCGGCCGCGCCCGGCGTCGAGCTCATCGCCGCACCCAGCCTCGCGTCCGCTCTCGCGTCGGTTGCCGAGGCCGACGCCCTCATCGGCTTCTGCACAGCAGAACTCCTGGCGGCCGGGCCGCGTCTGAGATGGATCCAACTGCCGTCGGCCGGGGCCGAGTACTGCGTCCGGATTCCAGCGGTCAGAGAGCGAGACATCCTGATCACCAACGCCCAGCGGATCTACGGCCCCGAGATCGCCGAGCATGTCATGGCGATGCTGCTCGCCTTCACGCGCGGTCTGTATCGTTATTACCCGCAGCAGCTCGAGGGCCGCTGGAACCGTGGCGCCGTCCCCCAGGAGCAACTCTGGGAGCTGGACGGCAAGACGATGCTGGTCGTGGGCCTGGGCGGCATCGGCACGCAGGTCGCGAAGCGAGCCCACGCGCTGGGCATGCGGGTAACCGCGACGCGTCGCAGCAGCCGCACCGGGCCCGAGTTCGTGGATTACGTCGGGCTGGCCGACGAACTGAACGATCTAGTAGGTGAAGCCGACGTGGTCGTGAACGCCGCGCCGCTGACGGCCGAGACCACCGGGATGTTCGACGCCGCGTTCTTCGCCCGCATGAAGCCGACCGCCTACTTCATCAACGTGGGCCGGGGAAGAAGCGTCGTGACCGCGGACCTCGTCGCCGCGCTCGAGTCCGGCCGCATCGCTGGCGCCGGGCTGGACGTCACCGACCCCGAGCCACTGCCGCCCGGGCACCGATTGTGGTCGCTGCCCAACGTCATCATCACCCCGCACGTGGCCGGCGGATCGGACCTGCGGACCGAACGGCTGTGGACGGTCATTCGCGAGAACCTCCGCCGGTACGTCGCCGGCGAACGAATGCTCTCCGTGGTGGATGTTGAACGGGGGTATTGAGCCCGCGGCCGACTCACCACGACCCGAGAGCACGAGGCCAACTTCATGGCGCAGCAACTTCTGATCGTCGCCGCGGTTCTACTGGCTGTGCTCTTGGTCGCGGCGCTCGTGTTCACGCTCTGGGGAGTCAACTGGGGCGCGACGCCGGAGGAGCGCTCGATGCGGATGCCGGGCGACGAGTACTTCACCGGAGACGCGCGGGCGCGCGTGGCGATGACGCGAGCGGTCAGCCTCGACGCGCCACCCGAGACGGTCTGGCCCTGGCTGGCTCAGCTGGGACGCGGCGCCGGGTGGTACAGCTACGACCGGCTGGACAACGGCGGCAAGATGTCGGCCCGGCACATCCTGACCTGGGTCCCGCCGCCGCGAGCAGGTGACGCGACCGCCATCGGCTATCTCCGGCACGTGCGCCCGGGGTCCGAACTGACCTGGTGGGTGCCCGGCACGCGTTTCCTCGGCGCGGCCGCGCGCTTGACTGTGGACATCCGCCTGAGCCCAGTGAACGGCGGGTCGCGCCTGGTGATCCGGATGTCCGCGGACGCGACGGGCGGACTGCCGCGCGTCGCGCTCTGGGTCTTCCGGTTCATCGACAGCATCATGGCGCGGCGCGAGCTGCTCGGCATCAAGGACCGCGCCGAGCGCCACGGCGCCCGTACCGCCGATCCCGGTCACCCGGAGACCGGCGCGCGCGACCAGTACCAGCTCTACGAGGTGATCTATGCCTCTGGAGAAAGGGCGGGCACCCGGGGCAAGGAGCTGGCCGAGCGTTGGCGTGGCGCCGCCGTCGCCGCCGGTTTGGTCTCCGGCGAATCTAAGGGCCGCGGGCCGGAAGGCTGACCGGCTCCCGTCCCTAGTTGGACTCGCCGGCCGCCTCGCGCAGCAGGTTCCGAGCGATGACCAGGCGCTGGATCTGATTGGTGCCTTCGTAGATCTGCGTGATCTTCGCGTCCCGCATGTACTTCTCGATCGGGTAATCCTTGCAGTAACCGTAACCCCCGAACAGCTGGACGCAGTCGGTCGTCACCTTCATGGCGACGTCGGTGGCCATCAGCTTGCACATGGCCGACAGCTTGGTGATGCTCTTCTGGCCCGAGTCGATGACCCGTGCGGCGTGGTGAACGAGCTGCCGCGCCGCTTCGATCTGCGTGGCCATGTCGGCGAGCATCCACTGGACGCCCTGAAACGAGCTGACCGGCTGGCCGAACTGCTGGCGCTGGTGCGTGTACTCGATCGCCAGATCGAGGGCGCCCTGGGCGAGCCCGACCGCCTGGGCGGCGACGCCGGGACGGGCCCGGTCGAGGGTGATCATCGCGTGCTTGAAGCCGCGCCCCTCGCTGCCGCCCAGCAGGTTATCGGCGGGCACCCGGCAGTTCTCGAGGTGGATCTCGACCACCGGCACGCAACGAATACCCATCTTGTCCTCGTGCCTGCCGACCCTGTAGCCCGGCGTTCCCTCCTCGACGACGAACGCCGAGATGCCGCGCGCGCCGCGGTCGGGATTGGTGACGGCGAAGATCGTGTTGAGCGACGCGACGGCGCCCCCGGTGTTCCACTTCTTTTCGCCGTTGAGCACGTAGACATCGCCGTTCTTTTCGGCGCGCGTCGTCATCGATCCCGCGTCCGAACCGGCCTCCTTCTCCGACAGCCCGAAGGCGATGAGCTTCTCGCCGGCCGCGATGCCGGGAAGCCAGCGCTCCTTTTGCTCATCCGTGCCGCCCACCAGGATCGGGAACGAGCCCAGCGCGTTCACGGCGAAGCCGACCCCCATGCCGCCGCAGGCGCGCGAGAACTCCTCGACCACGATGCAGAGGTCGAGCACGCCGCCGCCCATCCCGCCGTACTCCTCCGGGATCCACACACCGGACAGGCCCGCCTCCCGGATCGCCTTCTGTACCTCCCAGGGATACTCCTGCGCGACATCGTACTGGGCGGCAAGGGGACGCATGACGGTTTCGGCCAGCTCCCGGGATCGCTGCTTCAGCTCGATCTGCCGTGGCGTGTAGAGTTCTTCGATCATGGCTCGCTCGTCGGTTCTTGTGGCGTGCTCGTGCGCGGCCGGGCCCAGCCAACCCAGCTCGATCAGGCCCAGAAACGCTGGCGGTGAATGAGACCGTGACGCGGTCCGATGACGGGTGGGGCTCGCGGGGGGATTCTAGGGGAGTGGCGCAATTCCCGCCAGACCGGCTTGCGAAGGCCGCGCCATCCCCCACTGGGCGGGCCCTGGCAAGGGGAGTTTGCGACCGCAGCCCTCGCATGCCATAGTGAGAGGGCCAGCGAAATACGCCTTCGACTCCAGTATGGGGAGAGCGCCAGCCATGAACATCTACGTGGGAAACATGTCTCGCGACGTCACCGAAGACGATCTACGAGCCGAATTTGAAGCGTTCGGCCAGGTCGACACGGTCAATATCATCAAGGACAAGTTCAGTGGCGAACCGAGAGGCTTCGGATTCGTGGAGATGCCGGTGAAAGCCGAAGCCGAGTCCGCGATCGCCGAACTGAACGGCAAGGAGTTGAAGGGGCGCGCCCTCAACGTCAACGAGGCTCGACCCCGGTCGGAAGGACGTCGTGGCGGCGGCGGCCGCGGCGGCGGTGGGCGCGGTGGCGGCCGGGGTGGTGGTGGCCGCGGCGGGGGCGGGCGGCGACGTTCCTGAACCGCCCCGGGGCCCAAAACGCGCCTGGCACTCTGACGCCAGGCGGGCCTTCTGTTTCGGCTCACACCAGGTTGTGACTTCTCTCCGGCGAGCCAGGCTTTGCGGCTGGCGCGACCGTCAGATCGTGCACGCCCTCTGCGCGCTGCGAGGGCAGCTTCAGTTCACGTGGAAATATTCATGGTGATTGCCTTTGACCCGCTGAGCCCCGCGGTCACGGCGGGCGCAGCGGCGACGGAGATCTCGTAGAGCGAAGGGTTATGCCGTGAAACCTACAACATCTCACGCAGCGGTCTTCTTCATTTGCCCCATCGGAGTTCCGGACAGCGCGCAACGACGACGGTCGGATGTGATCGCTGAGCAGATATGTGAGCCTCTGGCTTCGGCACTCGGTTGCGAAGTGGTTCGGGCCGACCACCTGGCCGAAGCTGGTTTGGTCGTTGAACAGATCATCTGGTATTTGCTGAATGCGCGGTTCGTCGTGGCAGACCTGGCGGGCGGCAATCCCAACGTGATGTATGAGCTGGCGATTCGGCACGTGACCGGAAAGACCTGCATCGGTTTGGGATTGCCCGGGGAGAAGACGCCTTACAACATCGCGGCGCTGAGGGTGTTCGACGTCGATGATACCGACCCAGACTCGATCTCGAGCACGCGCCAGTCGATGATCGAGATGGCACGCGATATCGATGAATCAGGAATAGGCCCGAAGTCGCCGATCTCAGAGGCGCTGGGCGTCTGGCGACTGGCCGCTCAACCGTTTGCGATCGCAACCAGCGATCTGCAGCCGTTGTTCAGCGAATACGGCGCTCTACGCGTCATACTCGCTCAGCACCGCGAGGAGTTGCGAAGTGGCAAGGTCCCCAAGTCGTTCTTGAGCGATATCGCTCGTGAGCTCGACTACCTGGAAGCGACGCTGGCATCAATCTCGAACAAAACCGGATTCCCATCGCCCAAGTCGTATGTTCGAGTCGAGGCGGTTCGCCGGGGGCTGGGGGAGATCTGACTCCGACGCTCAAGCTGGCACATTCAAAGATGAGGCTACGGAAGTCCCGAGCCGCTACAATCAGGCAGCTTCGCCCACGCCAGATATAGCCCCCGAGGTCCATTCGGGAGACGGCCAGGCACAGGCCGCGGGAGGAGTGAGTATGACTTCCACGCCGAGTGAAGTTGATCCGAGGGAACTTAGCCGGTCCAGCGCCAAATCGATCTCACTGCTGCTTTCGCGGACATCCCCGCACCGGTGCGCAAGACGCCGAGGGTCATCCCGAATACAGGGCGCGGCGCGGGCTCTGGCGAGCCTCGTGCTCGCTGGCCTCTGCCTCTTGCTGACGACGGGTCGTGGCGCGCTGGCCCAGGACCCGGACCGGACCGGTCCACTTCACCTCTTCCCTGCCGGCGCCGACGTTACCCTCGACCCCAACGGGTTCCTCTTCA
>JABAOH010081118.1_pt4 | contig 13108 bp, 13 predicted proteins | sample 7062181 | NCBI WGS metagenome assembly JABAOH01 (sample SAMN14538630, study PRJNA623070) | marine sediment metagenome | biome: marine biome [ENVO:00000428]; feature: marine pelagic biome [ENVO:01000023]; material: deep marine sediment [ENVO:00002113]; isolation source: pool of 5 deep marine... | reverse complement strand
GTAGGCTTAACTCCAAATCATGTAAGTGGCATAGGAGTGTTATTCGCAATAATCTCAGCTTTATTATATGGAAACTCGCTGTCCAATCCGTCTCTTCTAATAGCAGCTACAATCTTCCTCCTAGCCTCTGGCTTTTGCGACGCATTAGACGGTGCCCTCGCAAGAATTTACGGAGAAACCACAGTCTTCGGTGGTTTCCTCGATTCTCTGCTAGATCGATATGTTGACGCCGTTGTTTTAGGCGGCATAATTCTCGGCGGGCTATGCGACCCATTCTGGGGTCTTGCCGCGCTAATCGGTTCGCTACTGGTGAGTTATGTTCGCGCTAGAGCTGAGGCGGCTGGAGTGAAAATGGAAACAGTGGGTATCGCTGAGCGCGCCGAACGCTTAATCATACTGGCAGTAGCAAGTCTTCTCAGTGTCATTTGGCTGGATGCTTTAGGGTGGAGCATAATCCTTCTCGCAATTCTCACAAATCTAACCGTGCTTCAACGTGTGATTTATTTCCGCAAATCTCAAGTTAGCTTTTAAAAGGTCAGCGCCTAAATCGCCTTCTTCTAGTCCGTGTTTTCCGTTCATTCCGCGCGCGCACCTTGACGACGCCACGGTGCACAGCGCACGAAACACAGTAGTATCTTGTCTCAAGTCTACTGGGCATGTAGGTACCTTTTTGACGAAGCTCCTTGTATAAGGCTGAGTCGACCATGGACACTCGGCGAGATGTTTTCTTGGCTTTGTCGCGGGGAACCAGTTGGCCGCAACTGCTACACTGGACTAGAGCGCCTTTTCCTTTACCTCCTTTAGATCTGCCTCGTGACTTGCGTTTCACCGGCAATGGTGTTCACTCAACCTTAATAGATGTTAGAACAGATTTATAACCCTACGCTCATATACCTTACGTTCTTACAATGTTTGATTTGGTCACAGTTGGACACTTCGCGATTGATCAGATATTCTCGCCGACAATAGCCACTTCTAAGCCCACACTAGGCGGCGCTCCAACCTATGTTTCACTTGCAGCGAGAAAACTAGGCGCAGAGGTTTCAGTGATCTCTAAGGTGGGAGAAGACTTTCCCAACGAGTATATTGAGTGGCTAAAAGCTAATGGAGTGGATTTATCTGGACTGAAGCATTTTAGAGACGCTTCAACAACAAGATTCCTTCTAAAACATGAAAAACACAAGCGACAACTCCAACTGAAGAATCAAGCCCCACCCATCTATCCAGAAGATGTGCCGAATTCTCTGCGAGCCAAAGCCATTCACGTAGCGCCCATCGCAAACGAGTTGTCACACGGTGTTATCGAAAAACTACGAGGATTAACGACTATTCTTTCTTTAGACCCACAAGGGTTCGTGCGAAAATTTGATGAACAAGGAAATGTGCGGTTAGGGAAATGGAAAGACCCACAGATTCTCCGACAAATTGACATATACAAATCATCGCTTGATGAAATCAAAGCAGTAACAGGATTATCCGACTTTCGTCGGGCTGTGCAGAAGATTCATGAATGTGGAGCAAAAATAATAGTGGTAACTAAGGGTATGAAAGGGTCCACATTATTTTTCGATGAAGAACTCCATGAAATCCCTGCATGCAAGTCAAAAGTGGTTAAAGACGTGACGGGCGCTGGAGATGTTTTTATCGGCGCTTTCCTAGCCGAACACGTTCAAGGCAAAGATCCAGTGTGGTGCGCATGCGTGGGATCAGCTGCTGCTTCCTTTATTGTGGAAGGTTTGGGACCTGCGGTGTTTGGGGAAAAAGAAGAAACCTATAAGAGGGCTATTAGAATTTATGAGAAAGGGCTTAAGCGATTAACCGTTTAATACAAGACTGTTGGAGGGATAATAGTTGGGTCGAGTTGCTAAGGGCGTCAATTGCAGCGTGGTTGGATGCGGCAAACAGGCAGTTCGCTCCCTCTCCAACGAAAAGGTGAGTCGAGCAGGGTTAAATGTGGGTGGAAGGGGAAGGGGGAGAGTCTACCTCTGTAAAGATCACTACAAAGAATTCAAGAAGGAGACGAAGAAAGAGAAGATGTTAGAAAAGTGGAGGCATATGGGCTGAGAATACTTCAACTGCACTCCAACTTCATAGAGTACACGCCAATAGAAAAAGAGATAGCGATGGCGGAGGAATCTGAGAAAAAGAAACAGCGACTCGAAGAGTTAGCGGTGTTGTTCACCTGTGTTGAAAAAGGAGACGATGAAGCGGTTGCCAGAAAAGCAGTTGAAGAAGTAAAATCGTCTCTTAAACAACTAAAAGTTAACAGAGTTCTGATATACCCCTATGCCCACTTAAGCAGCAACCTAGCTAAACCAGTCAACGCCTTAAAAGTCATAAAAGCAATGGAAAAATACGCAAAAGAGGCTGGAATCGAAACCCACCGAACTCCTTTCGGTTGGTGTAAGCAGTTTTCAATCTCCATAAAAGGTCATCCCCTAGCTGAACAGTCCAAAGTGGTTTTGTCAACCGAAGCCGAGGAGAAAGAAGTTGTCTCAAAGGCTTTGAAGGCAGAAGAGAAGTTAAAGCCTTCATGGTTCATCATGCAGACGGATGGAAAGATGATTCCAGTTGAGGAGTTCGACTTTTCTAAGCACGCTAATCTGGAAAAGTTTGTGAAGTATGAACTTGAGAAGGTGAGGGCAGTTCAACAGATCCCACCCCACGTAAAGCTGATGAGAAGACTGGAAATCGCTGATTATGAGCCCGGCAGCGACCCAGGCAATTTTAGATGGTACCCAAAAGGACGTCTAATAAAATCGTTGTTGGAACAGTTTGTGACACAGGAAGTGGCAGAGTACGGAGCCATGGAAGTAGAAACACCGGTCATGTACGATTTCCAACATCCAAGCCTAGCCAACTATCTTGACCGGTTTCCAGCGAGACAGTACGTGTTGGAATCCGGTGAAAAAGAATTCTTCTTGAGGTTCAGCGCTTGTTTCGGTCAGTTTCTCATGGCTCATGACGCCCAGTTTTCGTATCGACAGCTCCCCTTCAGAATCTACGAGCTAACAAAGTACAGTTTCAGGAGAGAGAAAAGCGGAGAACTCGCAGGGCTAAGAAGACTGAGAGCATTCACTATGCCAGATTGTCACGCTTTATGCGCTGACTTAGATCAAGCGAAAAAAGAGTTCTTCCTTCGATTCGAGTTGTGTAGAAAAGTTTTGGATGAAGGCTTAGAGCTAGGTAAAGATGACTATGAGATGGCGATACGGTTTACCAAAGACTTTCTCGAAGAAAACAGGGATTTCATTGTTTCCTTGGCAAAGCAGATGAACAAGCCTGTGTTAGTGGAGATGTGGAAGGAACGATTCTTCTATTTCGTGCTAAAATGGGAGTTCAATTTCGTGGATAATCTGGACAAGGCTTCTGCACTGTCAACAGATCAAATTGACATTGAAAACGCTGAAAGATATGGCATAACCTACGTTGACGAGAAAGGAGAGAAACGCCACCCACTAATTTTGCACTGTTCCCCCAGCGGCGCCATCGAAAGATGTGTGTATGCTATGCTGGAAAAAGCTTATAGAGAGCAAAAGAAGGGAAACGTTCCGATATTACCGCTCTGGCTTTCACCTACCCAGGTGAGGGTGATACCAGTCTCCGACAGATTCATTGAAGACGCTGAGAAAATAGTTGATAAGATTGAGAAGCATTGTATACGAGTTGATTTAGACGACCGTCCTCTAACGATTCAAAAGAAAGTTAGAGAGGCGGAGACAGAGTGGATTAACTACGTGCTCGTGATCGGACAGAAAGAAATGGACTCAGGCACTCTATCAGTTAGGGACAGAAAGACTAGAGAGATCAGGAAACTGCAGCTTCAAGAGTTCATAGATGAAGTGGAGGAGAAAACTAAAAATATGCCGTTTAAACCTCTAACGCTTCCGAGACGCTTGTCTGAGAGACCAAGGTTTTTCAGATAAGAATGCAAAAATTATATCAAAAGTCGCTGGAATATTCTAAGGGAGTTTGGAGAGGATTAAACGTGGAAAAGGAGCTTCTCATTTACATCAACGGAAAGTTCTATCCAAAATCAGATGCCAAAGTTTCTGTTTACGATCACGGCTTGCTCTACGGAGACGGAGTTTTCGAAGGAATACGCGCCTACAACGGTGTCGTGTTCAAGCTTAAAGAACACTTGGACAGACTGTACCAATCCATGCACACTATAATGTTGCAGATACCGTTAACAAAGAGTGAAATGACACAAGCTGTGCTGGAAACACTCAAGAAAAACAATCTTAAAAACGCCTACATCCGTTTGATTGTTACGCGAGGTGAAGGAGACCTAGGACTTGACCCAAGAAAATGCCCCAAACCAACAGTTATTATTATTGCTGAGCCGATGATACAAATTTACGGGGCTGAAGCTAAGGAAAAAGGTATGACAGCCACGATTTCTTGGGTGAAAAGAGACTCAGTGGATGCAACTTCTCATGAGGTGAAGTCATTGAATTATATGAACAGCATCTTAGCTAAAATTGAAGCAAACACTGCTGGCGTAGACGAGGCGATATATTTAGATAAGAGAGGTTTCGTTTGCGAAGGCAGCAGTGACAACATATTCATGGTGAAAGGAGGAAAAGTTGTCACTCCTCCCGTTTCTACAGGAGCATTGGCTGGAATAACAAGAAACAGAGTTATGAAACTGGCAGAAGATTTAGGCCATGCAGTAGTGGAGAGAAACATCACACCTAACGAGTTGTTTAACGCAGACGAAGTCTTCTTAACAGGAACTGCAGCGGAAGTTGTGCCAGTGAGAGAGATAAACAAACGAATTATAGGCAACGGCAAACGGGGACCTGTCACGAAACGGTTGATGGAAGAATTTGAGAGAATTGTAAAGGACCCAAACGAGGGAACACTGATTGGCTAGTGGATAGTTAATGAAAATACTGTTGTTGACGGAGAAAGATGTTCAACAACTTTTGTCCATAGATGAAGTCATGGAAGTGGTTGAGTCAGCGTTCAGAGAGAAAGGTTTAGGTCACGTTCAAATGCCTGCGAAGCTCTACTTGTTTTATTGCAAATATAACGGTGACCTAAGAGTTATGCCCTCCTACATTAAACACCCAGACGTCTCCGCAGTCAAAATTGTCAACGTTCACCCAGGAAATCGAAACAAATACAACCTTCCCACAGTCATGGCAACCATCATCCTAGTAGACCCCAAGAATGGCGCACCGATAGCGATCATGGGAGGCACTAAAATCACTGATCTGAGAACCGGCGCTGCTGGAGGAGTGGCAGCCAAATACCTCGCTAGAAAAGACTCCAAAGTTGTGGGTCTTGTCGGTGCCGGCGCACAGGCTAGAACACAATTGATGGCGCTTCTCTCACTTTATGGAAAACTTGAAGAGGTTAGAGTTTGGAGTCGAACCAAGAAAACTAGGGACGCATATGTGGCTGAAATGAAACCCATGTGCAATGATAGAACCAAAATGGTTTCAGTGGAAAGCGTTAAAAAAGCCGTTGAAGGAGCCGACATAGTTGTAACCACAACGCCATCTAAGACTCCCATCGTCTTGGATGAGTGGATTGCTTCCGGTATGCACTTCAACTGCATCGGCGCAGATGCACCGGGAAAAGAAGAGTTGGATCCAGCTATTTTAACGCGGGCAAAACTTGTTGTTGACGATTGGGAACAAGCGTCTCACAGCGGCGAGATTAACGTCCCATTAGCAAAGGGAATCGTAACGAAGCAAAATGTTTGGGGTGAAATTGGCGAGGTGGTGGCTGGTTTGAAGCAGGGTAGAACCTCCTCAGATGAAATAACAGTTTTCGTTTCCACCGGATTAGCGATTCAGGACGCTGTCACGGCAGAGCTCGCTTATAAGAAGGCTTTGGCGAAGAGAGTTGGACAGTTTTTTGAGATGATGTAGAAATGCACACATGAAATTATGTTTGACTGCGCTTTAGCCTTTAGGGAATTTCGGTGGAAGATGATATTTTGAACTGTTGCACAGTGTGTACAGCGACTTCTGCTGTTATGCTTTGATAGCTGGTCCAGTTCCATGAGCACATAAATGTTATTGTGGAGTTTTTACTAAGCACGTAGGGAAGCGCTGGATTTGTAACATTTATTTCATGAGTGGTTTCATTTACGCTCACAGTTATCCTGGCTACATCAACATCTATGGCAGATGAAGCAGAGTTTTGAACGGTCACGTTGAAGTTAGTTAGGCTTATCGTGGAGTTAAAGACCACATCGGTGATAGTAAGTTTTACGAGAGGCACTGTTTTTTCTAAGTTTGAACCAGTCCCATCGGCAATGAAGACATGAACTTTTATGTCTTGGCCTGTGTAGTCTGTCCAGTTCCAAATACACTTGAAGGTTTTGGATTCGCTTATTGACAGTGCGACGGGAAGCGAAGGAATCACTGTCGTTACGTCGTGAAGAACATTATTTTCTGTGGATGTCATGATTTGTGTGACGCTGGCGCTTGAGGGAGAGAAAGATGGGTTAAGAATAGTGAGGTTGAAAAAGGTTGGGTCCTGAGGATCAAAGGCTACGTTGGTTATGGTTACGGTGGCGGTCTCGAGAATTTGGAAGCCAATAGATTGGTAATAGCCTTCAGTCCACATATAAGATAAGACTCCTCCAACTGTAGCGGAGATCAACAATAGCAGGATTAGAATAAGCTTTGATATACCGAAAGCATCCTGAATAAACTTCATACCTTTCCACCATCAAGTCCTAACAATTGGCAAAAGTTTGTTATAAGCATTTAAATGCCTTTAGACGTCGGAACGCTTAAATAACCAGAGAGAGCGGAATTGTTTCTGGCGGGTGAGTGGGCTCCTCCCACCCGTTCCGCCAATAATAAACCCCGGGTTTAGGGAGGTGAAAAAAGAATGGACAGCAGAGATGTAAGTCTAACAGCGATTTTCATGGCTTTGTATGTGGTTATCAATGTTGTTCAAATGTTTTCAATAGGCAATCCGACTGTATATGGCCCAGTTCAGCTTCGGGTAGCTGATTGCATGATTGCTTTAGCAGCATTGTTGGGGTGGCCAGTGATAGCTGGAGTGACTATAGGTGGCTTCTTAACTAATGCAATCTATTTCCTTGGACCAGTAGATGTGGTGTTTGGCCCTATTGCGAACTTGATTGCTGCAAGTCTTATCCTGTTGCTCAGAAAGAGACGTTTGCTGGCGTGCATAGTTGGTGCTCTGCCTATCGGCGTCATAGTGGGTGGAGGATACTTGTGGCTGTTCTTTCCACCGCCAGACATCTTTGGATTAAGCTTGCCAGAATGGGCTGCGATGATGGTTAGCATCACTATAAGTAGCCTGGTAGCTATAGCTGTGATCGGTTACAGTTTGCTCGCCGTTCTCAGTAGACCAAGCGTCATCGAACCTCTAAAGTCTCGTGGATTAAAGGTTGTTACGGAAAGCTGAAACTGACTAGCATAGATTAATGGTTCTAACAAAACGCAAAACACCAAACTTTAAAACCCAGACAACAATTAACAATAGCGTTAAAGGAGGTTTACAGTTGTTCAAAGCCAAAATGGCAGACGCAAAAATTCTGAAAGACATGATCAGCGCCATATCAACCCTAATAGACGAGGCTACCTTCGACATTAACCCTGACGGAATAAAGCTTCGCGCCATGGACCCTTCACGCGTAGCCATGGTTGATTTCGAGTGGCCAAAAACCGTGTTCGACGAATACGCTTGCAGCGAACCCATGAAAATGTGCATAAACATCAGTGAAATGCTCAAGTTATTGAGACGAACTGGAAAGGACGAGTCTGTGGAACTCTCGTTAGATGAGAAAACCGGGCGACTACAATTAACGATTACTGGAAACTATGTACGTTCTTTCAACATGCCCACCCTAGAAGCTGTGGAAGAGGAGGTTCCAACCCCGAAAGTCGCATTTAACGTAAAGTTAAAGGTCACGACAGATGGACTTTCTCAAGCCATTGAAGACGCCAACTTGGTGAGTGACCATGTCCGCTTTGAGATAGATAAAGAAAAAATGGTGATGCGCGCGGCTGGAGACATCATGGGAGCCACAATTGAGATGAAGAAGGGAAGTGATGCTCTTCTAGACTTGGAAGCTAAGGAGGCGTCCAAAGCTACCTTTAGTTTAAGTTATCTCTCTGACATCGTTAAGGCTGCAGCCGCAACTTCCGAGGTAGCCACCATTGAGTTCTCCACTGACATGCCAATTCGCTTGGATTTCCAGCAACAGCCAAAAGAGGGAAAGTTAACGTTTTACTTGGCTCCTCGCATAGAGGTGGAGTAACACGAAAGCCCGGAGGGGAGGTAGGTATTCACTAGAAGCGATTTGGCTAAGTATCCCTTCATCAACGAGGCAGCTGAATATGTGAAGGGGTTAGACCTCAAAATCGAGGATATAAGTGAACCTATACTAAACAGAGCAGAGCACAGAATAGAGGAAGCACTTCTCTACGCCCTCGTAAGCGAACAGTTAGTCAAAGTAGATATCGAAATCTCTTCGTTCCCAGTTGCAGTGATGATGGTAGCCTCCACAGCCGACAAGCTCATGAAGAGAAGATACGCCTTAGCTGAAGCGAAACGAAGCTACAACTTACTCAAAGAAGAAAAAAGTAAAAACAAAATTCTGGAAATCACAAGCGCCTTTAACTGGAAAATTAGACCAGTCGACAATAAACCGCCCTACGAATTTGCGTTGTTCTTTACAGACTATTTAAAAAACGCAACAAGATTTCAGGCTAAAGAATGGAAACTTGTTAACCGAGTTGTGCTTAACGGAGAAGTTTATCTAACAAAAGATGACACAGCCCGCCTTTTGCAGGAGGAGGTGCGGGCACACATCGAAAAAAAACTGGATGTGAAGGAAAAAGTTGCGTTGCCACAAAATGTTGCTGATCGTGTGGAACGTTTGAAACAGGCGTTTACGAAGCAGAAAGGGAAGATTGAATTGGAAGGGTTCCCTAAAGAGGTTGTTGTTTCCGCTTTTCCACCTTGCATCAAACACATGTACGATGAGATAACTTCTGGACACCATCTTTCCCACATAGGTCGTTTCGCGTTAACATCTTTTCTGACAAACATAGGCATGACCGCAGAGGAAGTAGTCAATCTTTACCGTTCGCTCTCTGACTTCAAAGAAAGACTAACCCGTTATCAAGTGGAACACATAGCTGGTGAACGAGGCTCACGAACAAAGTATATTCCACCCAGATGCGACACACTGCGCACTCATGGAGTCTGCACTGGCATGGACGAAATATGCAGAAGGATACGCCATCCACTTGCTTATTATCGAAGGAAACTGAGAACTATTAAGGCAGAGGCTCCAGTAGAGTGAGCGTGAAAAAGATAGAAACGCAAAAGTTTGTTAAAAACAAATTCTCAGAATATTATCAGAAGCATTCATCTAGCATCCAACCGCCCACTCTTATTGAAAAACGTGAGTTCGGGTTTCTCATGTTCAAAGGAAGAGTTATGGTTAGGCACAAGAGCTTCAAGAATGTAGACGACCTCGCAAAATCTTTGAAAACACTGGTTCCCTCAGACGCCTACTACTCAAGCGCTTACTATGAAAGACCAGAAGAGAAAATGGAGGAGAAAAGCTGGCTGGGCGCTGACCTAATTTTCGACATAGACGCAGACCACATCCCAACTCCATGCGCAAAAATCCACGACACATGGGTCTGCAGCAACTGTGGCATCGCTGGGAAAGGCGTGCTGCCCGAAAAGTGTCCTGCATGTGGAGAACACAGATTTGACGAGAAAACATGGCCATGCGAAGTTTGTTTGGAATCCGCCAAAACTGAAACAATAAAACTTATAGACATGCTGAAACAAGACTTCGGCTTTTCCTCTAAAGAAACAAACCTGTATTTTTCTGGACACCGAGGATACCATCTTCACGTGGAAAGCGAGGAAATTCAACCACTTGATTCAATGGCGCGTAAGGAAATAGTTGACTACATTATTGGAATAGGACTCGAAACTGAACTTCACGGGTTGACAAAGAAGAAGCTAGGAGAGGGGAAAGTACGCATACTGACTGGACCTAGCTTAGAAGATCCGGGATGGAGAGGAAGAATCACCCATGGAACCTATGAATTTCTTTCGACAGCCACACCAAGCGACCTAGAAGAGATAGGATTAGAGAAAAAAGTCATTAAAACGCTTATCGAACATAAAGAGACAAAACTAGAGAGTTGGAAAGAAAAGGTGCCGTGGGGAATCATAAAGGGCGTGGACGCCTCAAGCTGGATGAAAATAGCTCAACACGGTGCAGAGATGCAGTCAGCAAAAATCGACACTGTGGTAACTACAGACACTCATCGTTTAATAAGGCTCAATAACACGTTGCATGGAAAAACTGGTTTAAAAAAAATTGAGGTTCCTGTCACTGGCTTCGAGAGTTTTGATCCCTTCAAGAGTGCCATAGCCTTTAAAGAAGGCACATTAAAGATTATTGTGCATGATGCTCCTAAATTTAGGTTGGGAGATCAAACTTATGGTCCATACAAAGATCAGCGAGTTGAGTTGCCAACTGCGGCAGCGCTCCTACTGCTGTGTAAAGGAATGGCGGAAGTGAAGGAGGATAAATGGAATGTACGATGAGCTTTACGAAGCGTGGAGAAAGGAAATGGAAAACGAGGAAATTCAGATGCTTCCTAAGGATTTCTATGTTAGGCTGGCTGATTACGTGAGGAAAATGCGAGAAGAGAGTCGAATGTTGGACAAGAAAACAACGAGAGCCAAGCTCATGGAACGTGAATTCAAAAACGTGAAGAACCTCACTAAAAAACTCCTTCATCTTCGATACAAAAAATCTTTAGACAAGGCTAAAACGGGAAAACCTGTGCCTAAAGACCACTTAACTGAAGAAGAGGAGCGGTTGTACGCGGAAATCCCGCCACTCGCAGAGTCTTATCAGGCGTTGTTCAAAGAAATTTCCAGAGGACGCCCCCCAGCTAAGAAGAGTGAAAAGAAGGCAAAGGGAATGGTGGTACGGTTTCTCAAAGAGATCCCAGCCATAGTTGGTGCTGACATGAAAACATATGGACCCTTCAAACCAGAGGATATAGCAACTTTGCCTGTTGAAAACGCTAAGGCTCTTATTAAGCAAGAGGTAGCTGTGGAAGTGGAAACAAAACCGTAGGCTCAGATATTCTATTTTATTCAAATTAACCGACCACAGTTAAGTGGCAGAGACCACATTAACATCAAAAGAGAGAAATAGGTATTGGTAGACAGTGGTAATATGAAGGAGGTGAGTTTTGGGAATGAGTGAAACTGTGAAAGTTGACACTGTGAGTAAAGGTGAAGAATATTCGGGTTCTCCCGCTCCATTTGCGGTTTTCTTAGTTTTATTTCTACTGTTTCTAGTGTTAACTATTCTTGCTATTCCGTTTCCTGGTTTGGCTGCTTTGTTTGGTCTTATCGCATTCGTTTCCCTGGTGTTCTTGCCGTTTACCGTGGCGATTAATAAGGAGTGGGAAGAAGCGATTGTATTGCGTTTCGGCAAGTTCCAGAGACTTGTAGGTTCTGGTTTCTTCTTTAAGTGGCCATTTGCGGAGAGTTTCCTGAAGCAGGATAAGCGAATTATCACTTTGGATGTTTCGCGACAGGAGGTTATGACTAAAGATAACATCAGCGTGAGTGTTGACGCAGTGGTGTTCATGAAAGTGGTGAATACCAAGGACAGCCTTGTTAACATTCAGAACGTATGGAACAGCGTAATGAAGTATGCACAAACGACAATGCGGGATGTCGTAGGGGATGTAGAGTTAGATGAATTATTGGCACGGCGAGATGAAATTGCGAATAAAATTGAAAAGATTGTGGAGAGGGAAACAAGGGATTGGGGTGTAGATATTATTTCAGTGAATTTACAGACTGTGGAGTTGCCTGAGGACATGAAACGCGTGATTGCACGACAGGCTGAAGCTGAGCGAGAGAAGCGAGCGGTAATTATTAAGAGTGAAGGTGAGTTGACGGCAGCTGAAAATTTGGAGAAGGCAGTGAAAAAGATGAGTAGACGGGCGATGTATTTGCGTACATTGTCAAGCTTAGAGGATATTAGTTATGACCAGAGTAATACGATTGTATTTGCGATTCCAATGGACATGGTGAAGGGAGAGATTTTGGGGATGGCGGCGTTTGCTGGTGCAAACAAGGCGGCAAAGACTACACACCAAAGGAAAGAGGAGACAAAATAATAGCCAAACTAGCAGACGAACATAACTGAGATGAAACACCCTCTCTTTTAGCTACGCGCGCTTGTGAACTGAGTTCTATAAGATTTTTTCATAGGGGTTTTTATTTCACCCACATGAATGATAAGTTATGTAGGTGGGGTGGTTTGAGTAAGCTCTATATCAGAATTCAGCTTGAAGGTGAGCTCGCTCGAATTTTCGAATTTATCAAGGAAGCTCATAAACTTAAAACGAATGATGAACTCTTACAAACTTTGATTGCTGAAGACATAAGATGTTTCGGAAACACGATAGAAATTCCGATATCCAAAGAAGGTTACCAACAAATCTGGAGACTCATAAAAGAGTTTGATTTGGACTACTCATCAGTTGAGGAGTTTGTTGAAGAAACTTTCATAGACATGCTAAAGCTGAGTTGGAAATCGTTGAATCAAATGAATACAGTGACGCTTCAGAAACAAACTCTTGCCTACATCGTATAAACGTACACACCTATCATTATTCGCGTTCTTTACTGTTGTTTTATTTAAACTGGGTAAAGTATATAATTGAGCTACCTGTTCTATACCGAAACGACAGTGAACCAAGATGAGGATGCCTAAAGAAATCGCCACGTACTGTCCAAAGTGCAAGTCACATCAAACTCACACAGTTTCCTTATACAAAGCTGGAAAAAGAAGAGCCCTAGCCAAAGGTGAACGCCACCACAAACGAGAAAAAAGCGGATATGGTGGACAAAAATATNNAACGTTAAAACTTAAATGCAAAACCTGCGGCTACACACAACAGAAAAAAGGGATACGCCTCAAAAAGCTAACAATTGAGTAGGAGGAGAAAAAAGAAAATGAGCGAATGGGAAAAACTCATTCCGAGACCGAAAAGCAAGTTCCTACGAGTGAAATGCCCGGACTGTGGAAACGAACAGATCA
>JABAOH010009972.1_pt2 | contig 13108 bp, 9 predicted proteins | sample 7062181 | NCBI WGS metagenome assembly JABAOH01 (sample SAMN14538630, study PRJNA623070) | marine sediment metagenome | biome: marine biome [ENVO:00000428]; feature: marine pelagic biome [ENVO:01000023]; material: deep marine sediment [ENVO:00002113]; isolation source: pool of 5 deep marine... | reverse complement strand
CTGGATCTGAAAGCAATCGCCAGAGCAATCCTCTATGATTTAAAGATACGCCAGCCCGCCCAGGGGGCTTCAACGATCTCTCAGCAGCTGATTCGTTCTTACTTCCTAACAAGAAAGAAAACCCTAAAAAGAAAAACCAGAGAAATTATTTTAACCCTTGAGCTAGAACGCAGGTATCCAAAAGACCAAATTTTAGAGTGGTACTTTAACCTTATTCCTTTTGGTTCAAACCTATATGGAGTTGAATCTGCCTCGCAGGCCTTCTTTAAGAAGCCGGTCTCGGAAATTTCTCTGGCAGAATCCGCCACCCTGGCAGCTTTAATTAGAGCCCCCTCGCTCTATTGGCCTTACGGTCCAAACCTAGACAGGCTCATGACAAGAAAAGAATTTATTTTAGAAGAGATGACGAAAGCAAATTTCATCACTAAAGAACAGGCGGAAGAAGCGAAAAAAGAAGAGATTCAGTTTTCTCAAAACCTCAATCCAATCGTAGCGCCCCATTTTGTTATGTTTGTTAAGGATTATTTGGAGCAGAAATACGGCAAAAGCTTTTTGGAAAGGGCGGGACTTCGCGTTATAACAACCCTGGATATAGAAATGCAGGAAAAAGCAGAAGAGCTTTTGGGGGAAGGGCTCAAGCAGGTGGAGGCCTACAATGCCAACAACGGGGGGCTGATAGCTGTCAACCCAAAAACAGGGGAGCTTTTGGTTATGGTCGGCTCAAAAGACTACTTTAGCAGCTCCTCTCCCGAGGGGTGCGACCCTGGAGTTGACTGCTTGTTTGACCCTGAGGTTAATGTTACAATAAGCCCCCGCCAGCCCGGAAGCGCCTTTAAGCCCTTTGCTTATGCAGCAGCTCTTGATAAGGGATTTACCCCCAATACATTGCTTTGGGACGTGCCTACTGAATTCAATCCTAACTGTTCCCCAAGCGCCACCCAAGAATACGNNATGCTATCATCCGCAAAACTACGACGCAAGATTTAAAGGTATTGTAAGCCTAAGAAGCGCCTTGGCTCAATCCAGGAATGTGCCCTCGGTCAAGATTTTGCATCTAGCTGGGATTAACGAAACATTAGACTTGGCTGAGGATTTTGGAATCCAAACCCTGAAAGACAGACAACGTTATGGACTTGCCTTAGTATTGGGGGGCGGGGAAGTGAAGCTCCTGGAAATGGTATCAGCCTTTGGAGTTTTTGCAAACGATGGGATAAAAACCCCTTTAAATATCATCAAAGAAATAAAAGATCCCAAGGGCAATGTGCGTGAAGAAATAAAAAAGGATACGATTAAGGTCTTGTCATCGCAAATTGTAAGGCAAATAAACAATATCCTGTCAGATAATGCTGCTCGCGCCCCAATGTTTGGCCTAAGCTCCCCCCTTTACTTTCCAGGCTTTGAGGTTGCTGCTAAAACCGGCACCACCCAAAATTATAAGGACGCCTGGACTCTTGGCTACACGCCCTCTTTGGCAGTTGGGGTTTGGGTTGGCAACAACAATAACGAACCCATGGCAAAAAAGCCTGGGGTTTTCTTGTCCTCTCCAATTTGGCATACCTTTATGCTTTACGCCCTGCCAAATTTTCCAAAACAAGAGTTTAAAAAACCAAATGAAACCACGACCGGCAACCCGATTTTGGACGGACAGCAGGCTTTAGGAAGCCATTCTATTCTGCATTTTGTAGACAAAAAAAATCCCCAGGGCCCACGTCCGACTAGCCCTGGAAACGATGCCCAATACGAAAATTGGGAGGCTGCTGTTTCAAGGTGGCTGGGATTTTAGCAAAATTAGCTCGCCTTGATCGGCATCAAGATATAAATATAGCTTTCATCGCCAACCGGCTTTAAAACTCCAGCTCCCTCTTCTCCATTAAGCTCAAAGACAACCTCTGAGCTTTTTATGTTATTGAAGCCATCAAGTAAAAATCTGTAATTGAAGGAAATTTCAACCCTCTCTCCTNNCTGACCCGTCTCTATGCTCTGGGAAAACACTTTTAACTTATTGTCTTTAGGTAGGGCTGTTATTTTAACCTCTAAAACCTTGCCGCTAAAAAGCCCTGCTTTTTTGATTTGGTTTTCAAAACTTTCTTTCTCAACCTGAATCTTGGTTGTATGCTTTTTGGGAATAATTTCTTGGTAATTAGGGTATTCTCCTTCAATTAAACGAGATAGCAGATTTATTTGAGGATGAGAGGTCTCTTCTTTTAGAAGTTCAAAAAGCACCTGGTTCTGGTTTAAAAAAATATTAGCCTTGCCCTCTTCTTGACTTAAGATATTAAACAACTCTCTCGCAGAAGACTGAGGGAGAATAAAAGAGCCTTCTTTTTGTCCTGTGTCCTCCAGGTCAATTGTCTTCTCTGCTAACCTAAAACTGTCAGTGCCAACCATCTTTAATATTTTCTTTTTGAGGTAAAAATAGACCCCTGAGATTTCTGGCCTCACCTGTGAAGAAGAGGTAACATCAATAACCTGGCCCAGCCCCTCAGCAACCTTGTGGATAGGGATCTGCCAAGAAACTTCTCTTTCTATTTTTGGAATTACTGGAAAGTCTTCTGGTTTCTGTCCCTGAATTCTGGTTCTTTGATTTTTAGTGGTTAAAACCAAGTTACCGTTCTCCTCACTCAGCCCTATTTTCTCCTCATTTATCAAATTAACTAAGTTAGCTAAAAAGGTGGCTGGAACTACTAATTTTCCCTTCTTTTCAATTTTAGCTAATATCCACCAACGAATTGTAGTTTCTAGATTTGTTGTATTCAGCTCTAAAAAATTTCCCTTGGTTTCCATTAGAACATTTTGCAACACTGGAAGGTTCAATGTCTTTCGGGTAATCTTCTCGCAATTGTTAATCGCTTTTTTAAGGTTTTCTGTAAGTAATTCGACTTTCATATTTTTGGGGTCCGCGAACGTTTCACAAATATTCTTCCTTGGGATATATGTGAAAAAATTCGCTTTCCTTAATAATAACTTTAATAACTAATTATTATTGTTGTTGTTGTTGTTGAGATACAAAGAAACTGGGGAAAATAATCTTTTGGTTTGGTTTTTTAACAAGAATCCTTTATTGCTTTTGTTAAAAATATGTGGAGGGTTGTTGGAGGAAGTTTTGGAAAATTCTGGAGAGGGGAGAGTTTTAAAGTTTTGATGTGTTTTTCTTCACAGAATAATAAATATTTTTCAGCTCGTTTTCCACAGATAGTTAGATCTTATCATACAGCCTTTGACGTATTAAATTAATCTCAGTGAGCAAAGAATCGTCCTCTTCTATTTGTTTGGAGATTTTTTCGTAAGCGTAGATAGCCGTTGTGTGGTCTTTGCCTTCAAACTTTCGACCGATTGAAGGATAAGACTCTTGTAATTCCTGTCTTAGGAGATACATAGCTATTTGTCTTGGCCTGACGATTTCTTTTCTTCTTGTGGGCAAGAAAAGGTCTTCTCGATTTAGGTCATAAAAAGAAGCTACAACCTGAATAATTTTCTTAGAATTTGTAGCCTTCTTGGGCGAGGCAATTAAATTTCTTAAAAGTTTTTTTACCACAGTCAATTCTGGGCTTTTTTGGTTGAGTTTCTGGAAAACAATTAAGCGATTTAAGGCTCCCTCCATATCCCTGATATTCCTTTGGATGTTTGTTGCAATATACTCCAGTATTTCAGAGCCAAGCTTAATGTCTTTTTCGCTGCACTTAGATTTTAAAATCGCAATTCGTGTTTCAATATCAGGTGCCCCAATGTCCGCCATCATTCCACCTTCAAACCTTGACCTCAATCTTTCTTCAATAGCTGGAATTGCATTGGGAGGACGGTCGGAGGAGAGAATAATCTGTTTTTGGGCCTGGTAAAGAGTATTGAAAATATGGAAGAACTCCTCTTGGGTTTTCTCTTTCCCAGCAAAGAATTGGACATCATCCATAATCAGCACGTCAATTTTACAGAGCTCTTTTTTTAGGTTTTCAATTTCTTGATTTCTGATTGATTCAACAATTTTTGAAATAAATCTTTCTGAGGTCGTATATTTAACCACGCTTTTCTGGGGAAACAAGCCAGCAACGCGGTTGCCTGTTGCCTGGAGAAGATGTGTTTTTCCCAGGCCAACTCCTCCATAAATAAACAAAGGATTGTAAACAACCCCTGGCTTCTCAGAAACCGCCCAAGCGGCTGCATGAGCTAATTCATTAAAGCCGCCAACCACGAAATTATCGAAAGTATAGCGAGAGTTTAGGTTGGTTTTTTGGTTAACCTTGAACTCCTGGAATTGGAGCTGGGGCTCTGAAACAGTTTCTTGGTGCTTTGTCTTTGGTTTGGGTGCTGGTACGTTTTGAGTTTTTACAATAAAGTCAACCAGGCGGATATTTTTATCTAGCGACCTCAAGATTTTCAAAATAAGGGACTGGTATTTAGNNATTTGGCACAGAGATTGAAATTACCCCGTTTTTATTAGAGATAATTTTAGTGCTGCAAAACCAGGTAGCAAAGTTAGCTCTGGATACAACAAATTGTAGCTGGGCTAAAACTGATTGCCAGAGTTCTTCGTTGCTCATAGTAGAAGTTTTTTAAAATTTTTCTTGGGAAAAATTTAGCTAGTTTAATACTATATTATCAACCTATCAATATCATATTACAAGCCTGCTTTAAAATCAATAAAAAATTGCTCTTTGTGGGAAACTTGAGGATAACCTGTGTAAAATCTAAAGAAGTTATTAAAACTTTTTTTCCAGATATTACATTTTTTTCTTTCTTTACCTAATCTGAAAAAAATACAAAAGTTTTTCAGCGACACCAGCTTTTCTCTTAGCTCAAAACAGCAAGCCTGGCAGGTAATCGAAGAAGCGAAAATTTCTTTTGGTATTTTATTATTAATCTGGTATACTAAAGAATCCGTTAGCGACCCTTCACCCGAGGCTTTGGGTGAAGAGGAGCTTACGAAGGCTTTATCCGCCGAAACGCAGTGTAGGCGGATACATGGAATACAAGAATTACCCGACCACCCTCCTTTACTTCGTTTCGGAGGGTGTAAGAACTCGTAAATTCACCCTATACCAAATTTGCTATACAAATTTGGTCGGGTTCATTAACGATTTCCAACATGAGCGTTACTTATAAACCAAAAAAGAAAAAGCGGAAGAGGGTCCACGGTTTTTTAAAAAGAATGAGGACAAAAAGTGGCAGAAGGATTGTTGCTCAGAGAAGAAGAAAAAAAAGGAAGAGAATTTCAGTTTAGAAAGCCTCGGTAAATTTTCAATTTACAATTTTCAATTTTCAATGAAATTCTAATTTTCAATTATTTAATTTTCAAACACTTTACTTTGTTCAGTGTAAACGGTTTGAAAATTGGAAATTTAGACATTGAAAATTCATTGGAAATTGGTTCTTGGAAATTGGAAATTATGTGAAATGCTGCCAAAGGCTCATCGTCTTAAAAAAGAGAAAGACTTCCAAGAAGTGATGAAGCAAGGAAGGACAGTAAGTAAAGCTTTTTTGATTTTAAAATTCAGGAAGAACGATTTAGCAGTAACAAGAATAGGCTTTGTGGTCAGCCAAAAGATTTCCAAGCGAGCAACCATAAGAAACAGGGTTAAGCGAAGATTAAAAGGTTTAGCAAGAAGCAGTTTGCCAAGGCTAAGGTCTGGTTATGACTTAATCTTTTTTACCAAGAAAGGAATCGAAGAAAAAAACTTCCGGGAGGTTGAAATAGCAGCAAAGAGCTTATTAGAAAAAGCCGGGCTGCTCATCGGTAAATCTTAAATCTTTAATCTTAATGACGCAGAAAATAACCCAAAAAATATTTTTAAAAGCTGTTAGGCTTTATCAACTTTTAATCTCTCCTTTGCTGGGACCGCGCTGTAAGTTTTATCCCTCTTGTTCTGAATACAGTATTTTGGCAATCAGAGAACATGGAATATTGAAGGGGATTGTTTTGTCTTGCTGGAGAATATTGCGATGCGCTCCCTGGAGTGAGGGAGGAGTAGATTTGCCGTAATTAAGAATTAAAAATTAATAATTAAGAATTTAATTAAAAGTTAAAAGTTTTCGATTGTTGATGTAATTCTTAACTTTTAATTCTTAATTATTAATTTATTGTTGTGAACCCTCTCATTAGATTTTTTACCATAATATTATATCAGCCACTCTTTAACCTTTTGATACTCATATATGTCTATTTTCCAGGGCATGATTTTGGAGTGGCGGTGATTCTTTTGACCCTAATTATCAGGCTAATTCTTCATCCTTTCTCCAGAAAGGCAATTGTTTCTCAAAAAGCATTGGGCTTGTTGCAGCCGAAGATTAAAGAGCTTCAGCAAAAGTATAAGAATGACAAAGCCCAACAAACAAAAGCAATAATGGAGTTGTACAAGAAAGAGAAGATTAGTCCTATGTCTGGCTGCTTTCCTATCCTCTTGCAGTTGCCCATTCTTATTGCCCTTTACCAGGTCTTCTTGAGGGGATTTGGGCCAGAAATTTTAAGCACTTATCTTTATGGCCCGGTGCCTAATCCCGGCGAATTCATCCCGACTTTTTTGGGAATTATTAATTTGGCTGAACCTAATTTAATTTTAGCAATACTGGCTGGGGCTTTACAGTTTTTTCAGTCGAAGATTTCAATGAAGATGCAGCAGGGTAAGAGGAAATCAGGCAAAAAAGACATTTCTTCAATGATGCAAAAGCAGATGTTGTATTTCTTGCCCCTTCTGACTGTTTTTCTTGTTTGGAGGTTTGGGGCGATTATCGGGCTTTATTGGGTGGTTAGCACCGCCTTTGCAATTGGAGAACATTATTTAGTAAAATTCAAAGCTCAAAACCCTTCGAAGCAGGGCAAGTCCACCAAGGGGCTGGCAAAAAGCGAGCTTAGTTCCGAGCCTAGTTCCAGGGAAACTACGTCTCAAAAGTAAAAACCTTTACTTGAGATAACTCTCTTTATGGATAAAAAAAGTCAAAAACAAGCAGAAAAAATAATCAAGGAGTTTTTTGAAAAGATGGGCTTTGAAGTAGAGATTGATTCTCAGGAGTTAATAGACAATACCTTGTCGTTTAACCTGCTGGCGAAAGAGCCCCAGATTATAATCGGAGAGAAAGGAAAAACGCTTATTGAAATCCAAAAAGTCTTGGGGAAGATGCTGCGCAAGAAACTAGAGGAACAGGTTTATCTTGACCTTGACATAAACCAATACAAAAAGAACAAGACCAAATACCTGAAAGAGCTGGCCCAAGAATTGGCCAACAGGGTGGCTCTGGAAAAGAGGGAGCGGCCTCTCTTTCCCATGTCAGCTTATGAAAGGCGGATTATCCACACAGAACTTGCAGGGAGGGAAGATGTTACAACAGAAAGCAGGGGCGAGGGGCTAGAGAGAAGGGTGGTAATAAAACCAGCCTAGTTTCTGTTCCGGTTGATTTGTGGTAGGATATAATAAGAGTTATTAGGGCTTTTAGTATTGAAACAAGGATTAATTAAGAATTAAAAATTAACAATTAAGAATTAAATTTAAAATTAAAAATTACAACCTCTTAAAAGAAATTCTTAATTAAATTTTTAACTTTTAATTCTTAATTTTTAATTCGATGCCCGAGCGAACCCCTCACTTGCTTACAGGTAAGGGGGAGCGAGGGTGAAGGAGTACGCAGTTCAGGGTTCCAAAGTATTTAGAAAGAGAATCAACCATTGCCTTTGGTTTAACATTTAAAAGCTTGGCTGTTTTGGGGGCTTTGGGGGTGGTGTTATTTCTTCTTTGGTATGTACTTCCAAAGATTATCTTCTTTGTGGTGGTTTTCTTTGTGCTGGCTTTATTTATGGTGCTTAACTTCCTGAAGATTGAGGGCCAGAAAGTTTATGAAATCTTAACGACCTCCTTTAGCTTCCTTTTTTCCAAGAGAAAATATCTTTGGCAGAAGAAAGAAGGGTTAAAACCCATAAAGGTTGTAAGAAAAAGAAAAAAAGAAAAAAAGAAAGAGGAAGCTCCCTTAAGACTTGCTCCAAAGAGCAGACTGGGGCAAATCAAGTCAAAAATAGAGCTTGGACCAAAATGAGACTAGCTGCCCAATCTTTTTTACAATTTGACCAGATTAGGGAAGGGGTAATTGTGCTGAAGAACAAAGCCTTGAGAGGGATCTTGATGGTGTCTTCGGTAAACTTTGAATTGAAGTCAGCAGAAGAACAAGACGCCATCATTTTTCAGTTCCAGAATTTTTTGAATTCCTTAGACTTTTCCTGTCAAATCATCATTCAATCAAGAAGACTCAACATCACCGGCTATTTTGAGAAGTTAAAAGAGCTTGAACGAGGGCAAAAGAATGAGCTGTTAAAAATCCAGACCATTGAGTACCGAAAGTTTGTGGAAAAACTGGTGGCTAAAGGAACCATCATGACAAAACAGTTTTTTGTTGTTGTGCCCTATACCATAGGCGAAATGCGGGGTATAAAATCTACAACCCCCTTTAAAAAAGGCGTGAGCATGGCTTTGACTGAAGAGGTATTCCAAAGATGTAGAGATCAGCTTTACCAGCGGATGGAATTTGTGGGCATTGGCTTGAGAAGATCTGGGTTGGGGGTTGTGCCTCTGACCACTCCCGAGCTCATCGAACTCCTTTGGGGCTGGCACCATCCAAAAGAATCAGAGGTTGGCTATTACCCCGAGATTTTACCAGAGTTTATGAAGTAATCATGAAACTTCCCTCTTTTTTCAAAAAAGGAAAAATTATTGAAAAGCTGGAAATCCAACCAGCAGAGATCAAGGTAGAGGACATTATTGCCCCCTCTTCCATTGAGGTAAAGCAGAACTACATTAAGCTGGGCGAGAGGTTCTGCAAGTCGTTCTTTGTTTTCTCTTACCCAAGGTATCTCTCTGCTGGCTGGCTTTCCCCTGTTGTTAACCTGAATTATTCTCTTGATATCAGTTTGCACATCCACCCCGTTGACACCGGGGCTGTTTTGAAAAGGCTGCGCAAAAAACTCACTGAAATCCAAGCTGAACTCGGGGAGAGGCAGGAAAAGGGACTAATCAGAGACCCAGCTTTGGAGACAGCCTACAAAGATATTGAGCAGCTAAGAGACGAGCTTCAAACAGCCAGAGAAAGGGTTTTTCGCTTAGGGCTTTACCTTACTGTTTATGGTGATGATGACAAAGAATTAAGAGCGGTTGAAAGCCTTATCAGGTCAATTTTTGAGGCAAGATTAATCTATGTTAAACCAACTCTAATGAGAGAGAAAAAGGGGTTTTTCTCAACCCTTCCCTATGGGCTGGACCAAATACTGGTTCACACCCCTATGAACACTGCCCCTCTCTCTAGCATGTTTCCCTTTGTTTCTCCAGACCTGAGCGCCAACGAGGGGATCCTTTATGGCTTGAATATGCACAACAGCTCAATGGTTTTGTTTGATAGGTTCAGCTTAGAGAACGCGAACATGGTCGCCTTCGCTAAGAGTGGAGCTGGCAAGTCGTATTTCTGCAAGCTGGAAGTGCTTCGTTATCTGATGCAAGACATCGGCGTCATTGTCATAGACCCGGAGAACGAGTATGAGTTCCTGTCTGATGCTGTTGGTGGGGCTTTCTTTAAAATATCTTTAACCTCTCCTCACCACTTAAACCCTTTTGACTTACCACCCGTTGAAGACAGAACACCAGAAGACGTTATAAGAACGAATGTTATTAACCTGGTCGGACTTTTAAGANNATTGATAGAGCCTTAACTGAAACGTATGCTGCCAAGGACATTACCCCGGACAGTGACCCTTCAACCTGGAAAGACAAAATCCCTATAATGTCTGATTTTGAAGCAGTGCTTTCTGGTATGGAGGGGACAGAGTCTTTACTCAAAAGGGTGAGAAAGTTTACCAAGGGGAGTTATGCTGCTTTTTTTAACAGCCCTTCAAATGTTTCTTTAGACCAGAATCTTATTATATTCGGAATCCGCGACATGGAAGATGAGCTTCGTCCTATGGCAACCTTTATTATCTTGAGATACATCTGGAATCAAATCAGGTCGGTGATGAAAAAGAGGATTCTGCTGGTTGATGAAGCCTGGTGGTTGATGCAGACAGAGGACGGGGCTTCTTTCTTGTTTGGTATTTGCAAAAGAGCAAGGAAATACTGGCTGGGCGTTTCAACCATCACTCAGGATGTTTCAGACTTTATGGGGTCAGCCTACGGCAAGCCTATTATTACCAACTCTTCTTTGCAGCTTTTAATGAAGCAAAGCCCAGCCACCATTGATGTTGTCCAAAAAACCTTTAATCTGACCGAGGGTGAAAAGAATACTCTTCTTCAATGCGATGTTGGGGAAGGCATCTTTATCGCTGGACAAAAAAGAGTGGCTTTAAAGGTTATTGCTTCTTACGCTGAAGACCAGTTTATAACAAGCTCGCCAGAAGAAGTGAAAAAAATTAAAGAAGCCAAAAAGAAAATGATTAAAGAAGGCTACGCCCCACCAAGAAGGGGCATGTCTTAGTTACTGTTTTAATGCGGCTCACAAATAGCAAAAAGCTTCTCTTAGCTTTGTTGGCTGTTGGCATTTTATTTCAAGCAGGCGTTGTGTTAGCTTTGGAGTATGAATATCCCAGTCTGCCTGGCATTGGGGTTTTAAAAGAGGACCAGCCGCTCAGCTTTTACATCAAATATTTTGTCAATCTTTTCTTTTACATTGTTGCTGGAGCTTGCGTGGTGGTTATAATCTTTGGCGGGATTTTGCATATTATAGCTTCTCAAAAGCCTACCACCCTGGTTAAAGCCAGAGAATATATCAGACGAGGCCTTTTAGGTCTTTTAATTTTGCTCTGTTCTTTTTTGATTCTTTACACTATCAATCCCCAGCTTTTGCTTTTTAAAATAGACCTTGAAGAAGCAAAAATAGCCTTAGCCCCGGGCGAGAGAGAGCCTGAAGAGCCCAAAAAAGCAGGGTTTTTAGAAGTGATTCCTGGTGAGCTGGTAATGGATTCCCTCCAGTTTCTTCAGGGCAACGCTACTTTAAGTGAGGAGTTTGTCGGCGATTTCATCGCAGGCCCCGCTTTTCCAGAATATCCCCGTTTTGAAGTGTCTTTTCAAGAAGCCAAGATTTTAGCAGAGGCGCTAATTGAAAAAACCGAAATTCTGCATAATTCTTTTTGGGAATGCTGTAAGTGCGGCAATTCCTATGTTCATTATTATTTTGAGATGAAGCTGAGAGGCGCAGAATGCGGGTGCCTGAGCGGAAAAGATGAGATAATCATTGGAGGCAAAGATATAAATATCACAGACCTTGATACATGCGTTAAAGAAATAAGGGGCTGTCATAGGGAACGGATAGAATCGTGTAAGGCCTGTATAGCTGCAGGAGGAACTCACGATACCTGCTCGGGCTGTGATTTAGATGAAAACACAGCAGCCTGCGGTCAGCCAAGCGACTGTTGGGCTTGTAAGAATTTCTGCAGCCAGTGCGGGTGCAGTCCTTCCTGCTTGCGACAAAAAGGGTTAAGAGATAAAAATGGCAACTTGGTTCCTTTTGGTGCTACCCCAAAAATGATTGATGAAATCATCAGCTATAGAAGGGATGAGATACTCGGGATTGTCAGCAAGGTTCGGGCTTTAAAAACAAAGGTGGCTGGGGTTCAGCTTACCTTGCACGACAAAGCCTTAAATGTTATCAAGGCTGCCTATATTATGCAGCATGGCGATGATTTCCTTTTTCAAACCGAGCTTGAGCAGATTAAAAGAGATTTTGAAAAAGGGCTTGTGTTTTTGAAAGATATATTAGCTCAGAGAAGGTTCACTAAGGAGGATGCTTCCTCGCAGAACATTTTAGCACAAGACAGCCCTGATGATTTTGAAGATGAGCCAGCAGACGNNAATGTTGAATTTCTAGTTCAAACATACCCGAACTGGTTAGCCACTAAAGAAAAGGTTTTAGAGACTAGGGAAAGCTCAAGTTATTTCACTTTCTATATTCCCATCACAGATGAAATCGGCATTTTTCTCCGCCAAACCTTAAAGCATAACGAGAAAATAAAACAAGAGGCTGAAGCCTCAAGCCTGTATTTGGTTATTGCTGGTTTAACCCCTCAAGAGTTCCAAGCCCTGATTGCTGAATGCTTCAGAGGGGCTTTTGGCAATGTGGAGCTTGAAACAATATTTACCAAGCAGGAAATGGAAGAGCTCTTTGATATGGTGATGAGTCTGGGAATAAGCGAAGGCTTGGGGCAGACAGCCCTTGTTAATATTGACTCTGGCAAAATAAGAGAGGAGATTATTAAAGGCATGGAAGAAGAAACAAAAGACAGGCTTCGTGAGAAAGCAGCTGTTTCAGCAGCGGTGATGAAGTGCCTGATTGACTATTGCGGTGGGCCAGCAGGGGTCAGCAGAATGAGCGCCTGCGCTGCTTGTTCAGCTGGTGAGCCTTTGGGTTGTGGTCGGTGCGCCTGCGGTGCAGACATCACCCAAGAAAAGGTTGGAGAGTGGCAAAGCAAATGCGAAAACGATATACCAGCTGATTTTATTTCAAGACAGTTGATTAAATTTGTCACAACAGATGTCCAGGCTTTATTGCCAGACTCCATTGAAAAACTGCTTAAAAGCAAAGTGGAAGAGGTTATTTTTGATAAAGACCTCAGGGAGTTTTACTTAGATAAAAGCCTGCTTGAACTTTTGCAGAGAGGGGCTGGCGGCATTGCTGAAAACGTTATCCAGGAGGAATTTCCTGAAATCATTAAGCTTTTACAGACCCAGCTTATTACCTTGTTGCCTAATGCTGTTGGCAACCAGTTGGGTAAGGTTGACCAGTGGCTTACCGACTACTTTGACAAATACGAAGAAATAGTCAACAAACAAATTGATGAATGGGTCGCCTGGCTCACCGGCAAAATTACCGGCTGGATAGAAGAGAAATTCGGCTCTAAAAAATACGCTGAAGAGGTGCTCAAAACACTTAAAGAAACTGACGCTTTAGCTGTTGAAGACTTTCTTGACAAGTACGCTACTTATGAGGAGGTGGTGCTTCAAGGCACTGGAACCCCTTGTTGTGAGGACAAAGATTGTCCTGCTGCTTTGGGGCCAGGCGGAGGGGATCTTGACCAGGAAAATCAGTGTAGGGAGGCAACTTCAAAGTGCGATTCTTCAGCACCCGATGGCGAGTGCAAGTTAGTAGAGAAAAA
>JABAOH010001517.1_pt1 | contig 13108 bp, 11 predicted proteins | sample 7062181 | NCBI WGS metagenome assembly JABAOH01 (sample SAMN14538630, study PRJNA623070) | marine sediment metagenome | biome: marine biome [ENVO:00000428]; feature: marine pelagic biome [ENVO:01000023]; material: deep marine sediment [ENVO:00002113]; isolation source: pool of 5 deep marine... | reverse complement strand
ACAGAGGCATATCTCGTGCTAGACGCGACTTTGGCATCCAGTGTGAACTAAGAATAGATCTGGTCAGAAATTATGGACCTGAAGTTGGAATGGAAGTGCTGGATTGGATAGAAAGTAAGGGTGATAATATCATCTCTATTGACATAGGGGGTAGTGAGCAGAAATTTCCTCCCAGACCCTTCGAGCCCGTCTATCTTAGGGCGAAGAAGATGGGGCTTCACCTAGTTGCCCATGCGGGAGAGGCTGCTGGACCCGAAAGCATATGGGATGCAGTGAGGTATCTAAAGGTCGAGCACATAGGTCATGGGGTTGCTGCATTGGGCGACAGCAGGTTAATGGATTATCTTGTCGAACAGGAAATTGTTCTTGAGATGTGTCCTACAAGCAACGTGAAGACAGGCGCCGTTCCGTCTATTGAAGCACACCCTATAAGGGCCTTCTTGGAACGAGGTCTAACGGTCACTGTGAGTACTGATGACCCATCCATGTTCAGTACTGATATGAATAATGAGTATGTTCAACTCCACAAGGTTCTGAACTTCTCGGTTGAGGAGCTCTTCAAGCTGAGCCTGAATGCTGTTGATTCACTATTCCTACCACAGAAACAGAGAATCGGCTTAAAGGAATCCTTCATGAAGGAGTATCAGTGCCTTATGGATGAATAGAGTCTGTCCCAGTCAGGCTTTTCTGATAGACTATGTCATCTCCCCAAGGCCTGCTTCTTCTCTCCACCATTCTATAGCGAAGCTTCTGGTAGAAGTTTCTTGCCCAATATGCCTTCTCATGAACATAAGGAATCGTCAACTTCTTTAATCCCATCTTCTTCGCTTCTGTTTCAATGTGTTCCATCAAACATGTACCGACACCCATTCTTTGCCGTTCAGGAGTTACATACACCCAACGTATCTGACCCATTTCGTCATGTACGACTCTTAAAGCGGCAACACCTGCAACGCTGGTTCTCTCTTGACAGATGTAGAATGTCATTTCGTGAAAGTCTTCCAGCAGCTTATCTAATGTCAGGACAGGTTCTTGGAAATACTCGATCGGGATTATCTTCTTGTATGCTTTGTTATTACTTCTATTGATAATCTGCAAGATTGTTTCGAGATGTCTGATCTCAGCCTTGCTTACATGCATAGATCATATTGCCTTTCAGAGTTGAATATATGTATACAATGCCGTGGTCACATATGTGGATTAACAATTGGGCTTAAGAAACCCGTGTCTAGATCCATGTTTTTCAGAGGAATCAACGGATCAGCACTGGAAAGCTTCAATTCCTTCTCAATGATTATAGTCCAGTTTGAGCCAAGACTTGGCTGAACATGTCTTCTCATAATGCGTTTCCCGAACGACTGGTTAGGTCAGTGGAGCCAACTATGTAGCTATCCACGTGTTGCTTGAGAACTCATTTCGAATATGTCTGTACAGCTTCTGAGGAGTCAGTCTCCTTTAGGAAAAGAAAATAAATCAGCACACACAAAATGTCCCTGATTCAGGAATGCGGCCGTAGTCTAGTTTGGATAAGGACATCAGCCTGCCACGCTGACGACCCGGGTTCAAATCCCGGCGGCCGCACCTACACTGCTTTTTCCAACCTCTGTTAGTTGACTCCTCCCTACAGGCTTCACGACCACCTTCTCGTTCATCGTTAAGTTTGAAAGTGGCTTGATTAAGCCCCATATAATCTTAGTCTTTGCAATCTTATTCACATCGCACGCGCATCTAAAAGTAAAGAAGTTTCTTCGTTGAGATCAGCAGGGTTGCTATGACCAAGGCTGAATCGATGTATTCGCCTCTAAGTACCTTCTCTAGCACCTTCTCAAAATCTACGAGATCAATGTCCATTATCTCACTCGAATCAAAACTACCCTTCAGCTTGAGAGATTTCGTGAAGAATATCTCAACAGTGCCTCCCATAGTGCCAGGGGCCCAGCTGAATCTTCCAATCCACTTGAGCCTTTCAGCAGTGTGGCCAGTTTCTTCCTCCAACTCCCTCAGTGCTGCTTCCTCGGGCGTCTCGCCGTCCTCCATCCCTCCGGCTGGTAAGTCATGGATTATCTTGTGGAAGGGATGCCTATACTGCTTCGTAAGAATCATCTTGTTGTCCTCTGTGAAGGCTGCCACAGCTACAGCGCCAGGTTCATCACCTGTACCTGGATGGTAGACCCATTCACGCGTTGAGCCATCTGCGAACTCGAGAACATCCTCAATGATACGTCTGCCATGCTTATCATAAACTATCCTGGAATCTACTACCTTGACGCTTTCAAACTTTCCAGCCAAACTCTCTCCACCGCTCTCAGATACTCCCTTTCCTCTAATATCATTTCTTAACGAACCACGCCGAAAGACACATACGCTGGCGCATAGTAAGCAGTGCCAATACTCTATAGAAGTTTTTAGTGTATGTGGGGGTTCTTTCAGACACATACACTTTTGCCAAGCCGGATTCAAATTAAGCCAGATGCTGCCGTGCTCCATCAGAATTTAAGGAATGTGAGACAAACAGCCAAGCGCGTGCTGTAGTTGCACTTTTCACTGTTTTGGTCTTCTTATGTGCGCGGGAAAAAGGGATGAGTCCAGCCGATCCAACCGAATTTCCTAGCGGTATTTCCTATGTCTTTCATGTCAACTATGTAATCGTTGTTGATGTCTCCGATCCCCATATACCATCTCGGATGTCCAGGGTAGGCTCCAAATGCTCTAGCTACTTGTGCTATGTCTTTCATGTCGATCTTGAAATCTGGAGTTGGTAGCTGGAATTTGTAGGGATATTCTGTTAGACCTAAGTCGTCATAGAGGTTGCTTCCCGCAATGTCAGGACCATCGAAATAGGGAATGATATCCTTGTATAAACCAAACCATCCGTCCTTGTAAGTGATGATTGTACCATAGAATGCATGTGTCCAGCTGTATACGCCTTCAAATTCCGTTGGTAATGTGACGTTGACTTCGACACTAGTAGTTCTGAATAGTGTGATTTCGCCTATCCATGAATGTGTCCAGTTTGCTTCGGTAGTTATTACGGTATCTCGGAATTCTATTGTTGTTTCATTTGGATATGTGATGGATATATCCCCTGTTATTGGTTGATCGTACAAGTTGTAGACTTTGTAATCAACTCTGTATGGTTGTGTGTAGTAATCTATCTTTGCGCTTCTTGTTCCGTTAACCATTGCTTCGGCTATTATCGGATGATGTCTGTAGTATCCTTTCGGCGAGGTGACTGGTGTGCTACCGGGCAGATTTGTTTGCACTGTGTCGTCGGGACGATTGGCTACTAACAGAACGTGACTGCCTTCGACGTATTCTTCTAGCCTCCATGGACCTGATCCAATCAGATTGGGGTCTGGTGCAAAGCCTGACATGACATCTCCAGGCGCGGTTTCTATAAGCGGTTTCCATATGTGTTTGGGTAGGATGATTGTACTGCTAGCCCGTCCCCATAACCACATGCTCTGCTGAGAGAACAGTAATTCAAAGTTATATGCATCGTAAAGCTTGATGTCCAATATTTCCTCCCAGTGCCACCATGGAGGAGGCGGTATGCCCTGCTCTCTCAGTAATTGCTCAAGTTCCACCCAAGTGAAATATACATCTGCTGTTGTTAGAGGTGTGCCGTCGTGCCATGTTATATCAGGTCTCAGCTTCAGCCTAATCTTTGTGCATTCCCCATTGAGGGGATGAGTGTATGTGCTTATCTGAAAGTCTTCTGCTAGCCACGGGATGAACTCGGCTAGATTATACGGATTACGCTGGATCAGAGGTTCGTAGATCAAGCTGAGTACATTCCAATCCCAAAACCATTCAGCGGAAACCGGGTTTAACATCGTAAGTTCTGGCGTCTTGAATCCCCAACGTATTGTCATGTTTTCCCCGTCACCGCGTATATGGCCTTGAGGATGCATGTTAAGGAAACTCCAGAAATTGTCGATTCCAACACCTGATACGTCGACTGCACCTTCCCAGTATTGACCTCGATATTGATTTTCTCCGTCATCTGGAGTTATAGGTTGCCAAGTATTACCCCCTGTATAATAACGGCTTATGGCTTTGCTGCCAGCATAGGACCATAGAGGCACTCCATAAGCATTTTCTGCGAATATCAGTTGGGCTAGTGTGGCATTTTTCAGTGCTTCTTCCTGCGTTTTGGCTTCTATTGTTCTGATGGCAGTTTCGCAGAACTCTTCATCTTTAACGCCTGCATAGTTGTAACAGAAGCCTGGATGCCAGTAGTAATCCCAACACCAGAGGATAAGATGGTCAGGGTCAACACCAAACTGCCACCCTCCAATGTAGAGATGGAAATTCTTTTCTGACATCACATGTTGATATATATCCACCGGGTGTAGCCACATACGGTTGACTCTGATTTGAACGGTGTCGAGTTCATCTGCCAAGAAATTGGCAAATGCCGACCTTCTTTCATCATCTGTTCTCATCGGGTCTGTTCTCATCGGGAATTTCAGTTCAAGATATTCATCTGGTTGTTCTATACTATCATTGTTGCGATCCCAGAATCTCCAACCCGTCGTGGAGTTGACCGGAAAACCACCTGCATCAAGTAAGGTTTCAGCTGCCGCACGACCGTAAGGATATGTTATGTTTTCTAAAGCTCCTTCAGGTCTAATATCTGGGTGTCTATAACCTTGATGCGGCACGATTGTGTAAAGAGGCTCGTAGAATCCCTCTCCTATGATTGTATCTAACTGGCTTCTATCGACGAGGTGAGCTATAGCCTGTCTCATCTCTTTAACGCTTGTGGGATTTGGATAGACCGGATTAGGATAGCTTGGATCTGGTGGATTACCTAAGTGTTCGTTGTTATTGTTGTTGATATCCAAGATTATGAGACTTAATTCTGAACCATAGAAAACCGTGTTGATCGTTTCGTTGTATGGAAGTCCTGTGGCAGGATTAGCCGTGTTGCTAGTGAACAGATCATAGTATTCTTTTGACAATGGCCAATCAGTGATATCGATTTCTCCATTCGCAAGCGCATACCATTCAGCTGTTTCGTTCTCAAGTTTGATGAGTAGTCTGTCTGCTCTAGGTCCGAACTTCTGGAATTTTGTGTCGTCTGATGTCCCATCGTTGTATGTCCAAGATTTGATCGGCTGGATGTTGAACGTTAGCATCAAAAGCAACGATATCGCTAGAATTATTCCAATGTTTCTCCTTTTCAATTCTCTTCTCCCCCTTTCTAATCAACGCGTGTCAAAGACTTCTTTTTTCAGTCTTTTTGACTGAATTTAATAGTATATCTAAGGATCATTAAAGATTTTATAAATAAAGACTATATAAATATTGGCGTGCGCCAATGAAATTCTGAGCGTGCGCTCCATACATTATGGGTTAGATATCTGCAGTTCATTGAAAGGCAAACGGCCTGCTCTTGGAAATATACCTCTTTCCCACTGTAGACAAGAGACACAAAAGGTTCTGTCTTTGGACAGCATAGACTCTGCATATTTCTGCATCAAGTTGGATGTCAGACTACATCTGGATTTCCTATCTCTTCTACCACTCTTTTGATTTCTAGGGTCTTCTGTTCTCTCTTCTTTAGGTCTCTTACGACAACGTTTCCTTTCTTCTGTTCTTCTTTTCCCACAATTACCGCGTAATCCATATTTCGCCTGTCGGCGTCTTGCAAAGCGCTACCTATTCTTCGTCCCATGACCTCAAATTCAACAGAAATACGAGCATTTCTAAGCATTTGAGAGATCTCTAGAGCTTCTTCCTTCATCTCCTCACCAACCGGAATAACCATGACTTTCTTTCTCTCCTTCGCTTTTATCGGTCTTCTCTGTTTCTCCATTGCTATCATGATTCTATCCAGTCCATGCGCGACACCTACCGCTGGTGTGGATTTGCCTCCAAACAACTCAATAAGTTTGTCGTATCTTCCTCCGCCGCCTAACGCCACATCCATCTCTGAGACATATATCTCGAAGACCATCCCAGTGTAATACTCCAGCCCTCGGGCGAAACCTGCATCAACGAAGATTTCGGTATTCTCCTCGCATTTCACAACTAATCTCAGTATTTCCTGAAGGTTCTGTACGGCGAGACTGGCCTCTTCGTATTCTTCGACTCTTTTCTTCATTGAGTTTAGGATCTCGGACACTTCCCTACCTTTGACTTCAATCAGATCTTCAAGAGTAGCAAGGCACTTGCGGGAAGCATCAGCTCTTTCAACAATCTTTAGGGCGTCATTGTACTCTCTTTTGTCCATCAAATGCATGATCTGGTTCTGAAGTCTCTCATCAATATTCTCTTGGTTCAGTATTCCTCTTAGGACTCCTACATGACCAACTTTGAAGAGACAGTTCTCCAATCCCGCGATAGATATCAAGCTGTTGGTGAGCATAATCGTCTCAGCGTCGGCCTCAGGATTGCTTGAACCCATCAACTCATAATTTGATTGCCAAAACTCTCTGAAGCGGCCCTGTTGCGGCTCGTCGTACCTGTACAGACTTCCAGCACAGAATATCCTAAGAGGCTTAGGCTCGTTTTTCAACGTATGTGCGACCAATCTGGCCACCGAAGCTGTAAACTCTGGTCTCAAAGCCACTCTCCGCCCGCCCAAATCTTTGAAAGCGTACATTCTGGAACGAATCTCTTCACCTGCTTTTTCAGCCAAAAGCTTGTACGACTCTAAAATGGGCGTTATTATCTCCTGGTATCTATAAAGCTGAGCCACCGTTCTGGCTCCAGCTTCCAGATATCTCATCCTCTGAGCCTCTTCAGGCAAGAAGTCTCTCATTCCTCGGACTCTTCTGAACTTCGACAATTTCAACATCTCTCTACTTCAGAGTTAGCTGGGAAACTGAATAGTAAACTATTTCTCCTCTGCGATTCATAACTGCCAAAACTAACTCTTTTTTCAGACTTTGGCAGTGCTTCAAAACCTGAGTCAAATACCTCACAGTAACAGGTTTCCCTTCCTGCATGCTCAAAACCAAGAATTTCGCCGGGCTCTCTCTGTACTCCCCTCGATCGTAGACTCGAAAATCAACACCTAAACCAAAACCGCCTCGAACAACATAACCGCGACTTCTCAAATCACGATACGCCAAATATTTGACCCAAGCGTCTTCCTCAGCACTTTCATAACGCTGCAGGAGGCTCTGAAAATCCATCTTCTTATTATTCCTGTATTTGACTTCCAGTGTCTCCTTTCCCAAAAGATACAAAGATTCATAGAAAGCAAGCAGAAGCTCATGATCATCGGCGACTCCGTACCCTTTCGAAGAAAGCTCATCTATACTCTCCTTTTCCTGAATTCTTATGCCTTTTTCCGTGAAGAGACCGTTGATCCGAAACTCAGCGTTAACAGTTGATCGTTTCTCATTGTTCTTCATTGAAACCCTTAACAAAGATGAACTCCTATCCTTTATAAGCTGTCAAACGTGGCGAAATCATTTTCACGCAAGATGCCGTCTTCACAGATAATTGCTGTAACATATTCTAGTGGCGTGATATCAAAGGCGGGATTCATAACATCCACTGTCTGAGGAGCGATCCTCTGTGAGCCAACATTTGTAACCTCTTCTGGCGACCTCTCCTCAATAACGACCTTTGCTGATGTTTTCTCTAAGTCAAAAGTGGATTTGGGAGCTGCCACGAAAAACGGAATCTCATGCTCCTTTGCCAGCACAGCGATACCGTAAGTTCCAATCTTGTTGAAAACTGCATCCTTAACCACCCTATCCGCTCCTACGACAACTTTGCTGACTAGATGTCTATACATCACATAGCCTACCATATTATCTGTGATCAGCGATACGGGTATGCCGTCTCTTTTGAGCTCGTAGGTCGTCAGCCTTGCCCCCTGCAATTTCGGCCGCGTCTCGGTTGCGATAACCTTTATCTTTTTTCCTTCTTGCCAAGCAGTTCTTACGATCCCTAAGGCTGTGCCATACTCTACAGTTGCCAAGGAACCTGCATTGCAATGGGTCAACACAACATCGCCATCATGAACGAGTGCAGCTCCATGCTTACCTATCAACCGGTTCAGCTTTACATCCTCTTCCGCGATTTTTTCAGCCTCTTCTACTACCAATGCAGCGAGATCGCTAGCATTTCCTGAGAAATCTTTCGTCGCCTCTAGGATTCTGTCCAGAGCCCAAGAAAGATTGACAGCCGTAGGCCTCGTTCGTCTCAAAAGCTCAGCAGCTTTCTTCAACTCTCCAATTAGTCTGTCCTTGCTACCTGCCTTTGAATAGTAGGCGACCAAAGCCATCCCAAAAGCTCCAACTGCTCCCAAAAGCGGTGCTCCCCTCACCCTCATATCTCTGATTGCCTCGGAAATTTCACTGATATTTTTCATCTCAAAAGTCACAAGATCATGTGGAAGCCTAGTCTGGTCTATTGTTGAAACTATCCCATTACGCCACTCTATCGTTCTCATAGAACCGCCACAGCAAACCGTTCAACGCAGTATAATGTATAAAGCTTGTCAGAAAACGTGGAAGTGAACATGTGAAAGTACATGAAATTCTAAGCAAGCTATGCTTGAAACACGATTCAGCAATTTTGATTCTGCAGCTGTTCTCGTATAGTGCTCATACGCAAAAGAATTGTGAAAACGAAGATGTTGCTGCTCATTAATTCTGAACTTAGTCTATGGCTCCTTGACATAGGTTATGACTTCTATTGGGCATCTTTCTGAGAGTGCCAGATTCGTCTTCCATTCGTCCCCCACAGCGATTAGCGAGAAGACCCCAGATATTTCGGCTCTTGCTTTTCGAACTAGCTCAACCAAAGCAGCTTGTGTCTCTCCCGTCTTGACCATGTCGTCCACTATCAGAACGCTGTCTCTCTTCCTGATCTCGCCTTTAGGGATGTAAAGAGTTACAGTGACCCCTGAATTTCTGAGCGCATACGTTTCTTCCAGAAAAGCTTTGACGCCAACCTCCTTGCTTCTCTTAGCTATAACAAGGTTGACTCCCAGAGAGCTGGCCACCATTGTGGCCAAAGGAATTCCATCCACTGCAGCTGTGAGAATCCTTGTTACGCGTTTTCCAGCGAAATTGGCTAGCGCTCGGTTGGCTGCTTGCTTCAGGATGTTAGAATCTCCTATGATTCCTGTGTTGTCGAAATATCCGTCTTCGTTAAACTTTATTCTGTTCCGAAGCTCCCTCTCCAACCCGACTATTTTCGTCAATATTTTCCAGAGATGCTTCGCCCTGTCAATATTCGGCAGCACGTGTCCCTTAGCATATCTACTCAACACGGTGACCGGTAGACCAGTCTTAGAAGACAACTCCCGGTAAGTTATGTTTCTCTTGTACTTTGCAGTTCTAAGCAGCTCAATAGTCATAAGCCGAAGTTTCAACTCTTCTGCGTGTGTGCTCATAACCCTCCCCTTTATATACATTCACAAGTCAAACAGTGCGATGCTTACCCTTTATTATTGCAATACGCATTTATAATTTCCGTTCCTGCATTTAATGTGATGGCGGGTCCGCTGGGATTTGAACCCAGGATCTTCGGCTCTCCTCAGATGCGTTTAGAAGGCCGACGCGCTGTCTGGGCTGTGCTATCCATGCTGCGCCACGGACCCACAGTTTCCGATACATATTTGTCTGATATAGTCTTATCTATCAGTTTCTTTAATCAATAACTTCATATGCTTTCGTGTAAGCATATCCCCAAAGGTTTTAAAGCGCCAGTTAATCATATTACATTTGGAGAAGGGGATGGCAAATTTGGAAAATCGATTTGGTGAAATTCCCATCCCATTAGTGAACTACATACATCTGATAAGATATCGCAGAACGCCCTATTATGACATAGTGAAACACGTTCTGAAGGACATGGAAATGCATTACAAGGCAGCAGACCGTGGCTCAGGTACGATCTACACGATCAATCCGAGAATGTTACAGGAAGAGATTGAGAAGAAGGTTGAAAGCGAAAAGCTGACCACCGTGAATATCTGCCGGACGATCCTAGCGCTTCTCTATGGAAGTGAACTTCAAAGGGAAGATGACTTCTACGTGACAACAACTAGCCGAGGTCGAAGGAACTACCACATCAAAGTGAACAATCGCACTCTGAACTCTCTGAATAGATTTGTCTAAGGGACTTCACTCAATATAAATTGCGGGTCTGTACGGTATAGATCGTCTTGCCCTTTTGTCAGGATCGTATCGTTCCTGTTCATCCTCTCTATGCACTATGATATCCGCTTTAAATCTGTCTGCCAAGAATTGCTTTGCTCTTTCTAACACCCTCTTTTCATTCAGTTCTCCGATTTTCAACACTCTTTCTCTTCTTTCATTTGAAATCCTGTTCACTTCCTCAATGATGGTTGCAGCGAATTTTGCAACTTCATCTAGTTTGCCCCTTAACTCTTCTTTTGCAGCTAGTTCTTTTATAATCTCTTTAAGCTTCAATTCCCCTTGCCCTGACTTTTGCACAATCTCCAAGTAGGCACTCCATCTCCATCGAGAAGCTGTGTAGTAGCATATTCTTTGTGGAGCGATCTTAGTTGCTTTCATGATCTGAAGTGTATCTTCGATGGCTTTCTTTATCAGATACTCCTGTTCCTCTGCCCGTGCATCTATGAGCCTTCTATCTAGTTCGGGCCACTTAGCGAGTGAGATGAAGCGTTTCTCCCCCATTTCGCTCCATAGTTCCTCACACATATGGGGCGCAAATGGCGCCAGCAATTTTAGCCATAATTTGATGAACTCTCTTGGGACTCTGATGTTTGTTCCTCCTTTCCGGTTCATGTACCATCGGAAATCGTTCCAGATCTCGAACAAAGCTATTTCAAGGGCTGTCCTTGTCCTCATCTGATCCAAATTCTTAGTCACGTTTAGCAGGCGATGTTGCAGTGTGCTCAATAGCCATTTCTCCAAGTGATCGTTCTTCTCGGTTCTCGCATTTCGAATTATGTCCCTGGCAAACTTGTAGAACGATTCTAGCTTGTTGCTCATATCTCGAATGTTTTCAGTCCTCCAATCGGGGTCATCCATGCCTTCTGCTCCCAAAATAAGTCCACATCTTGTGGCGTCTGCACCGTATTTGTTGATGGCATTCTTGACCGGAACGAAGTTTCCTTTTGACTTATGCATCTGTTTTCCTTCAATCATCAGCATGCCATTCACTCCAATCGCCTTTGGCAAGTGCTCTGGCGGGAACAAAGCTACGTGATGGAATATGAAGAAGGTCAAGTGATTAGGTACAAGCTCTTTGGCGGATACTCTAAGGTTGACTGGATACCAGTACAAGAACTCTTTTCGCATTTCCTCTAGTGTCTCTCTGGCTATTCCTGATTGTGAGGCGACTTCTCCAATGTCTTTTTCTCCGAAAAAGATATAGTTGAACACATCGTCTGTCAGTGACTCCGCCTTTACATTGTTAAGTCTTATGTGTTTGTTTATAGTATAGAAGGCCATGTAGATTGTTGAGTCACTAAGCGTTTCGACTATCCAACCTGTACTCCAGGGTAAGGGTGTTCCAAGTCCTGTTCTTCGTGCACATGCCCATTCCTTTAGCCAGTCGATTATAGCTTGGAACCATAGAGTCGCAGTTTCCGGATAGATATTCATTCTTCTCAGCGTTTCCCTTGTTCTGTTCTTCCATTTTGGATCTGAGTATCTGAGGAACCATTGGTCCTGCAAGACCTTGACTATGCACGTTGTTAGGCATCTGCAAACAACTGATTTCGGCAAGTCATACATGAAGTCAGCAATCCCACGTCTTTTAAAATCGTCTGTAAGAGTCTCTTTGACTTCTTGAACGGTTCGTCCCGCGTATTCCATGCAATTTTCCTTCAATACTCCATTATGAAACTCTTTCTTGTAGATGACGTTGGTGGCTTTCTCTGCCTTGGGATCATATTGATCTTCGATCTTCAGTTCTTCCACAATTTCAGCAGCGGGGTAGTCTCCGAAACCTTCAACTTGAATTATGGATTTCGGTTTTATGCTTTTGACGAGTTTGGGCTTAATTCCGAACTCTTTCAAGATTTCTGGTTTTTCCTTCAGATCTTTCAGTGCCAGCCAGTCATACGGTGCATGGGCTGGAACGCTGTAAACCACACCTGTAGCATGAGAAGGGTCAACAAACCATCCTGGCAGGATAGGCAGTTCTTCTTCGCCGACAGGATTTCTGAGAGTTCTTCCTACCAGTTCTCTTCCCTTCAGTTTTCTTGTAATCTTCACGGTTCTAACCTGTTCTTTCAGTTTCCCAGCCGCCTCTTCGCTTATCATCCATTTCTCATTGTCTACTTCTGCTTCAACATAGCTTGCCTCTGGATGTATCCAGATGTTAGTCGCTCCATAGATTGTCTCTGGTCGGAATGTAGCTGCTGGAAGTGACGTCTCAGTGTTCAGCTTGAACTTTATCAACGTGTATTCTTCCGGGGCTACGCCTTCGCCTACTTGACGGTCGTGGTCTCCCGTAGGGCTTCTGCATTGCGGACACCAAACAACCGGATGCGTTCCTCTCGAGACATATCCTTTGGCTCTCAGTTTTTCGTACTGCCATTGGATGAATTTCTGGAAAGTCAGCATGGTCGTGTTGAATTCCCTTCTCCAATCAACCGAGAACCCTGTTCTCCTTGCTGCGATTCTGCTTTCATTCGTATAATAGGTAGCCATATAGATCGGGTCTACAAATTTCTCCAGTTCTTCATCTGGGACACCATCTACTTCCTTCAGAATCCTTATGAATTCCTTGTCGCCACTTGCAACTCTTTGACTTGCTCCTATGAGTGGCTGGCCTGTCCAATGCCACGCCCACGGGAATAGTACATTGCATCCTTGCATCCGTTTGAACCGTGCGTACGCATCTGTCCTGGAAGCCGTGAAGGCGTGGCCAACATGGATTGGCCCATTAATGTAAGGATATGGAAAAGTGATGAAGAATTTCTTTCTACTCAGATCTGGGTCTGCCTCGAAAATCCGTTCGCTTTCCCATGCTCTTTGCCATTTTTCTTCGATTTTTCTCAAAAATTGCATGAAGGTTCTTGAAATTGTCTGAGGGCTATTAAATCTTTTGCTGTTTCGGATTGAGAACGCTGTCCCTCATAGTTTACACCACAACATAATGTGTTGAACTAACTTTAATTCTTTGCTCTGAGCAA
>JABAOH010052707.1_pt1 | contig 13114 bp, 8 predicted proteins | sample 7062181 | NCBI WGS metagenome assembly JABAOH01 (sample SAMN14538630, study PRJNA623070) | marine sediment metagenome | biome: marine biome [ENVO:00000428]; feature: marine pelagic biome [ENVO:01000023]; material: deep marine sediment [ENVO:00002113]; isolation source: pool of 5 deep marine... | reverse complement strand
GGGTATGGAATTGAGGAAGCAGACCAAGGCTGGAACGACCTTGAGGGACTCAATCTAGAGGGAAAAATTGCTGTTATGCTGGCTGATGCCCCGATGCGGAACGGAAAACCAGTTTTATCCGATGAGCTTCACAAAAAACACACATCGATTCCAGGAATTGTAGCCAGAGTCATCCAATTGGCATTCAAAGAGAATGGTCCAAAAGCAATTGTCGTTATATCCAATGACGTTGTTGATCAGGCATGGCAACACATAGATAATGTCCTTGATCAATTCACTTATGCCCTGAAGATCGATGTTCCAGATCTCCTTGTGTCGCTTGCGGTCGATATCATAATTATTAAACGTGATATTGGTAAGGCCCTCTTCGAAGGACAGGTTTACAACCCTATTGATTCCTTAGATTTTGATTCTGAAAAGTACAAGTGTTATGAGCTTAGCGGCACAGACATCAAGCTCGAGCTTGTGTATGACGAGGAGGACTTTGTTTCATGGAATGTTGTGGGTATGGTTGAGGGGACAAACTCTGAACTCAGAGAGCAATATATTACTTTAGGTGCCCATCTGGACACAGTGGCCAAGGTCAAAGGCCAAACTGTTAAGGGCGCGGACGATAATGCCAGCGGCAGTGCTGGACTTATTGAAATTGCCGAAGCTGTGGCCCGGTCTCCATTCCCAAGACCAATGATATTTTCTCTCTGGACTGCTGAAGAAGGAGGGGCATTCGGCTCACAATACTTTATCCAAAAACCTCCTGTATCTCTGGATAATATCAAAATAAACGTTAACCTGGATATGATCGGAAGGTCGACTCCTGATAATGAGGAAACCAGTACACACCTCGTCGAAGTATTCAATACAGATATAGTGGCTGGCTTAAAAAAGTTCATAGAAGAGATAAACAGTCGGACAGTGAAATGGCCGCTATTGTATGTTGTGAATGAACGATTGGGGGGTTCCAGCGACCATGCGAGCTTTTACAAGAGAAACATTCCTGTCATCCGATTCTACAGTGGTCATCACGATGATGTTCACCTGCCTTCGGATGACGCAGATAAGATTGATTTCGAAAAAATGGAAAAGATTTCTAAACTTACCTATTGGATCTTGAAAGAACTGGCCGAAGCTGATAAAATCCCGGACTTTGAAAAATGAGAAACTCCTCCTGCTGATCCAGAGTCCGCGGCTCTATTTATGAACCTATCTACATTTCCCAAATATGTGACAAACTTTGCTTAAAATCGCTGAAACTAAGGGTTTATAATTTAAAAGACAAAGCCAAGGAAAAGCCTGAAAATAAGAGAATTATCTGGCACGCCCGGAGAGATTTATTTAGGATAATTATTTCCCAACTATCCATCGCTCCTCAAGTGGAAAAAGTTAAGAATATTATTGAATTTCCTGTTGTCTTATATCAATAGCCTATCAAGAAAATTTTGTGAAGAAAGATAAGCAATATAGCAAATCACTGGCTTTTCAACCTAGCCAGCCTCTTCTTCGCATCCTCAATGAGTGCCCTAACCTCAGGAATGCCAGGAGGAATACCAGGGTCAGCGTTTTTCCAGATGGAGTGGAATATTTCTCTTAATTAACCGTAGCACAGGCTTCATTGCTGTAGTCGGATTCTGCTGTTGAGCTGTCAGGACAAGTCTTGTAAGCAGTCACCGCATAACAAATCGTTTGTCCAGATGAGAGCTTTGTGAATTTGTGCGATGTGGATGTTGTGCTTGTAACAAAAGTGTATTTTCCACCTTGAGAATAATAGATGTTGTAGCCTTCAGCATCAGCCACTTGATCCCAATTAAGAGTTACACTTCTTTTCCCAGGGGTTGCAGCAAGATTGGAAGGTGAATCGATTGTGCATGGAGGTGCAGGTGCATCTCCTATTTGTGCCATTACTACAGGCGCAGCTCCACCGTTATGAAGCCAGAGATCCCAAATGGCATCGCCCCAGCCCTTAAGATTGGCAAAGAAAGGATCAGTCTGGATGATGTAAGCCTGTGGTTCTCCTGAAGGAGTTGGGCTCGAAAGAGTCGTAGCAGTGCCGTTTATCTCATCACGGAGAAACTCAATGTATTCTTTTGAGGTTGTCTGATAGTATAACGTTGCATACCAAGAGTTTGTTCCTAAGGGCTTTGTGATCGTCACATCGTAGTAGCCACCAGCGTATTCCTCAGCAGTGAAATAGCCAGGAGCATCTTCGCCTGCCCATCTGGGTTGGGCAAGACGTTCGTGCATTGCCGCAGTATTAAATCCCTTTGGCGGAATTCTGTTGTCCTTATGGCGGTCAGTCGCCAAGGCAAAGTGGAAAGACTTGCTTTCTCCTGTGAGAGAAGACGACATCTCTGCCTCCCACACGAGTTCTTCTGTCTTGGTTGTTATGATACCACCTGAGACATAGGTCTCATTGCCATTGGGATCGAGGGCTGTTACGAGTGGTTCATAATGATTGATTTCATCGATTTGATTTCCAGCTGAATCGAAAAACTTGACATTCAAGAACATCCGTCTTCCTTCGGGAAATCCGGAGATGAGTTTGTGACCTGTGTTGTTCTGGACCTGAATCGTGGCAGAGCTTGCATCCTCACTCACAATGCTGAGAGAAGCTGCCATCTGGAGCTGCTGCACGGCTCTGTCTGCTCCATCCAGAAGCGCTTGACCATATCCCCGTATCCCTGAGAGTTCCAATTGTGCGCCGCTATATTTTTGTCCGGAAAGTATCTTGTGGTTATAAGAGTCGAAAGCAGGATGATTGGTGTCGGTTGAAGCGAGAATGCGAGAGATCCACTGGTTTCCACCCGTCAGGTCATGAAGAGGAAGATCGCCTCTCTCAGGAGTGCCTCTTTTGTTGCAGCCCAGTCCAGTGACATCTCTCATGTGACAATCCTGGCATTTATCAGCCCATGGCACGCCGGGGATCGAAGTTGAAGCCCCTCCATTGCCATAGGAACTCAAAAGAAACTCGCTTGTTGTCCTTTCCACATGAAAATAAGAAGCTGCTGCCTGTTTTTCAGGAACATCCATCCCTAATGTGACACTGGCGAGGATCGGGTTTGAGACATCATGACAGACGGAACAGAATCTTTTGCTTTTGTGATAGCGTGAGTAATACATCTGGTGTCTTGCCTTTGCATCAAAGAACGGCCCACTTTTTGCGTTAGAAGGATCCACGAAATACTGACCTGATGCGTTTTCAACATAGTCGGGTAATGATTCCGATCCGTAGTAAGTAGGGAGATTCGTAGCAGGATCCAAGAAAAGCGTACCGTCGAAGAGTGTTAAAATGCTCAGTTCATTGATGTCTTTCAGGTATGTTTCTTCCGCCATCGCTTCGGCGTCAGGGTCCGTTTCTGGGGGAACATCAGGCTGTCTTAACTCTGCGAAGGGGTCTATCATTCTGTGGCAGAAATCACACTGGACTCCATCAAAATCCGTGGTCTTGAGAGCCGATGTATTGGTCGGATCACTCCTTCCTTCAAGCCAACCCGTGGGTGAGTGACATCTAATGCAGATGTCTCCAGCATTGGGATTCCCAACTGCCCAAATAGCGTCCTGGTCTGAAACAGCGAGACAGGCCAGCCACAGGGGATCTCTTGCGGCCTGGGCCATCATGGAGCCTCGCCAATTATAGGCTGGCTCAACTGAAGGATTATAATTCCCGTGGCAGTTGTCACATTTGTCGGACGTCTCTGCGACGCCTGCACCTCCTGGCTGCGTGCCTGGCATAAAAAGTGTTTGATCGTCTTTAACAGGGACTGGAGTCCACGAATAAATGATGAGCAGTCCCAGTAGAATGAAAACAGTTGTTAAAATAAAGATGCCTAGATAACCTTTTTGTTTCATTTGCCCTCCTTTTTTAAATAAGCCTACTAATTTTTGTTTTCTTTTCGCTTCGGCATCACCTCCTTTCCTAAGGCATATAAATGCCTCCTCTATGTAAATTGCTGCTGCAATAATGGAAGAGAAATACTTTACCTTATGAACTGCTAATAATTGTTCCTCCTCAACCCTAGGCTATTATGTGTGAATTGAGTATATTAAACGGAAAAAGGATTGTCAAGAGGATTTCTGGTATAATAAAAACACTCTCTTTGGCCGGCTGGAGAGAGTTCCTATCTTTTTGGTTCCTACCAGAACCCCCCTTTTGCTGACAGCAGCCGGCATATATTTAAACCCGAGGTTTATATAGAAGGAACTATTTAGAATATTTTATGAGAAACGGAGTCTTTACTAATGAGACGCTAATCCGGCAATGCCCTCTTTTTTAGACATAAAAGGAGGCCAAGAACCACGGTATAAATCGCGCTCTTCAGAACGTATAACCGATCGCTACACCATATTCATTGGATGCGGCCGTGGGAAACCAGCCCATATCTTCGAAATTCGTGAGGAAGAACAGCGTGAACCTGATATGAGAAATTTTAAAACTAGCGTTAAGATTGAGCTTCCATTTGCTGCTCCACATGACTTCCCAAACTACTATGCGCGGAACACTCATACCTTTATAAAGCTCTTGATTCCTAGCTTGGTAATATTTCACTACACCTGCTCCCACAAAAAAGCTTGGATGATGATAATTCAAGATAACGCCGGGTTGTAAGAAGCGAAAAACGTAGCTTTTCTTGCTCACTTTGAGACTACAAACCCTGTTGGCCATATAAAACTCTGGGGTCATCGTTAAATACTTGGCCAGATAAAAGTCCACGGATAGACCCAGGGAGCAGAAAAACAGATAATTATGGTGCCACATAATTCCAAAAGCGGGCGTGAATTGCACCGACTGATCTGCTTGTACTGGCACAACCGCAAGAACCAACCCCTACAAAACAAGGATGAAGAGATATTTTTTTAGTATAAAGGAAATCTCCTCTTCTCTTCCCCTTTTTAAGAATTATGATGCTAAATCTAAAAGCATCTACTTCAACCCAGCCAGCCTCTTCTTCGCATCCTCAATCTCAGGGATACCAGGGTCAGCGTCTTTCCAGGAGGTGAGGAATTTCCTATGTTTTGCTATATGGCAGTTTTTGCTTCTTCAGAGATATTAGGATGGAAGGAGAAGGATAGAAAGCATTAAAAAATAAAAAGACTGAGAAAATATCCATTTAGGATGGAGGTGTATTATTGACAGGCTTTTTATTGCCCAGTAAATAGTGATTAACAACAAATATTGTACCTATCAGAAAAGGTATTCCCATCATGATCAGGGTACCGTACATAAACCGTCCGCGAGCAATAAGAAAAGTTGTAAATCCTAGAATGCCCACCATTAAAAGCATACCGCCTATATGTTCCCATTTCCAGGCAATGATCAGAATAAAAATCATCACAAATACAGGTATGTTATGCATTAAAAATGCCACAAGGATATTCCAAAAACCCTGTTCCTCCTCAAATACATCTAGTGAAAACATTGCCCAGAAAAGAATCATTAAGATTAGAAGAATGCGTAAAACCCATGTAACGTATGGGTTGCCTTTTTTAGTAGTTTTTTTCGTAATACCCTCCTTTTTTAATTATGACTCTTCGCTTTTGTATGTTTACTTCGCCTTCAGCATCTCCTCCTTCTCAGGTATAAATCTGCCTCATCTATATAAATTGCTATTGGAATTATTGGAGAGAGAAATATTATCTTGTGAACTACTAACAATAGCCCTACCAATCCTTAGCTAGCTGAGGTGAATTGACTATATATAGTTAAAGAAGGATTGTCAAGGAAGTTTAGATTTTTTCTTGTTGGGATATGGGTAGGTAGATTATTAATTCTTCAGCCCAGACAGCCTCTTCTTAGCATCCTCAGTGAGTGTATTAACCTCAGCTATTCTAGGATCAGCGTCTTTCCAGAGGAATAGGAATGTCTCGTGATGCTTAATGGCTTTAGCTCAACCAATCTTTATCCATTCAATCATTCCTTTTTCCTGTGGTACTCTGCTCCTTTGTTGGCGAAGTTCTTTCCCCACTCGATCCAAAAAGACTTATCGTGACCTTTTCTTCGCCATCTCACATACCACCAAAACCTCGAACTAGTAGCTCTTCTGAAAATTCTAGAGAATCCTTCTGGTATTATCCAAATTTGATCACAAATGTTATATGCATATTCAGGAATCTGATATCCGTTGTTTCTAGCATGATCGACAAACTCTTCTGGGAGAAAAACATCATGTTCCTCTACATAATGAGCAAGACCACTTGGCCAAACCCAGACGCCATCAGTCAGCTCTTTCCCACCGACATTAGGATTATTACATAAGAAACGACAAGTTGACCATCCAAGGGTTTGTACACAAATTGCCCCAGAACGAAGGTAAGCGATGAGACTCGATTTTTCATTGCCGAGCCATCCAGGTGAAGTCAACTCTAGAGGGGAGGGATACTTTTCATATTCTTTAGAGTTATGTCCGTCAAAAAGAAGGCTGCCATCTTTGAATTTGTCATTCCAATAGCCGATCAGTTTAAGTCGTTTGGAGAATTTCAAAATCAATCCCACCCTTTTGTGTTCTGCTTTGCTTTTTGACTATATAATCCAATCTACTCTGTGTCAAGCTATTCAAATAAGCCTCAATTTGGAGCTTTTGGATTTAAGAAAAAAAAAGAAAGAAAAAGAAGCAAAAAGAAAAAGAAAGAAAAAGAAAGAATAGAATGTATCGCTTACTTAATAAAGCTTAATAGTCTAATAGCTTTATATAGCTTATTAGTATTAATACTAGCTTGCTTAATAGAGATATTTCACTTAGGGAGTTAAATGTTTCCACTCTAATTGATTATGATTTCCCAGTGGAGTGTTCGTGTTTTATCTAAGCGTTCTTGTATTAGTGTTAGTTTCTTCCTTCCGTTAAGTGAACTTACAAGGCACTTACGTTGAATAATTTTGAAGTGTTATTAGAATTAAAAGAAATAATAGAATCGTTTGGGGTGATGATTACTCAAGCTTTATCCGACTTCTAATCCGTACGAGCAGTAATCGTTCCAATATGGCCAATTATCGCTCTTTACAACTCATCTACCTCCACTCTCTGTCTGCCTCCCATCAACTTCAGATTACCACTTACCGAAACCAGGAGCCACGGCACTTTTATAAAGGATACCGTGCTCACCTTCTGAAGGGTCGTTGGAGACTTGCTGAATTATGGCAAATGCTCCCCAAATCACAAGGCCAAGCTCAGTACCATCAGCCAAATACCAACGTCCATTCTCGACATGGGCATCCTCGGGAGCTGCTACTATCTTCACGAAGTAAGTCCACTTCCTGAGCTTTCCATTCACCTCAACCTTGCCTGACTGATGATTTGTTAGCCACGCTCCTGAACCGATGTAGGAATCGTAGCCGTAATGTCTATCGAGAAGTAAATCACCGTCACAGCTTTTGTTACTCAACCAAGCGTCATTCCATTTCATGATGAGTTCGACATCACAGTAAGACCCGCCTTTCACACGGTCATAGTCACAGTACCGTCCATTGAACATGTGGGCTTGATAGTTGTAGCCGAATTCATCGTATCCGGGTTTAATCACCTCACCTGTCGAAGTGAGCAGGGTCCCGTCCTTGATGGTCACACACTGAGCCCATATCAGAGCTACGGTGGCAACCAACACCAATGAAAACACCGTTAAAACTCGTTTCATTTTATCTCCTTATTCGAGCTTTAATCTAAAAAAATTTTTCCCCTTCATCACCTCCTCTCTCGACATTCCCCATTGCGTTCTTAGATTTTCTTAATCTATGCTTAAATTTTAATATAAACAAGACTTATAACTAGAACAATCGCCTTATCAGGTGATTTTAGGGGTGATATATTTTTCCATTTTATCACCCTTAAAAACTAGCTTTCTGGATATAAAATACATGATGCTAACTATTCTAAATCAATTGTATAAGTAGGATTTAGATGGCAGGTCAATAGTAATCCTCCTTTTTTTGAAAGTAAGGTTAGCCTAAATAAAATAAACCTAGTCCCTATTTAGAAAAAAAATGATAGGCCACACGATATGAAATTGACACCCCAATCAAATTCTTCAAAGACAGCCCAACGCCGATATTCTGCACGAATTGCCATCCCTTCATTTAATAACTTTATTTTAAGCCCACCGCCAATATTCCAACCAAATCCTCCAGATGTAGTTGTCCATACGCCCCCTATCGCATAAGGAATAAATCTCTCAAGATTAGGAGGACTCAAGACAACATTACCAGAAAAAAGTGCTCCAGCTCCTTCACTTATTATAATAATCCCGCCTAACTCAATTCCGACTTCCTTCATAGGATAGTATCCTAAACTAACCACGCCCCCTGGGATAATCCAAAGCCCCTCATCCTCAAGAGTTACTCCTGCCGCACTTAGATTAAATTCAAAGTTTTTTCGTTCTTTTGCAAACAAATTATTACAACAAAACACTAAGGATAGAACAATAACTAAAGCCAAAACTTTGATTCTCATAATTCCCTCCCTTTTTCGCTTGACTACTCAAATATAGAACTCAATCTAGTGCATGTCAAGGTTATCTAACGCTGATTAAAGCTTGAGGGAGATATGCTTTAGGTAAATTACTAACTCTTCAACCCAACCAGCCTCTCCCTTGACCTGCCCCCAATTATTGATACACATTCAAAGTTAGGTTTCTGTGAGTTGATAGACGATACAATTGAAGATACAATAGAGAATGCTTGGCAGCCGATCACGAAATCAATTCCTCTAGAACTTGGTGGATTGTGCCTAACAGTTGAAGTAGATGAGGATGGTCAGGTTATATTCAAATTACAATTTTAGATGACCTCCCCCTCTATTTCAGTTCCCATCAACCCCCCTTTTGCTGACAACGGCCGGTAACTTCATTATCTAAACTGTGCCTAAAAATTGTGCAAAATGTTATAACTATAAAGAGATCAATTTATTAAAAAAGAAATTGCCCATTTTTCAACAAACTTATTCACAGAAATAGTGGAAAAAGATGGAATGAAACTATTTTATTCTAAATCAGCATTCACTTTTAGGCGCTAATCCGGCAATGCCGTCATTTTTACGGGTAACGGGAGGCCAGAGATCCAGGCCTCCACTCGCCTCTATTTTTCTTTATTATTATTTTCTCTTATTTCTTCTTCGTTTTTTGTATTAATAATTCTAATAGCATATATGCATATCAGCATTAATGCGAAAATCATTCACGACCTTGAACCAAAAGAGTTGAAATAGGATCTAAAGATTATTCTCTTCTCTTACAGAAAGAATTTAATGCTTTTCTTGTTCGTAAGCTACACTCCCCATTAGTTTCCAGCCTTCTTCAAATTTCAGTAACGTAATGAAATCTGTGCCATGAAGTGTTGGCCCAACATAAAACTCAACCTTTGCACAACCAATACTCCCGATAACATCTACCAGTAAAAATTTAACTGAAACTTTTACTTCACGTCCATTCGGTCGGTTTGGCTTTACTTTTTTTGCGTAATCTAATAAAGCCTCGAATCCCCTTTTTGACAATTTATTGGTCCTTAATTCCATAATCCGAAATTCGGGGTGAATTCCTTTTTTCATCTCTTCGATATCATAATTATTTAAATATCCATCTACTAAAGCGCTCTGTATTACTGTTTTTATTGCTTCTTTTTCAGTATTTGCCTGATTTAATGCATATAATGAAACACCGGAAAGTAAAATTATACAAGAGATCAGAGCCATTACTTTTTTCATTTTAACCTCCTTTCTAAAATAATTCTCCTATCCATAATATCATTATCAGAGTTTCCCGTCATAAAATATAAATAAATATTCCCCATATCAACTTTACCAAAGAGAATGTTAGGCATTATGTTGTTAAAAGTTTGGCAAAAGTTTGTTAAGATTTCCGCCCTTTTGCTTTCATTTAATCCCTTTTCGTGAATTAAGAATTCAGGATTAAAGCCATCTACTTTAAACTAGCCAGCCTCTTCCTCGCATCCTCAGTGAGTGTACTAACCTCAGCAATACCAGGGTCAGCATCCTTCCAGAGGGAAAGGAATTTCTCGTATTGCTCTATGGCTTTGGTTTTGTTGCCCTGTCTTTCATACAATTTAGCCAGCCTGTAATAATTCAAGGGATGAATTAGACATCGGTCATCACTGTTTGGATCAATCCTAATCCGTTTCTCATACACGCTAATTGCTTTGTCTATTTCTCCTTTGTGTTGATAGGCCCGAGCTAGTGTATCTTCATAATTGACAGTGTTCATCCCTACTACCAAATTAATACGGGATTGTCTAAATTTCAAAATTGATGTTTTTTTCAAAACAGCTATGGCTTTATCAAACGAACCTTCTGCAATCAATATCTCTCCCTCAAGAATATCACGGATGGTCATAACCTGGTTCTTACCAAAAGGTTCTATCCTTGGCAAAATGGACCTTATCTCAACTAATCTTTTTTTTGCGGAGGCGGTTCGATCCTCTTTCAAGTCCAATAAACCAAGAACCCAACTATATACTGCCGAAGAATAAGATGTAAGTTCTGGCTGGCTTTCTTTAGCTAGATCAAACCAGGTCTCTAGGTGTTTTCGGGCGAGTTCAAAATCTCCCCTCGAATAACAGATGAATCCATTCAACCATTCGGCCACAGAATTCCAGGACTTATTTCCTACTTCCACTGATAAGTCTATTGCCTTACGAAGATCCCTTGCGGACTGATCAAAGGCGCCGACCCAGTAATGATAGAATCCTTTCCATAGATACCCTTCAGCTTTTCTTCCCAGAGAGGTGGTTCTTTCAATATATTGTTCTGCCCATTCCACCGCCTCAGTGTAATCCTCCTTTAAAGCGTAGGCATAACTGATAGACCGAAGCGTCCAAAAGAAATCAGGCTTTATCTCCAAAGCCTCTTTAAATTTGGCTATCGCATCATCAAGCCTTCCCATAAAAAGATAGGCCACACCTGTTGAATCCAACGGATTCGCATCTCCAGGGGAGGCCTGTGCATACTTCTCAAAATACTCGATTGCCTTATCATAATCTCCCAAAGTTCTATATATGATCCCTAGATTATTAAATGCCAATCCATAATTAGGATCAAGTTCCAGGGCTTTGTTGTGTTCTCTTATTGCTTCATCAAACAAATTATTTCCCTGATGATAGGAACCCAATAAATAAAGAACTCGTTTTTCTCTGGGATAATTCTCAGCTATCCGTTTTAGGATACTAAATTCCTTTTCTCGATTTCCTTCAAGATAACGGGCATAATCAGCTTCGATATAAAGCCTCTCCTTTTCCGTTGCCTTCTCGGAGAAGATCTTGGCTTTTTCGCAAGCCTCGTTTCTAGCTATTACGTCTCCCAGACTGCTATGTGCTCTGCTAAGCCAGAGGTAGGCCCAGGCAAAGGTAGAATCAAGATGGATGGCTCTTTCGAAAAACTTCCGAGCTTCACCATAGTACAATTTTTCAGCTGCTTCTCTTCCATCTAAAAAGTAGTTATAAGCCTCCATTGAAGTGGTTGTTATATCAGAAATCTGCACTTGTGACGCTTCTATTTTTTCCCTGCTTATACCTATACCTTGCGAAATTTGACTGCTCAGCTCGTCAATCTGTGTTTTTAAAATGCTGTCAACTCCTTCTCCCTTCGAACTGGCACTCTTCAGAAGTTTCTTGGTCTCCACGTCCAAAATTTTCACATCTGTAGCAAATATATCACCTGCTTTTATAAAGCTTCCTAAAACGATGAATTCTATCCCTTCCCTGCGACATAGTCCAAAGCCTAAGTCACTTTCGATAACCTTAGTATCTTCTTTTCCCATTTGCTTAAGAAGATCTCGCAACCGCTCCCAAGTTGCTACATAAAGATTTCCAGTCTGCTCAAGACTGGTAATTAACAGATTAGGAATGGCCTTTTGTAGATAGTCAAAGGCATTGTCACCTGTTTGATTTTCAAAGCTGATAACTGCTATTGAGTTCTTAATCTTTGGTGTAAAAACTGTTTCCTTTTGGGGAAGTAGCTGCCAGATAATTATTCCTATTATGGCCACCGAGATAACAACAAAGGCAGGAATGAAGAGCTTCTTCAGGCCAAAGGTTACGGTTATCTCCCTTGCGGTTATGGGCTTTCTTTTGGGAACAACTCTCTCTGTGGTAGGTATACCTTTCTCTATATTCTCTAACTCAGATCTCACTTCCCCCGCACTCTGATACCTCTTTTCCTTATCCTTTTCTAGACACCTCAGAATCACACGACTCAGATCATCAGGAATCTGAGAATTGACCTCTTTGGGATTTCGAGGTATTTCGCTCTTGTGCTTAAAAGCAATGCTAAAAGGCGTCTCTCCTTCAAAAGGCACTCTCCCTGTCACCATCTCATAAAGAATCACTCCCAGCGAATAGATGTCAGAACGCTGGTCTACCTCTTTTACTTCTGCCTGTTCAGGTGACATATACTCAGGTGTTCCGATCATCACTCCTGCACCTGTTATCCCTTTTCCTATAATAGAACGGGCTATCCCAAAATCCATTATCCGTGCATTTCCTTCCTTATCTATCATTAGGTTTTGAGGTTTTAAATCACGATGCACAACCCCCAGCCTGTGAGCTTCTGTCAATCCTTCACAAACCTGCTTGGCTATCGTAATTACTGTTCCAGGAGTTAGTTGTCTTGCCCTTCTGATAAAACTTTTTAAATCCTCCCCAGGCACATATTCCATGGTGATATAGTGGGTGCCTTTCTCTTCACCCAGATCATACATTTTGCATACGTTCCTGTGTGCTATTTTGCGGGCCATCTTCAACTCATTGCTGAAACGTTCTATGGTCTTCTTATCCGAAGCGATCTCAGGTTTGATGAGTTTTAAGGCGACTTCTTCCTTTATTTTCTTATCTTCGACTCTGTAGACTTTGCCCATTCCGCCCTTACCCAGTTCTTCTATGATTTCATACCTGTTGGCAAAGGTGGTTCCCCTGGTTAATTCTTCTCTGGCTGCTTCGAGAGTCTCGGTGGGGGCAGAGACTTCCTCGGTAGGGATTAATTGGGTTCCACACTCACCACAGAACTTTATAGTATCAGGGTTGTCGGTTTGACATTTGGGGCATTTAATTGCCATTACTCCCTCTGCTAGCTTGGCAAAAGAATATCAATTAAAACACAAAGAGTCAATGGGATTAAATGCTTCTGAA
>JABAOH010013347.1_pt1 | contig 13117 bp, 10 predicted proteins | sample 7062181 | NCBI WGS metagenome assembly JABAOH01 (sample SAMN14538630, study PRJNA623070) | marine sediment metagenome | biome: marine biome [ENVO:00000428]; feature: marine pelagic biome [ENVO:01000023]; material: deep marine sediment [ENVO:00002113]; isolation source: pool of 5 deep marine... | reverse complement strand
TGGGGAAGGGCATAAAAGCGTCCCGGATTGACCCGACTGGGAACGAGGTAGTCCCTTGCACCTTCAGGTGTGCTTCTGGTCAGAACAGGGGTTTCGATCTCGAGAAACCCCTGGCCATCCAAATACGTCCTCACCGCCTTGGCTGCTTTATGCCGCAATACCAAATTCCTCTGAAGCCTGGGCCTCCTTAAATCGAGATACCGGTACCTCAGACGGACATTCTCTGAAATCTCCCCGTTGTCCTCAATCAAAAAGGGAGGATTTTCCGAAACGCCTAAGATTCTCAGCTCCTTCGTCAAGACCTCGACCTCCCCCGTAGCCAGATCCGGGTTGATACTCTCTGTAGGTCGCATTGTGACTTCACCCTTTGCCGCCAAAACGTATTCGCTTCGAATCGTGTGGGCCTTGGCATGGACCTCCGGGTCGATTTCCGGGTTGAAGACTACCTGAACAATCCCCTCCCTATCCCTCAAATCAACGAAGATGACACCACCGTGGTCCCTGCGTCGTTGAACCCAGCCCATCAGGACGACTTCCCTGCCCTCATCGGATGACCTGAGCTTTCCGCAATAGTCCGTTCGTTTCAAATCCCCTAAGAAATCGACCACCTATCCGCCCTCCCGGATCGCTTTGGCTCAACAATTATACATGAAATCCCCCTGCAGTCAATAACAACATTCCTGGAGCTCCATGACCTTTGGGGGAAGCACTTCTGTAAATACTGAATCCCATTGCATAGTGACATTTGATACAATAATCGAGATCAATCTTCGTTTTTTGCGGGGATCCATACACCCATAAAGGGTCGATACGAGAACTCCCTTTCCTTGAACACAGTCCCTTGGATACGTCGGGTACCGCTCGAGGGTGAGGGGGTTTCGTCGTGAGTCTTCGACCCTGAGCCGAACGGAAGGAAAAGGCCTCTCGGTCCATGGAGGAAACTATGAAAAGATTTCATATTTTATCGAAGATTTATCATGCCCGGATGAATTAGCAGATTTAATTATCTAGAAATTTCCGATATTAGACGATTAAATCGGATAATATCGCAAAAACGCCGTCTCATTGGTACGATTTTTGCCAGGTATCCGGTAATAATTCAATCATTCTCTCCTCAAGGACGGGCCATTAATCTTGTCTCATGGAAAGAGGAAAAAGATATGAGGAAAATTACTTTATCATTGATATTCCTGCTCATATTTCTCGGATGGGAACCTTCTTCTCCCATGCTCCATGGATATGATGGGCTTAGTTCAGCTTCCAGCGGCGGCGGGAACATTCCCTTTCCCTATGTCCCGGGAGAGGTCCTGGTGAAATGGAAGGAAAACGCATCGATTCGTTCTATTCGCTCTCTGAAATCCGCTATGGGCCTTACGGCAACGAAGACATTCCATACCATTAAGGTTCACAAGGGAAGAATCCCCCCCTCGATGCGGATTGAAGAAGCTTTAGCAATACTCAGGGGGAACCCATTAGTTGAATACGCTGAGCCCAATTATATCGTCCGAGCCCTCGCAACCTTCCCTAACGATCCCCCCTTCGATCCAGGAGATCCCAATTATGGGAAACTTTGGGGTTTGCACAACACCGGGCAGCCGGTCAATGGAATCCCGGGCACGTCAGACGCAGACATTGATGCCCCCGAGGCCTGGGATATCCATACGGGCTCATCGGATGTAGTCATCGCCGTGATCGATACAGGGGTTGCATATAACCACCCAGATCTTGATGATGGGACACAGAGGAATATCTGGATCAACGATGTGGAGCTCAATGGAATTCTGGGTTTTGATGATGATGGGAACGGCTATGTCGATGACGTCCGTGGTTGGGATTTTGTGGGAGAGGATAACGACCCCACAGACTACCATTTTCATGGGACCCATGTATCAGGGACCATCGCCGCTATCGGGAATAATGCCACGGGTATTACCGGGGTGAATTGGTTGGCTAGCATCATGCCTTTACGAATCTTCGGTGTCTCCGGGTACGGAGATACTGCGAAAGCCATTGAGGCCATTACGTACGCTGCCGATAATGGAGCCAGGGTTATCAACGCCAGCTGGGGTGGCGGGGACTTCTCCCAGGCCCTTTACGACGCCATATCCTATGCAAACGATACGGGATGTCTCTTTGTGGCCGCGGCCGGCAATGGGGGCGACGATGGGATTGGCGATGATAACGATCAGGACCCTTTCTATCCAGCCAGCTATGATCTTCCGAATATCATATCGGTAGCGGCCACGGATCACAATGATAACCTAGCCTCCTTCTCCAATTACGGGGCCACTTCCGTGGATGTCGGGGCGCCTGGGGTTAATATCCTCAGCTCCATCGTGTTCCGTGGTATAGATCCAACGGTGAATACTCTCTTGAGTGAGGATTTTGAACCTGTGGTTGTTGGAAGCGGAGGCGGCGGCGGAGGGTGTTTCATAGCCACGGCGGCTTTTGGATCGCCCCTTGAGAATCACGTACAGGCTTTGCGGGATTTTCGGGATCGACATCTCCTGACCGGTTCCATAGGAAAGGCCTTTGCTTCTCTCTACTACACGGTGAGCCCGCCCATAGCTGATTTCATCGCGAAAAACAGGGTACTGAGAGCCGCTACAAGGGTTGGTCTCTACCCCGTGGCCGGACTCAGGTACATCGCGATCCATCTCGGAAATACCGGGTCGGAATTGGCAAGTTGGACTCATTGGGGAACGAACGATTCATGGGAATTAACGGAACCAATTTCAGTGAGCCCTACTCATAGTCTTGCGGATAGCCCTTCAGGAAATTATCTCAGCAACACGGATTCCTATGTTACTCATACTACCTCCTTTAATTTGGTCGATAAATATGCCGTGTTGGAATACCAAGCCAGATATAGCCTGGCATCAGGCGATTACTTGTACGTAGGGGCAACCATAAACGGTTTTGGCTTTCTTCAACTCTATAGCGTAACTCTTGATGGGAGATTGAGCGGCAGTTCAGGAGGATTGTTTGAGCACCATACCAATAACATATCGCCCTTCGGAGATCTCTCCAATGACATTAATCTGGGATTCCAATTGTCCTCGGATGATTCTAGTGAGGAAGATGGGGTTTATATCGATGATTTTGTGGTAACGGCTCAGGATTGGGTCATAACAGGATACAGCTATTGGCAATTTGATGGCACCTCCATGGCCGCCCCCCATGTCGCCGGCTTAGCCGGGCTGATTTTGGCACGTTATCCCGGCATAACCCTGGATGAATTGAAAGATCGAATGCTCAACGGGGTAGACGTTGTAGCGGGTTTGAACGGAAGGGTATTGACCAATGGCAGAATAAACGCATATAAATCCCTCGCCCTTCCCGTTGGGCCAACGAATTTAACGGCCACAAAGGTCTCTTCAACCCAAATCGACCTCAACTGGTCCGATAACTCCGATCCCGCATTTAATGAGGACGGATTTAGGATTGAGCGAAAAACGGGAATATCAGGAAATTATAGTGAAATAGACACCGTTCCGCAGGATGTAACCACATACAGTGATATCTTGGGTGGAGGGGGAACGTATTACTATCGAGTCAGGGCTTATAATAGCTCGGGAAATTCTTCCTATTCCAATGAAGCGAATGAAACAATGTGAGGAACTAACCCCGTATTTCTTTTGGCCATGTTGGGGATCGTGGCGGTCCTGTTTCAATGGGCTCTCAAAGTGAAACGGGAAAGGATCTCGTGAGGATGAGGATATAGAGGTGAGTGGTCTCAATTGTATGGAATGACCCCCTGAAATCATCCATTCTCCGGACTACGCTGTTTCACCTCCCAGATTCACAGGCCTTTTATTCCCTCTTCAGCCGATCATCCCTTCTCGCCCTCACCTTCCTTTTCCTCGCCTCGGCGATAATCTCTCTTATCTCCCGCTGAAACTGTCTCTGGAAGAGGATAAATTTCGCTTGTTGCCGTGGTGAAAGGATCCCCTTAAGCTCCTGGCGTTGTTGCCGCAATAAATCGGAAACTGCAATGGCGTTGGTTTCCACACGCTCCATGACTCCTTCAAGCTTCTTGTCCGACGTCGCCTCATCCTCCAAGGCCTTTCCCAACTGTTGCATGAGGTCCCAACGCTCCTTCTGCAGCCCGATCCACTTTTCATCGTATTTGCGGAGTATGGGAAACAGTTTGGCTCCCGTTTCCTCGGTCAAATCGAGCTCTTCCGTTAACTTCCACATTCTGATCAGTCCAATCCGCTCGCGAATTTTCTTCCTCTTCTCAATGGCTTGAGGAGATTCATTATTCCATGGAACCGTGCTCTCCGGCCCCCGGGATCTTCCTTCCCCCGGTGGCTGCGAGAAACAGGGGAGGCTAAACCCCGAGACGAACACAACCATTGCCAAGGTAAAACCCATCGAAAAGAATCCCTTGTTACCCTTCATGCCATACCCTCCTTTACCGTAATCTACCTTCTCCTAGCCCATGAGGAGGGAGAGTGAGGTAGAGGATCTAAGGTATCTCGTCTTCAGTACATCGTACACGAACTCCAATTCCTTGGAATCGAGCCCCTCCAGTTGGGTGAGCACCTCTTCCTCCTGGAGGAATCCATACCTTCTTAGGATCTCATCCCCCGAATTCCTCATTCCATCAAGCCATCCCATCAATTCCCCTGAAATATCGTTCAACTGGTGTAACGAGAGGTTCTCCAATATCACAGGGGTGAAAGGGGAGAAAAGCACTTCCGTCCCCCCAGAATACACTTCGACGCTTTGATCCCCTATCCCCCTCGATCCCATCCAAAACCACCCAGCCTTGAAAAAAAGCACCCCGGCAACGATCAGGAGAACTGCGGCAATCGATAGTGCTGCATTCACCGGTTTTGACGAGAAGAGCCACGTGGAAACCCCATAAATCCCCTCCCATACCCTCGGAAGGATTGGAATTCGAATGTGTCGGTCTTGCTCATAAAAGGCTTTTCTCACACTCTTCGGGAAATCCCTCCAAAAAGCCTCTCCTGGATCGGACAGCCGTTGAGACCGCAACCCTCCTATGACCTTCTCGATCGAACTCAGCTCCTCCCTGCAGGCAGGGCACCTCCGCAGGTGACCATCGATTCGCTCGGCCTCTCTTCGGTCGAGTTGATCCCCATAGAATTCAACCAACTGATCCTGAACTTCTCGGCAATTCATGGTTCTCCACCCTTCAATGCCCGAGGATTTCCCTCAATCTTTTGACCCCGAAGTGAAAATTTGCTTTCACCGTCCCTTCTGAGCATCCGGTGACTTCGGCGATCTCCCTATATTTTAGGCCTTGATACACCTTGAGGATGACCGTATACCGCTGTTTTTCCGGAAGATCGTTCAAGGCCAGGCATAACCACATTCTCTCCTCTTCCGAGATGATGTGGTCCAATGGATTCTTCTCATCGAAGAAAACCATTCCCTCGATGTTAACCTCTCTCCGTCTCGGGTCATCCCGGAAATGGTTTTTACACACGTTCATGGCAATTCGATAGAGCCACGTTTTGAGATTGGATCGGCGATCGAAACGCCGGATATTCCGAAGCGCGTTGATAAAGGTCTTTTGTAATAAGTCTGCCGCATCCGTTTCATTCCAAACCATCCGATGGATAAAGAAGAAAATGGGTTTCTGATATCTCGATACAATCTCCTCAAGGGCTCCTTGATCTCCATCTTCAAAGCGATCCAGAAGGTCGAAATCCGATGTCATGGTTACCCTTTTAGACACCCAAAAAGGGGAAATCGTTTAATCATTGAGATTTCCCCTTCCCTCCCGTGCCTCCCTCGGAAAATCCAAACCTCTGGGAAAAATCAGAAAGGGCCTGGATAACCTTTCCCCTGGCCTTTTCTTATCAATAATCCCACGCTCTATTGCTCGATCTCCTCAAACTTACTGGCGGGATTCTTTTACCCATCCGGGAAATTGCGTACCGACGACCCACTTCGTGCCCAAGCCCGCCTTCCACGGTCAAAGACAACGGTGGCTCTCGCCTCGGGCTACCAAGATTCGTCAGCAAAAAATGGTGTAATTTCAGCTCCAAGGGATTGATGGGCGGTTAGGAGCGCGTTGGAGACCACGCTGCCTATGCCGGTTACCTGAACAATAATCCTTTTGCGGGGGGATCTTTCTCGGGGACGTAGAAACAGACCCTATTCCGCCCCTTACCCTTAGCCTCGTATAGGGCCGTGTCCGCACATTTGGTCAGCTCTTCCTTTGATTCGGGCCAGATGGCTGGAATAGACGCAATGCCGAGGCTAACGGTGAGGCGGACCATTTCTTCTCCCATACAAAGGGGGGTCGCCTCGACAGACCGACGAATCCGCTCGGCGACGAGCACTGCATCTTTCATTATTGCCCTGGGCAGGATCACCAAGAACTCCTCTCCGCCAAATCTGGCAACGACATCGTGCTTCCGCAGGGATGCCTTCAAGAGCGAAGCGATATGGATGAGGGCCCTGTCCCCCTCGTCATGTCCATATCGGTCGTTAATGGTCTTAAAGTGATCGATATCTACCATAATGATGGATAAGGGTTGTTTTGAGAGGCAAGCATTCTTGTATTCCTCCTCCAGAACGTGATCGAGGTGCCTGCGATTGTAGAGATGGGTCAGCGTATCATAAATGGCCATATCCTTCATCGAGCTGATCACTTGAGAGTGCTTCATGGACGAAGTCATTTGATAGGTGATCAGGGAGAAGAATTGAAGGGCTTGGGCATCGAAGGCGTTGGAATGGTCGCTGTTTAACGAGGCACATCCCAACACCTTCCCCTCATTGATCAGGGGAAGGCTAATATGGGATTTCAGCCTGCCGTCCGAGGGTCCTTTCCATCGGGATTCAAACCTCCTCATCGCAAGACGCTTGTTAACCTGCTCCGGGTTCACCCGTTTCCCAGTAACAAAGCAGAAGGTTTTGATCGTATTTTTGACGACCTCGTCGACAAAAGGACGACTGCTTGACTCAGCGCAATAGACGTAGAGGGTTAGATCCTTACTCAGGAGGATTGAAAAAGCCAATATATCGAACAACTGGGAAAGCCTGGATCCCGCTGATTCGATAATATCCGTCCACTCCGCACTGGCATTGATTGCATTGATTATTGACCAGAGAGTCTTCAGATTTTTGAAGATGATCCGCACTGAAAATCCTCCGTTTAGCGAGAAATCATCTTTTCCGCCTCCCGCAGTTTCGCAAGAACGGTGGAAAATAACTCCCGGTTGATTACGTCTGCGGTAATTGCTGTGAACACATTGAATAGGTTCTTTACGAACCCTTGGAAGGCGCGGTGGATATCTTCTGGGGAGGTATCCTTGGATTGATCTCTTATGGCTTCCAGGGAAATGCCGCCCTCCGATACCCGAACCCCTCCCAGTATGGAGAAATTCTCCGGCATGCGGTCTATGGTCAATTGAACTAGGAACGCCAACAAGCTCTCGCCAATAAGCTCCGAGACTTTTCCCCAGACTTCCTGTAACAGGGTTGAGTAAAGGTCGATAAGCTCGAGATTTACCTTCGTCTTCTTCTTTCGCATCACATCTTTCCAGGCATATTGAACCATGAGGATTTTGAGCAATTTCCATGCCAATTGGATCTCGGGATTTCCTGAATGGAGCCCTAAACTTCCCACCTCTCCCTCGTTGTTTTACCATCGAAAAGCCCAAGGGCTAGAAAGGGGCAACAGAGACATATCCCATATCCGATCAGCCCCCAAACTGATCTATTGTTTCCGATCTGAGAGGCGTTGTCTTACCTTCTCGATAAAGATGGGAGTGGTACCACAGCAACCACCGATCACATTCGCCCCCTCCTCAACGATCCTCACGATATCCTCGGCGAATTCCTCGGGAGGCTGTTCATACATTGTCCTCTCTTCCCTTTGAACGGGGGAACCAGCGTTCGGCTGGACGATGACGGGAGCCTTCGACCAGCTCCTGATCTCCCGGGTTAAATCCACCATTTCCCTCGACCCAAGCTGGCAATTGGACCCCAGTACATCGGCGCCGTTCTCCTCCAGAGCCTTCACACAGGCCTCCGGAGATTCACCCATGAGGGTGAAAAATCCACTCGGCTTCAGATCGAAGCTCATGGAAACGAAAATGGGTAATCCGGTGATCCCTCGTATTCCCCTCAGCGCTGCTAGGGCCTCCTCCAGGCTGAACATGGTCTCGATACTGATGAGGTCAACACCTGTCTCGGCGAGGATCTGCCCCTGTTCCGCAAAAACCTCCTCCATCTCCTCCACTGTATGGGAACCAAGGGGAACCATGAGTTCTCCCGATGGCCCTACATCTCCGGCTACAAACCTTCCAGGAGGACAGACATCCATGGCCAACTGCACCCCCGCCTGATTAATCCGCAGCAGATCGCCCTCCATGCCCTTACCTCGGAGCTTGAAACGATTCCCACCAAAAGTGTTGGTCTGGACGACATCGGAACCTGCTGAGAAATAGGCTCGATGAACCTCCTTCACCACCTCTGGTCTCTCCACGTTCCACCTCTCAGGCGCTTCCCCACTGGAAAGTCCCCGGGCCATCAGCGTGGTCCCCAATGCCCCGTCGAAAAGAACGACCCTTTGTTTCACCAAATCCAATGGCCTCTGTTGACTGAATGATCTCGATGACATCTCCAATTCCCTCGAATTGTCTAAGTGTCTCCTTACCGAATACCATTTCCCGGTAAAAGTGTTGGTAAACTCCCCGATTAAGGTTATCCCAGGTACTTCATGACCGCCCGTGCGAAGATCTCCACCCCAATGGACATGGCGTCTTCATCAAAATTGAATTGAGGGCTATGGTGCGGCTGATCCAGTCCTTTCTCCTTATTCGAGGAGCCCAGGAAGAAGTAGCAGCCCGGGACTTCCCGCAGGAAGAAGGCCATATCTTCCCCACCCATGGTTTTTTCGGCAACGACGGTGTTCTCCTGGCCAACTGCTACGACTGAAACGTCCTCTATCAACCGGGCCATCTTCTCATCGTTAATGGTCACCGGGTGATGGAAGATATACTCGAACTCACAGTTCGCCCTCATCCCCGAGGTCACTCCTTTGATGATCCTTTCAATTCGTTCCGGGAGGGTCTTCTGTAACTCGACATCGAGGGCCCTGGCCGTGCCTTCCATCTCGACGGAATCGGCTATGATGTTGAAACCGTACCCCCCCTTTATCGTCCCGATCGTCACCACACATGGTGCAATGGGTGCAATCTCCCTGCTTACAATGGTCTGGAGGGCGGTCACCACATGGCTACTCACTACAATGGAATCCACCGCATCGTGGGGAATGGCGCCATGGCCTCCCCTTCCCTTGATCTTGATCTTCATCGAATCCATGCTGGCCATGATGGGCCCGGACCGCACCCCCACTTTTCCGATGGGAAGGTAATTCCACAAGTGGAGGCCGATGGCAGCATCCACTTCGGGATCCTTCATCACCCCCTCCTCAATCATGAGCTTGGCGCCCCCCGGCCACTCCTCTGCCGGTTGAAAGACGAACTTCACATTTCCCATAAGCGCATCCCGGTGCCGCGAAAGGATCCTTGCTGTGCTAAGGCCAATGGCCATATGCCCATCATGACCGCATGCATGCATCACCCCTTCATTCTCGGAGGCAAACTCCAACCCCGTCTGTTCCCTTACCGTTAGGGCGTCCATGTCGGCTCGAATAAGAATGGTTTTCCCCTTCCTTCTTCCCCGGAGCAGGCCCACCACGCCCGTTTTGCCAATCCCCCCCTTAACCTCTAAACCATATTCCTCCAACTTTTTCGCCACAACCTTAGAGGTCTCAACCTCCTGGAAACCCGGTTCGGGTCTTCGGTGGAAATCCCTCCTCATTTGAATCATCTCACCCTTGAGCGAAGTAACTTCCCCCCTGAAATCGATGACCACTCTCCTCACTCCTCCTCTTTATGTGAAATAAAATGTTTGTTGCCGAGCTCGCTCATAGTATTAAAAACTGCTCCTTTTTACAAGAAGAAAAACTCGAAATCACTATGGGGAAATGACACTGAATAGTCCCCTAAAATGGGAAAAAAGAGCCCGATTTCCATAAAGGAATGAGGGGGAGAATAAGAACTTATCGGTGTTATTCCATTTTCACGGAAGCAATCATTAGAGATAGCGTCCCCGGCTCATCTAACGAGGTTCATGCTGAACGTACAATTATATTTCATCGTCTTCGGCGAACCTGTTTTCATTCGTCCAGCACGCTAGCCGATATTCAACAGGCATTTATTATACACAGAAAAAAACAGGAAAACCCTCAGCCAAGGCCGCCTCGTGGGTTCTGACAGAAAAGTAGCACGTTGTGGTACATTTTTTTCTTGACATTTCAAAAAACTGGTAATACTGTCAGTCAAACTACCGCTATGTGGTAGGAAAAGTGCCACAATATGGTACATCTCACATTTCAAGAACGGGGAATCATCGTCGTTCCTATCTTCTTTTAGCGAGGAGCTCAAACACAAGATGCAGGCCTTCGGGGACGGAAGTCCCTGAGAGTCCCTGGGAACCGTCAGAGGTCTTTTAACCTCCTCTTAGGGAAAGCAGCTAAGGGGAAATTAATTCCAACAAGGAAAGGGGGGATGCCAAGAAGATGGATTGTCAAGGAAAAGGTGGAAAAAGGCTAAATGTGATCCAAAAAACTTTTTTGTAAGGAGGAGGGCATGAAAACAAGATCTCTATTATTGAGCACCCGGGTTTTTACTACTTTGGTCTTGGTAATCGTTGCCGTCTCCCTCTTCGGGGGAACGGCACGAGCAGCCTGGCCGAAGAGACCTATTGAGTTCGTCATCTCAGCCGGTACCGGGGGCGGAGCGGACCGCTATGCCCGCTTCATGGTGGGCCTGAACATCAAGAACAAGTACATTCCCGAGGCCATGCTCCCCGTCAACCGCACCGGCGGTGCTGGGGCTGTAGCTATGAACTATGTCCTCAAGCAGAAGGCAAACGGCCACGTGATACTGATCACCCTCAACAGCTTCATCACCACACCTCTGTTCCAGAGCCTGCCCTGGTCATTTCGCGACTTCACCCCCGTCGCCTTGTTGGCATTGGACAACTTTCCTCTCTGGGTCCATAAGGATAGCCCCTGGAAAACCATTGATGAGTTCATAGCGGAGGCGAGGAAGCGGAACATCACGGTTGGAGGCACGGGATCGAAGCAGGAGGACGAGATTGTCTTTCGTGCTATTGAGAAACTTGCCAAGACTAAGCCCTTTAAGTACGTGCCGTACAAGGGCGGTGGTGCAGTGGCCAAGTCCCTGGTGGGCAAACACTCGGAGGCCACCGTGAACCAAGTCAGCGAGGCGGGGCCCTTCTATCCAGAGCATGTGCGACCCCTGGTCGTCTTTCAAGATGACCGGCTCGAAATGAAGGGCTACACTGACGTCCGTACCGGCAAGGAGGCGGGCATCCCCCTCAGCTACAACATGATGCGGGGCATCTTTGCCCCTCCGGGCATCCCTGCTGAGGCCAGGAATGGACTCGTTGGGCTGTTCAGCAAAATCTCCAAGGATCCCGATTGGATGGCATTCCTGACCAAAGCCGGCCTGAAGCCGACTTTCACGACGGGCGGCGAACTGATGTCGTTCCTCGAGGATTTCGAGAAGGTTCACAAAAAAATCATGAGGGATCAGGGCTGGATCAAATAACATAACCCTGCAGCGAGTAACATTTCTGAAGAGCCTCTCATTTAGGCGGGTGCAGGGCTCAAAAAGGAAGTCCTGCACCCAACGGAGGAGGATATGCGAAAAGCAGAATTGCTTTGGGGTGTGGCTTTCCTCGCCGTAGCTGTTGTTGTAATTGGTGAATCTATTCGGCTCGGCTTTGGCTGGGAGGAACACGGGCCTCAGGCAGGCTTTGTCCCCTTCTGGCTGGCTATAATTATGGTAGTTTGCGGGGGGATAATCATCTTCCGAGGCCTGCTCATGAACGTGCGGGAAAGCTTCTTCATGAGCCGTCCGGCGATGTGGGCGATGATCTGGGTATTCCTGACTTCGACCCTTCTCGCCATCATGATTTGGACCTTGGGGATGTACATTGCCACGGTCGTTTTCGCCGTACTTTTCGCTTGCTGGCTGGGACGACACCCGTGGTATGTAGCCCTGGGCTTCGCTATTATTATGGCCCTAGCCGTTTTCTATGGCATGGAGAAAGGGCTGACGATCCCTTTGCCTAAAAGCCCCGTGTATGCCAAAGGGTGGCTTCCATTCTAAGAGGTAGCGTGGAGACGCTGTCTAACTTGATAATGCTAGGAGGGAGCGATGGAGACGCTGTCCAACCTGATGATTGGATTTACGGTATGCCTTCAACCCCAGGCCCTCATCATGATGACGATTGGGCTCGTGCTCGGTCTGGCCATCGGTGTCTTGCCCGGGCTGGGGGGCACTGCCGGGGTAGCCCTGTTATTGCCCCTGACCATCCTCGTCCCCCCCGAAGTCGGCATCATCTTCCTGGCCGCCATTTACTGGGGCGCCCTCTTCGGCGGTGTTATCACCTCTATCCTGTTCGCTATCCCCGGGGAACCATGGTCGGTGGCTCTCATCTTCGATGGGAACCCCATGGCTAAGCAGGGAAAGGCGGGGTTGGCCCTGACGGCCGCCTTTCTTTCTTCCTTCGTTGGGATGATGGTAGCAGCCGTCCTGTTTACGGTAGCCGCCCTGCCCCTGGCCCTCTTCGCCCTTCGTTTCGGCCCCCCGGAGATGTTGGCGATAATGCTGCTGGCCTTCAGCACTTTCGTAGGGCTGGGCACAGGCGATCCCTGGAAGACCCTCATGAGCACCGCCTTCGGAATTGTGTTGACTGTGGTGGGACTGGACATCGTTACCGGCAAACCGCGGCTGACCTTCGGCTCCATTGCTTTCCTCAGCGGCTTCCATTTCGTTCCGGTGACCATCGGCCTTTTTGGCCTGGGGGAGATCCTGGTCAACGCTGAAGAGCGGATAGCCCTTGCGATCAAGAAAGTGTCGGCCCGAGTGGGATTACAGGACCTACGAGATGCGCTGAGGACGATGAAGGAGCGGGCGGGTATCACGTTAATGGGAAGCGCCCTGGGCTTCTTTGTCGGAATCCTCCCTGGCACCGGGGCAACCCCCGCTTCCTTCCTTGGCTATGGCATCGCTCGACAGTACTCCAAGAACCC